>Ga0315905_10003715_pt1 | contig 15698 bp, 13 predicted proteins | sample LakEriMetagenome_5_FD_203522 | JGI IMG/M metagenome (GOLD analysis project Ga0315905, IMG submission 203522) | Freshwater fungal communities from buoy surface, Lake Erie, Ohio, United States - Buoy 4 MA121 | ecosystem: Environmental > Aquatic > Freshwater > Lake | place: USA: Lake Erie, Ohio... | reverse complement strand
GGCCGGATGATCGACAAAATCTGCACCCCGCCGCCGGTATGGGCGGCGCGCAGCGCGGCAAAGCGCATGGCATTTAGACATTCGCGGCTGTCGTCGAGGACCACAAGGAACTTGCGCATAATCTCTCCCCTCCCAGTCGAGTATTGCCGGAAGGGGCGCGTCGGCGCAAGCCTTTGCGCGCGGCCTTTGCGATCAGCTTAACGATGGGACGCCGCCCAATCCCAATAAATCGCCCGCGCGCGGGTCGCCATGGCGTGCGATTTGTAATGGGTGTCGTCAAAGCGGGTGACGCGGGTGACCTTGTTGAAGTTGCCGGTGAGGAACACCTCATCAGCGGCATGCACCTCGTCAAAGCTGATGATCTTTTCCACCACCCCCACCCCATCGGCGCGCAGGTTGGCGATGTGGCGCGACCGGGTGATTCCGGCGAGGAATGTGCCATTGGCGATGGGGGTAAAGGCCACACCATCTTTCACGATGAACACATTGGCGGTGGCGCTTTCGGCCACATTGCCAATCGCATCAGCGACCAGGGCGTTGGAAAAGCCCTTTTTGCGGGCCTCGGCGATCATGCGGTAATTGTTGGGGTAAAGGCAGCCCGCCTTGGCGTTGCAGACGTTGTCGGCCAGAACCGGACGGCGGAAGCTTGTGGTGGTCAGCGTCACCGAATTCTCGGGCGCGGACATCGGAATTTCTTCCAGACAGACCGCAAAGCCGGTGAAATCGCGGTGCGGCCCCAGGCCATAGCCGTCATCTTCGATCCCCCAATACATCGGACGGATGTAAAGCGCCTGATCGGCGCGATAGGATTTAAGCCCATCGCGCACGATGCCTTCGATGTCCTGCGCGGCATGGGTGGGCGTCATCAGCATCGCCTCGGCCGACCGGTTCACCCGCGCGCAATGCAGCGCAAGATCGGGCACCATGCCATCAAAAGAGCGCGCCCCGTCGAACACGGTCGATCCAAGCCACGACCCATGATCGGCCGCACGCATGACGGGGATATTGCCCTCATGCCATTTGCCTTCGAAAAAGGTGCGGATATTGGTGCCCGATGCCATGGTGGTCCTCCCGAATTTCGGCGGAGTTAATCAGGATGGGCGGGCAAGGGAAAGGGGGGCCGATGTCGAAGCGGGGGCCAGCCCCCGCACCCCCGGAGTATTTTTGCCAAGATGAAAGCCGGGGCGGCGAAGGCGCGGGTCCACGCGAAAAAAAGCGTCGCCGCTGGGGAACGGCGACGCGATAGGCAGAAGACGAGGCCGGGGAGCCTCAGGTGCGATTATGACGGGAAAATGAATCGATTCCGTGACGCTTTAGCGCCGCGACCGGATCATCCCCACGATGTCATAGACCTGATCGACGATCGGCCGCGCAATCGCCTCGGCGCGGTCGGCGCCTTGGCCCAAGATGCGGTCAATCTCGGCGGGGTCCTTCATCAACCGGTTCATCTCGGTGGTGATCGGGGCAAGCTTTGCCACCGCCAGATCGGCCAGCGCAGGCTTGAAGGTGCCAAACTGCGCGCCTGCGAAATCGGCGATCACCTGCTCCACCGTATGCCCGGCGAGCGCGGCGTAGATGTTCACCAGATTGCGCGCGTCGGGGCGGTCTTTCAGCCCCTCGACGGTTTCTGGCAAAGGTTCGGGGTCGGTCTTGGCCTTGCGGATCTTGGTGGCGATCTGGTCAGCGTCATCGGTCAGGTTGATACGGCTTTGATCCGACGGGTCGGATTTCGACATCTTCTTGGTGCCATCGCGCAAAGACATCACGCGGGTCGCCGCCCCTTCGATCAAGGGATCGACCACCGGGAAGAAATCCACCTTGAAGTCATTGTTGAACTTGATCGCGATGTCGCGGGTCAGTTCCAGATGCTGTTTTTGATCCTCGCCCACCGGGACCATGGTCGCATGATAGGCCAGAATGTCGGCGGCCATGAGGGCGGGATAGGCGAAAAGGCCCAAGGATGCCGCTTCGGCGTTCTTGCCCGCCTTGTCCTTCCACTGGGTCATGCGCCCCATCCAGCCCATGCGCGCCACGCAGTTGAAAATCCATGCGAGTTCCGCATGGGCCGTCACCTGAGACTGGTTGAACAGCACCGACCGCGCCGGATCAATCCCCGCCGCGATGAAGGCCGCAGCCCCTTCGCGGGTTTGCTGGCGCAGCTTTTCGGGGTCTTGCCAGACGGTGATCGCATGCAGATCGACAAGGCAATAGATCGTCTCGATCCCCTCATCCTGCTTTTCGACAAAGCGTTTCAGCGCGCCAAGGTAATTGCCAAGGGTCAACCCGCCCGAAGGCTGGATGCCCGAGAAAATCCGGGGCTTGAACTGGGTCTGAGGCGTTTGGACCGGCTCGGACATCGGGAACTCCATCTGGAATGTTGTGCCGCATCGGCTTATCGCTGTGGGGCAGGGGCGTCAATGAAGCCCCGAGGAGAGTTGCATGCAAGATCACACCGCCGCCCCGCTGAACCCCTTGCCGCCCGCGGTTTGGGCCTTGGCCCTGCCGATGATCGCGATGGAGATCGTGCTGCAGCTGGGGGCGTCCGGCGTCGCAGGCGGCCCCGAGGCGGTGGGCTGGCGGATCGATGCCATCACCCGGCTGGCCTTTGTGCCGGACCTCTGGCGTGAGATGCTGTCCTTGGGCCAGTTCCCGCCCGAGCATCTGGCGCGGCTTGTCGGCTATGCCTTTGTGCATGGCAACCTGACCCATACGGTCTTTGCCGTGGTCATCCTTCTGGCGCTGGGCAAGTTTGTGGGCGAGGTCTTGCGCTTTTGGGCGGTTCTGGCGGTGTTTCTGGCCGCCACCATCGCCGGGGCCTTGGCCTATGGCCTTTGGGCCGGGCCTCAGCCGCTCTTCGGGGCCTATCCCGGCGATTACGGTCTGGTCGGGGCCTTCACCTACCTGATGTGGCTGCGTCTCGCCGGATCGGGAAGCGAATACCGCGCCTTCACGATGATCGGCTTTCTTCTAGCGGCACAGCTCCTTTTCGGCCTCCTGTTCGGCGGCGGTCAGGAATGGATTGCCGATCTCGCGGGCTTTGCCGCGGGCTTTGCCGTGACCATTCTGGTGGTGCCCGGCGGGATTGGCCGGTTGATGGACCGCCTGCGTCAGCGCTGACCGCGCAGGCCCTTCAACTCTGACCAGCGAAAGGCCTTCAGCGCAAAGCCGCTGCCGAAATAGGCCACACCGCCAAGGCCCACCAGCAGCGCCAGCGCCGGATAGCGCCAGCCCGCCGCTTGCAGCCAAGGCTGCATGAGGAGCGCCCCTGCCCAGATCACCAGAACCATCGCGACACAGGCCATCAGCACCAAGGGCAGACGCGACATCAGCCGATCGTCAAACTGCGCCTCAGGCCCCATCCGGCGCGCGCCCCCCCACAATTGCCCCACCATGATCCAGGCTGACAATGTGGTGGCCAGCGCCGCCGCGGTAAAGCCGATCAGCGGCATCAGCCCGACCGCGAGCACCGCATTGGTCACCATCGACCAGACCGCATAGCGGAAGGGGCTGCGCGTATCTTCCCGCGCAAAATACAAGGGCTGCATCACCTTTTGCAGCACAAAGGCCGGCAGTCCGGCGGCATAGATCGCCAAGGCGAGCGCCGTATTGGCCGTATCCACCGCGCCAAAGGCGCCGCGTTGATACAAAACCTCGATGATCGGATGCGACAGCACCATCAGCCCAATGGCCGAAGGCAGCGTCAAGACCAGCGCAAACTCGGTCCCCCGGTTGAACGCATCCTGCCCCCCCGCCGCGTCATTCGCCCGCAGACGGCGCGACAGCTCGGGCAAGAGCACGGTGCCGACCGCAATCGCCACCACACCCAAGGGGAGTTGATACAGCCGATCCGCATAAACCAGCCACGAAATCGCGCCCTCGGTCCCCGAGGCGACCTGCCGCGACACCAAAAGGTTCACCTGCACCACGCCCCCGGCCAGCATCGCAGGCCCGGCGATGACCAAAAGCCGCTTCAGATCCGGCGTCATCTGCGGCATCCGCAGGCGCGGCACAAAGCCAATGCGCGCGGCGGCAACCCACGTGAACGCCAACTGCGCCACCCCGGTTACCGGCACCGTCCAGGCCAGCGTCAGGCCCATATCCCAACCTGCAACAGCGGCCAGCCACATGGCGGCAATGAACACAAGGTTCATCAAGACCGGCACAAACCCCGCTTCGGCAAAGCGGCCATGGGCGTTCAAAACGCCTGCCAACATGGCAAACAGCGAGATGAAGAAGATATAGCAAAAGGTGATCCGGCCATAGGTCACCGCCAGATCGAACCGCGCATCCCCCACAAAGCCTGAGGCCATGGCCCAGACCAGAAACGGCATCGCCACCGTGCCAATCAGCACCAGCGCCAGCAAGATCGCCGACAGGCCGGCAAAGGCATCTTGGGCAAACCCCTCAGCATCCTCGCCCGCCTCCAGCTTTTTGGCATAGATCGGCACGAAGGCCTGATTGAAGGCCCCTTCGGCAAAGAACCGGCGGAACATATTGGGCAGCGAAAAGGCGACGTTAAAGGCATCGGCCACAGCGCCTGCGCCAAGATAATTCGCCATCATCAGATCGCGCGCCAGCCCCGCACCGCGTGACACCAGCGTCCAGATCCCCAAGGTCATGATGTTGCGGATCATCCGTGCCGCGCCGCTCATGCGCTGGCCCTTTCCGCGCCTTCTGTGATCGCCTGACGCAACTTCTTCTCCAGTGCTTCTTGACGGTTCTTCGCGTGCAGTTTCAGACCAAACATGTCTTTCACATAAAACGTGTCCACCACCTGCGCGCCGTAGGTGGCAATCACCGCACTGGAAATCTGCATGTTGTTGACCGCCAGCGTGCGGGTCAGGTCAAACAACAGACCGGGCCGGTCACGGGTGTCGACCTCGATGATGGTGTAAATCTCCGACCCCTCATTGTCGAAGATGATATGGGTGGGAAAGCGGAACTCACGCTCGCGCTTTTTCACCTTGTCGCGCCCGGCCAAAGCCTCGCGCGCCACCACTTCGCCTTTCAGCGTTTTGTCGATCATCTGCGTCAGACGCGGCAACCGCTCCACGTCATAGGGCTTGCCCTCGGCGTCCTGAATCCAGAACACCGGCGTCGCATAGCCGTCTTTAGACGTGTAAGTCTTGGCATCCACCACATTCGCGCCCACCAGCGCCAAGGCCCCGGCCAGACGGCTGAAAATGCCGGGATGGTCGGCCAAGGCAAAGGCGGCCCGGGTCGCATCGCGCGCGGGTTCGGGGTGCAGGTCAATCCGGATCTCGGTATCGTCCAACCCCTGCAACAGCCGGGCAAACACCTCTTGGGTGTCGGTGGTCAGGCCCTGCCAATAGGGCGCATAGTGGCGCGCAGATTCGGCGCGGATCGCCTCATCCGTCCAATCCACCAGCCGGGCGCGCAGGGCGGCCTTGGCCTCATCCTCGCGCTTTTCGCGGTTGATGCTTTCCAGCCCGCCTTGCAAGGCATCGGTCGTCAACCCGTGCAACTGGCGAAGCAGCATGGCCTTCCAATTGTTCCACGTGTTCGGCCCCACCCCGCGAATGTCGCAGACCGTCAGCACCGTCAACAGATCCAGCCGCTTCTTGGTTTTCACCGCCTTGGCAAAATCGCGCACCGTGCGCGGATCGCCAATATCGCGCTTCTGCGCCATGTCCGACATCAGCAGGTGATAGCGGACCAGCCATTCGACGGTCTCGCTCTCTTCCTCATCCAGCCCCAGCCGTGGCGCAATCCGCCGCGCCATCTGCGCGCCGATGATGGAATGATCCTCGGGCCGCCCCTTGCCAATGTCATGCAGCAAAAGCGCGACATAGAGCACCCGCCGACTGACCCCTTCTTTCAGGATCGACGACGACAAGGGCAAATCCTCCACCAACTCGCCCCGCTCAATCTGCGCAAGGGTCGAGATGGTCTGGATGATATGCTCGTCCACCGTATAGTGGTGATAGACGTTGAACTGCATCATCGCGACGATGTTTTCGAACTCGGGGATAAAGGCCGACAAGACCCCCAATTCGTTCATCCGCCGCAAAGCACGTTCCGGATTGCCGTGCTTCAGCATCAGATCCAAAAAGATGCGCTGCGCCTCGGGGTCGTCGCGCATCTCGTCGTCGATCAGGTCCAGATTGGCCGCAATCAACCGCATGATGTTGGGGTGCAGAAGATACCCCGACCGCAACGCCTCCTCAAAGGCGCGCAGAAGGTTCAACTTGTCCGACAGGAATTTCCCCGCATCCGCCGCATCAATCCGGCCCTGCACCAGCTTATAGCCCTTGGCCACCGATTTGCGGCTGAATAAGCCCATCAGCCGCGCTTCAGGCTTGGCGTGACGGGCCTCCAACTCGGTCAGGAAGACGCGGGTCAATTCGCCCACGCGGGTGGCGTGGCGGAAATAATCCTGCATGAAATGCTCCACCGCGCGGCGGCCATGCCCGTCGCGATAGCCCATCCGCGCGGCGACCTCGACTTGGCAGTCAAAGGTCAGCTGATCCACCGGGCGCTTGGCGATGTAATGCAAATGGCACCGCGCGGCCCACAGGAAATTCTCGGCCCGCTCAAACTGGGCGTATTCCTCGGCCGTCAACAGCCCCGCCGCCACCAGCCCGGCAGAGGAGGGCACCCGGTGCAGATACTTGCCAATCCAATACAGCGTCTGCAAATCGCGCAGACCCCCCTTGGCCTCTTTGACGTTCGGCTCCAGCACATAGCGCTGCCCACCTTGGCGCTTGTGCCGCTCGGCCCGCTCGGCCAGCTTGGCCTCAATGAACTCGCGCCCCGTGGTCTTGAACAGATCGCCCCAAAGCCGGTCGCTCAGCTCGGTCTCAAGCGGCGCATGGCCGCAAATAAACCGATGTTCCAAAAGCGCGGTGCGGATCGTGATGTCATCCCGGCCAAGCCGCAGACAATCGGCCACGGTGCGGCTGGAATGGCCGACCTTCAGCTTCAGATCCCACAGCATATAAAGCATGGATTCGATCACCGCCTCGGCCCAAGGGGTGATCTTCCACGGCGTCAGAAACAAGAGATCCACATCGGAATGCGGCGCCATCTCGGCCCGCCCATAGCCGCCCACCGCCAGAACCGCGATGCGCTCGCCCTCGGTCGGGTTGGACAAAGGGTGCAAATGCTGGGCAACCGCCAGCGCGGTCCGCACCAACCCATCGGTCAGCCGCGATTGGTCGCTGACCAGCTCTCGAGCGCGCAGAGGGGCCTCAGCAAAGGCCGCCGCCAGCGCCGCATTGGCGCGGGCTTTTTCCACCGCCATCTGGCGCACGGCACAGGCCCGCGCGGCGCGCGCATCGCTGGCGCTCAACCCCGCGATCTCGGCGCAGATCGCGGCGGTCAGGCTCGGGGCGTCAATCAGATCGGCCTGCGGCACAAGACCCGTGGCCGCAGGGTCTGCGGTCGCCGGGACCTCTGGGGTGGATAATGACCTCATCCCGTCAGATCCCGGCACTTCAGATCAGAACCCCGGCCCAGCAAAGCTGCGCGGCGCGGAATCGATGATAACGGCTTGCCCGTCTTTGATCTCGGCAACGGCAAGGCCGCGCTCGTTCTTGCCATCTTCTAGCAGGCGGAAGATCCCGTTGACCCCGACGAAACCCGCCGATTGGGTCAGCGCATCGCGCGGCAAGGGGCCGCTCAGGCTCGACCGGCTCAGAGCGCCGACGGCGGCAATCCCATCATAGGCCAAGCCCGCAATCGGATGCGGCGGTTCGGCATAGGCGGCGGTAAAGCGGTTTTGGAACTGCGCGAAGAGCGCCGGATCCGGCAGCGCAAACCAGCCCCCCTGCACACCGGGCAGGCCTAGGGTCGCGGCGGGAATATCCCAGCGGGTCAGACCGATGAACTGGGCATCCGCCGAGGACAGCCCATTGTCGACCAAAAGCTGCGAGATCAGCGGCAAGGCCCCCGAACTGTCCGCCGTCATAAAGACAGCCTGCGCGCCGGTCTCTCGTGCGGTCCGCACCAAAACCGGGGTGGCCGAGACCACGCCGTTTTGCGAAAACTCATAATTGCCCACCGACACCACGGTGCCCCCCGTGGCGCGCACCCCGCGCTCAATCGCAGCACGCCCGATGTCTCCGGCGGTGTTGCGATCATGCAGGATCATGATGTTGCCCTTGCCCTGACGCACCGCAAAGCTGGCCAGACGCGCAGCGGTGTTGTCAAAGGTCGGCCCCAGCACAAAGACATTGTTGCCCGCGATGTCGGGGTTGTTGGAGAAGGACAAGACGTTCACGCCCGAGGCAGCCACCGCAACCCCGGCGGCATTGGCCTCTTGGGCAAAGACCGGCCCAAGGATGACCTGCGCCCCCTCAGCCACAGCCTTTTGCGCCTGCGCGGCGGCCTGGGACGGCGATCCGGCGGTGTTGTAGACGCGCAGATCAATCTCCACATTCTGCAAATCACCCATCGCCAGACGCGCGGCGTTCTCAAGGCTCTTGGCCAAAACCTCGTCGCTGAGCTGACCCGAGCCACCCGGCACCAGCAGGGCGACCTGAATGGCCCCGCTGCCCGAGCCACCCGAAGGCGACAAACCGCCTCCCGGGACACAGGCCGCAAGCACGGCGGTGGCAGCAACAATGGCAAGATGGCCCAGCGACTTGCGGGCCCGACGCAAAACAGACAACATCTGACAATTCCCCACTCGAAGAGATTGGTACACGAAGGCGGAAGTTAAGGCCTTCGCCTGGGGAAGTAAACGCAAAGAGGAGGGCAGGAGCCCATGGCAGGCGGCAAGACGGTGCATGAGCTAACCCCGCTGGCGCCCGGGCTCTATCTGGTGGCCACCCCGATCGGGACGGCCCGCGACATCACGCTTCGGGCGCTGGATGTCTTGGCTTCGGCCGATGTGCTGGCGGCCGAAGATACCCGGACCTTGCGGCACCTCATGGAAATCCACGGCATCCCCTTGGGCAAGCGGCCGCTCGTGGCCTGTCATGACCACAACGAGGCGCAGACCAGCCCGCGCCTCGTGCAGGCCATCGCCGAGGGCAAATCGGTGGCCTATGCCTCCGAGGCGGGCACACCCATGGTGTCCGATCCGGGCTTTCCTCTGGCGCGGGCGGTGATCGAAGAGGGCCTGATGGTCACCGCGGCCCCCGGCCCGTCGGCCGCGCTTTGCGCGCTGATGGTGGCGGGCCTGCCCACCGACCGCTTTATCTTTGCAGGGTTTGCCCCCAGCACCAAGGCCGCGCGCCGCAGTTTTCTGCAGGATTTGGCCCATCAACCTGCGACGCTGGTGCTCTATGAAAGCCCAAGGCGCATTAACCAAATATTGGAAGATCTCTGCGATATCTTGGGAGAAGGGCGCAAAATGGCGCTGTGCCGGGAACTGACGAAGCGATTCGAAGAGGTGATCCGCGGCACCGTGGCCGAGGTGCGTGCAGCGTGCCAAGACCGCGACTTGAAGGGGGAGATCGTACTTGTTCTGGGGCGCGGTGAGGCGGTTGAAGCATCTGCGGCGACAATCGAGGCAGCTTTGGATCGGGCGTTGACAACGATGAAGGTCAAGGATGCCGCGACAGCCGTCGCAGAGGCCTTCGGTCTGCCAAAGCGCGAGGTGTATCAAATGGCACTGGCCCGCGGGTCGGATGAACGGTCAAGGTAAGGGGTTGGGATGAGCGGCGCGCGATCTTATCAGGCAGGCTTGGCCGCTGAGGCCATGGTTGAACAGCTTTACGCGGGTTCGGGCCGGCCGATCTGCGCCCGGCGCTGGCGGGGCTCAGCCGGTGAGATTGATCTCATTGCCCGCGATGGGGCCGAGGTGATTTTCATCGAAGTTAAGCACAGCAAAACCCATGCGATGGCAGCGGAACGGCTGGGTTCGCGCCAGATGGCGCGGATTTACGGCGCGGCCTCTGAATTCATCGGCGGTGAACCCGCAGGGCAGTTGACACCTGTCCGCTTTGACGTCGCCTTGGTCGATGGGCGCGGGCAGATCGAAATCCTTGAGAACGCGTTCGCGGCCTAAGGGGCGCGCGTGACGGGGGGTTTGCAACTCGGCCGGGCATCGGTCACAAAGGGCGCGCAATTTGAAGGAGCGCGCCATGGGTCTCAAAGTAGCCTTGCAGATGGATCCGATCGGATCGGTCAACATCAACGGCGACTCGACATTCCGCATCGGGCTTGAGGCACAGGCGCGCGGGCATTCGCTGTTTTTCTACACCCCCGACAAACTGGCCTTCGTCGAAGGCCGCGTCATGGCACGTGGTTTCCCGATCGAGCTGCGGCGTGAGCAGGGCAACCACGTCACCTATGGGGCCGAGACCGAGGTAGATCTGGGCGAGTTTGACGTGGTTTGGCTGCGGCAGGATCCGCCCTTCGACATGGGGTATATCACCACCACCCATCTTCTTGAGATGATCCATCCCAAAACGTTGGTGGTGAATGACCCGTTCTGGGTGCGCAACAGCCCCGAAAAGCTTTTGGTCCTGCGCTTTCCCGATCTGACGCCGCCCACCGCCATCGCCCGCGATCTGGCAACGATTCGCGCCTTCAAGGCGCGGCATGGCGACATCATCCTCAAGCCGCTTTACGGAAACGGCGGCGCGGGCGTGTTCCGGCTGGATCCCAACGACCGCAACCTTGCCTCCTTGCATGAGCTGTTCACCGGGATGAGCCGCGAGCCGATGATCGTGCAGAAATTCCTGCCCGATGTCTCCAAGGGCGACAAGCGGGTGATCTTGGTGGATGGTGCGCCCGTCGGCGCCATCAACCGGGTGCCGCAGGCAGGGGAAACCCGGTCCAACATGCATGCTGGTGGGCGGCCTGAAAAGGTGGGGCTCACGGCGCGCGATCTGGAGATTTGCGCCCGCATCGGCCCGGTTTTGAAGGAAAAGGGCCAGGTCTTTGTCGGAATCGACGTCATCGGCGACTGGCTGACCGAGATCAACGTTACCTCGCCCACTGGCATTCAGGAGTTGGAGCGGTTTGACGGCACCAACACCGCCGAGAAGATCTGGCAGGTGATCGAGGCCAAGCGCGGCCTTTAGCGCCCCTCCTGGTTCGCCGCCGGCGGCTCGTCGTGCCCCCGAGGAGCGCCGCAGGCGACGACGAGGGAGCCGCAAGGCCAGGGGTTCACCCCTTGGCCCCCACCGTCAGCCGGAAACTCACCGCCTCGGCGATATGCGGCAGCCGCACCGCCTCGCTGCCATCGAGATCGGCAATCGTGCGCGCCACCCGCAAGACCCGGTGATAGCCCCGCGCCGACAGGCCAAAGCGTTCCGCCACCCGAACCAACAGCGCGCGACCTTCCGCATCTGGGTTGGCAGTGTCCTCCAGAAGGCTGCCCTCCAGATCGGCATTGACCCGGGCCGTGGCATGGCCTTGAAACCGCAAGGCCTGCCGCCCCCGCGCCGCCGCCACCCGCGCGGCCACCGTGGCCGATGTGTCGCCCGAAGCTGGCAGGTCCAGATCGGTATAGGCCACCGGCGGCACCTCCACCCGCAGATCAAACCGGTCCATCATCGGCCCCGAAATCCGCCCCAGATACTCTTCGCCGCAGACCGGCACCCGGGCGCAGGCGCGTGCCGGATCGGTCATGTACCCGCATTTGCAGGGGTTCGCCGCCGCCACCAGCAAGAACCGCGCGGGATAGCGGATATGGGCATTGGCCCGCGCCACCACCACATCGCCGGTTTCAATCGGCTGGCGCAGGGTTTCCAGCACCGCGCGGGGAAACTCCGGGAATTCGTCCATGAACAAAACCCCATTATGCGCCAGCGAAATCTCCCCCGGCTTCGCGCCCTTGCCGCCCCCCACAATCGCCGCCATCGAGGCGGTGTGATGCGGCTCGCGAAACGGCCGCGCGCGCGAGATGCCACCTTCCGTCAAAAGCCCGGCCAGCGAATGGATCATCGAGGTTTCCAGCGCCTCCACCGCCGACAAGGGCGGCAGGATCGACGACAATCGCGCCGCCAGCATCGACTTGCCAGACCCCGGCGTGCCCACCATCAGAAAATGATGCCGCCCCGCCGCCGCGATTTCCAACGCACGTTTGGCCCGTTCCTGCCCCTTCACATCGCGCAGATCGCGGCCACCGGTCTGGGGCATCACCTCTCCCGCCTCGGCCGGGGAAAGCGCGGTTTGGTTGGTGTAATGGCGCAAAACCTCGTGCAATGACGCCGCACCCAGCACCTGCGTCGCGCCAACCCAAGCCGCCTCGGCCCCGCAGGCTTTGGGGCACAACAGCACCATATCCTCCTCGGCCGCGCACATCGCCGCAGGCAGCGCGCCAATCACCGGGATCAGCCGCCCATCCAGCGCCAGTTCTCCCAGCGCGATGGTGCCCTCCACCTCATCCTTCGGGATGATCTCCAGTGCGGCCATAAGCGCCAGCGCAATCGGCAGGTCGAAATGGCTACCCTCTTTCGGCAAATCGGCAGGCGACAGGTTCACCGTAATCCGCTTGGACGGCAGCGCGATCGACAGCGCATTCATCGCCGCGCGCACCCGTTCTTTCGCCTCGCTCACCGCTTTGTCAGGCAGTCCCACAAGGTGAAACGCCGGCATCCCCGGCGACAGCGCGCATTGCACTTCGACCAACCGCGCTTCGACCCCTTCGAATGCCACCGTAAAGGCCCGCGCGACCATTTTGCCCCCGCTCCAATGGTGAACGATTAGGCGAACAGCGTTAGCAAAGGGTTAACGCGGGCGGGACCTGTGCGAAGAGCGACCGGAACCGAAGCGAGGGGCATCAGCTTCAGATCAGGTTCTAGAGAAGCGCCATGAACTCTGCCCAAGCCTCCGGGTCGGCCACGGTCTTGTCGCGGCAAAACGCGTTGCAAAAGCCAAAGCGGCGGCCCTGCAACTCCAGCACATGGGTCACAGGCTTGCCCGAATAGGGGCAGGCGGCGTTCTCGGCCTTCGTCCCCTCCACCGCGCGGGCCGCCATTGGCACCGGGCCAGGCCATGCGCGCCGCGGATAGGGGCGGCGGTAAAACTCCTGATCCGCCCCATCCACCAGCCCCATCGCCCGCCAGCGCCGGAACGACGGGTGCGCCAAATGGGTCTGCACATAGGCCATCGCACGGTTGGACACCGGCAGGTTATAGGTCGCGATCCGCGTCGCCACGGGGGCGAAAAACGCATCCGCCGCTGAATATTCCCCGGCCAGCCAGGCCTTGGCCCCGGTCTCGGCGCGCGCCCAGTCCCAGATCACTTCCAGCCGCGCCAGATCGTCCAGCACCGCTTGCGGCGGCGCGCAGTCCTCATAGCTGACGCGCAGGTTCATCGGGCAATGGTTGCGCAGCGCGGTGAACCCGGCATGCATTTCTGCCGCCAACACGCGCGCCACCGCCCGCGCCTTGGGGTCGGCGGGCCAGATCCCCGCCTCAGGGTGCCGACTGGCCAATTCCTCTGCAATCGCAATGGTTTCCGGCACCACAACCCCATCGGGCGTGCGCATGGTGGGCGCGGTCTTGCCGGGATGAAACTGCTTCAAGAGGGTCGGCAATTCGTCGGTGTAAAGCCGCGCGATGTGCAGTTTGACCGGCAGGCCAAAGGCATCAAACAACAACCAGCCGCGCAAAGACCACGAGGAATAGGCGCGATCCCCGATCACCAGATCATAGGTCATGGGACATCTCCTTTGTCGTCAAGAAAGCATGGGTGCCGATAAGAAAGCACGGGGTACCCCAAAGGGAAAAGCGCCGATTTGTGCGCCCGCCCATCACGGGATGTGATTGATCGACACAACGCGCGGGGCCGCGCCAAACTCAAGGCAGGTCACCGACAGATTGTCGATCTTGTGCGAAAAGGCCTGCGTGGCCGTCAGCCCGCCTGCGTGCTGGATGGCCGCGACAATCGCCCCGAAATGGGCCACCACAATCACCTCGGGCATATCGGCCAACCGCTGCACCGCCCGCTCAATCCGTCCGCAAATCGCGTTCCAGCTTTCGCCGCCGGGCGGGCTGATCTCGCCGGGCGTCTCCCAAAAGGCGCGGATGTGGTCGGGGCTTTCCGCCTCGATCTCGGAAAAGGTGCGCATCTCCCATGCGCCGAAATGCAACTCGCGCCAGTCCCGGTCATGGGCCAAGCGCGGACGGGCCTGCAACGCATCGGCGGTGGCCACCGCCCGCGTCAGGTCCGACGAGATGACCGGCACCTGCGGCAAATGCGCGTTCAGCCGGGCCAGTGCTGCGCCGTCCGACAGATCGGCGGGCAGATCGGTCCATCCCACCATCCCCTTGGCATGGGTCGGCCCATGGCGCACCAACCAGATCCGGCTCATGTGCCCACCGGCATCTGGCCCTTCAAGACCATCGGCAACCCGGCCATGACACCCGCCACCAGATCGGCCACCTCGGCCAGCCTTTGGTTCAACCGCCCCTGTTCGTCGCGGAAATCGCGCGACAGCTTGTTGTCGGGGACAATGCCCCAACCGACCTCGTTCGACACCACGATCACCGGGCCGGGATAGGCGGCCATGGCGGCGAGCATATCCGCCGTCTCCCGCTCAATATCGCCGCCCCCCAGCATCACATTGGTCAGCCACAAAGTCGCGCAATCGATCAGCACCACACCCTCGGCGCGGGCCAAAGCCCCCGCCACATCGCGCGGGGCCTCCTGCGTCACCCAGCCATCCCCCCGATCCGCAATATGGCGCTCAATCCGCGCCCGCATCTCCGCGTCCCAGATCTCCGCCGTGGCGATATAGGCGCGCGGCAGCCCCGTCGCCGTGGCCAGCCGCGTCACCAACCGCTCCGCCAGCCGCGATTTGCCCGACCGCGCCCCGCCGACGATCAAGGTTAACTTGGGCAAGGGCAGGCCGGGCGCAGAAAAACTAGAATGGTCCATGGGCAGCGGTGATCCGATCACTGGTTCGATCCGTAATTAAGTCAACAGCCGAGAACGAGAAACTTAGGGAGGCGCAGATGGCCCTGGACGGATATACCGATCAAACCCTGTCGCGCCAAGCGCGCGCCGCAGAACTTCTGGACGCCGAGACCGAGGCAGGCCTTGCCCGCGCTTGGCGCGACCACCGCGACACCGCAGCACTCCACCGTCTGGTGACAGCCTACATGCGTCTGGCGATTTCGATGGCGTCGAAATTCCGCCGCTACGGCGCGCCGATGAACGACCTTATTCAAGAGGCCTCGCTGGGCCTGATGAAAGCCGCCGAGAAGTTCGACCCCGACCGTGGCGTGCGCTTTTCCACCTATGCGGTGTGGTGGATCAAGGCCTCGATCCAAGACTACGTGATGCGCAACTGGTCCATGGTGCGCACCGGCTCCACCTCCGGGCAAAAGGCGCTGTTCTTCAACCTGCGCCGCGTGCAGGCCAAACTGTCGCGCGAAGCGGCAGCCGCGGGTGAGGAACTCGACAGCGCCCAGTTGCGCGAACGCGTCGCCAATGAGGTCGGCGTGACGCTGGCCGAAGTCGAGATGATGGAAGGCCGTCTGGCCGGCATGGACGCCTCGCTCAACGCGCCGCAAGCCTCTGATGAGGACGGGCGCGAGTGGATCGACGTTTTGGAAGATGACGGCGTGCAAGCCGCCGAAGCGGTCGAAGTGGCCCATGACCACGCGGCGCTCCGCGGCTGGCTGGCCAAGGCGATGGCCGGACTGAACGACCGCGAACGCTACATCGTGGCCCAACGCCGCCTCTGCGATGAACCCCGCACGCTGGAAAGCTTGGGCGCCGAGATGGGCCTGTCCAAAGAACGCATCCGCCAGCTTGAGGCCGCCGCCTAT
>Ga0315905_10003714_pt1 | contig 15699 bp, 10 predicted proteins | sample LakEriMetagenome_5_FD_203522 | JGI IMG/M metagenome (GOLD analysis project Ga0315905, IMG submission 203522) | Freshwater fungal communities from buoy surface, Lake Erie, Ohio, United States - Buoy 4 MA121 | ecosystem: Environmental > Aquatic > Freshwater > Lake | place: USA: Lake Erie, Ohio... | reverse complement strand
TCGATCAGCTTGGGAATGGGCTCAAAGGATTTCTATTCGTCCGAAGTTGGACGATGATTTTTCAATCCTCGACCTCCGTTTTGCCTAGGACGTATTTTTGAGACGATCATCAATATCGTTGAGAAACCGTCCGAATATCAATTTTGACCGCCACTGGCGTGATAGGCGAATTGCGTGGAAATCGCGCCTCATGAACTGCGTTCATCAATAGTTGCATTTGAAGATTTACGCCAATTGACTATACAAAATCCCATGCAATTTATTAAATCTTTTCGAAGCATATAAATATATGCAACGGCCAGCAACCTAACGCTCTTGGAACCAGTAAATCGGTAATCTGGAAATCATGTCAGGATCAAGCCTTGCCCCGATTCACCTCACCCGCACGCGCCAGAAACGGGCCTGAACGTTCGGGTCGGCTTGCAGGGTGACCTTCACCGGGTTGCCTGAGCCTTGGCCGGTGATGCGTTGGGTTTCAGTCCAGGCACTCAGGTCGCTGGTGGCTTCCACCGCAATCGTGGTGCCTTGGGGAGCGATTATTTCCAGCCCCAGCGTTCCATCGGGCTTCGGTGGCGCGAGGGTGATGCTGGGGCGATTGTCGATGCCTCCCTGACTCCGGATGGTCAGCGTGACCGGATCCAACGGCCGGACATCAAATCCGCTGCCCGTGATTTCGGCCTGATCCAACCGTATCGGCCATTCAGCTTGGCCGCCAAACGCTGCATCGGGAACGAAAGTGAACACCGCCGCGACGCCGACAGAACCCGGCCACGGTGTCGATCGAATCGCGGCGAGGCTCACCTTCCCTGTCCCATCGTTCCAAAACGGCATCGCATCGCCGGGAACAAGGGCTCCCACCTGCTTCTCGGTGAGACTCAAGCCGTTGGGGTAGTTCAACGTGAACCGCAACCCTGAGAGACTTCCTTGGACGCGGTTCAGCCGGATGGCAATTCGGTACGGTTGCCCGACCGTCACCACCGGTCCGTCGATCGGTTCAAGAATGATGGCGTCATTGGTGTTCACCTGAGCCTTGGCCAATCCCAAGGCATTGGCCAACCGTTTGGCCTCGCTTCCCGAAGTTGGTTGCGGATCCAACCCGACTACGGCTCGAAGGGCTTTCACCACATCGCCATTGTCGATCAGTCCACTGCCATTCAGGTCATTCAGCGCGACGTCCCATGGGCGCACCTCCTCCAACTCGACCTGCAACCGACTGATCAAGACGGCGTCTCCGATATCGATCCGTTGGTTGGCGTTGTTGTCGCCTTGGATGCGTCTCGGAACGATTCGACCACTTCCCGTCACGACCGCGTTGCCATTGGCCAACAACGCTCCCGTGGAACTGCTGGCACTCACCCAGCGAGGCTCCAAATCCACCGTCTTGGCCGCGGGCACGCTACGGCCACGGAAGCTCACCGTGGCAAGGCGCTGAATCCCACCAGGCAAAGCGCTTCCCGCCATCGAGAACGTCGCCGCCACCTTGCCCGGCGTCGTCGCATTTACGTTGTTCACGCTTTGCCCCACCGCGGCACTCCATTCGATCTGGGGATCAGCCAAGAACGTCGGATCGTATCTGAGTTCAAAGGTCAGCCCCGCGACATCACCAGGACTGGTGAGTTCCAGCGGAAAAACCAGCCTTTGACCCTCTTGGGAGGAATCAGCCGCCGCTACGCGGAGGATTCGTTGAGGCATCCACACCACTTCGCGTTCGAGCCTCGCCTCATTACCCGCAGCGTCCCGGGCCACCAGGGCAAAACGATTGGTGCCCGAGGCCAGCACCAGATTCTCCAGTTTGAAGGATCCATCGGCTCCTAGGGTCAAGGGCTGTCCCAGGCCGCCATCTCGTGACCAGAGGACTGTGGCCACCGTGGAATTGTCGTTCACTTTTCCGAGCAGTCGGAACAGCTCAATACCGGAGGTGCCGGCCACGGGGAGTTCCCAGATGATCGACGGCGGTGTGATGTCCTTGAAGGTGGCTACGACCGAGCGATTGGCAGCCATCGATAGGCTCGCCGGATTGGCGCTTCCTGTCAGATCACCCGACCATGCGCTGAAGGCAAACCCGCTGGCCGGAGTGGCCGTCAACGTGACGGTGTCCGTTGCGAGATATTGATCTTTCACCGGAGCCACCGCCACGGACCCCCCCAGATTCCCGGCAACGGTCACAGCAAGTCGGGTCTGTTTTCGGACAGCAATTGTTTGATCGGCGGAGGCAGACAGCCAAAGGCTGCTTCCTGGATTGATGGCTCGCACCGTGACCACGCCCTCGGCTGAGAAGGCCAGTCGATCATTGTCCACCGCAGCGGGACCACTGATCACCGAGAAGGTCACCGGCAAGCCCGAGCTGGCGCGGGCCACCAGCGTCACGGGTCCGGCACCCAAGGTTTGGTCACCGATGGGTTCGAAGGTCACCACTTGGACCCCGCGACCCACGGTGACTCGATTGGTGACCGGCAGAGCCGCCAGCCAGTTGGCATCGCCAGGTTGCTCCGCGACGACCACCAACGCGCCGACACCCGTCAGGCTCAATTGACCGCCGAGAATTGATCCCGGTCCTGACACCACCCGATAGCCCGCCGGCAAGCCACTGCTGGCCTTCGCATCCAGAGCGATGAGGTTAGTGCGGTAGGTCAGGCTCGATTCCCGCTCTCGCCGTCATCGGAATAGTAGGGGGGTAAATTCGTTGAGGTACTCGCGCCATTTGTCCCACGTGTGTGCGCCATCCGTCTCGCGGTACACCACATCGAATCCGTGCTCTCGGAACATCCCGACCGTCTTCCGTGACGTCTCGACGAGGAAATCGTCCTTGCCGGTGGCGAACCAAAAGAGCTTCAGGCCTTTCTTGAGTCGCGCATCGTCGAGCACGGTGCGATGGCGTTCCTCAAAGGTCGGACCCTGCGGGGCGGGCGCGCCTGGACGCTGGATGATGCCGAAGATACCGGAGCTGAAGACGCCGAGGTAGCCGAATCTCTCCAGGTTCGGCACGCCGATGTTCAACGTGTGGGCTCCACCCATGGAGAGACCCGCGATGGCGCGGTTTTTCCTGTCGCCCAACACCCGGTAGCGTTTCTCGACCAGCGGCATCAGGTCCTTCAGAAAATCCGGCTCGAATTCGCCGCTCATGGAACCGCGACCCGCACCGAATGGGCCGGTGTGCCCGTGTGGCATCACCACCACCATCGGTTTGGCTTTCCCCGCGGCGATGAGGTTGTCGAGGATGAACCCGGCGCGCCCGATGGTGCTCCAGGAATGGTCGGAGTCGAAGGCCCCGTGTAACAGGTAGAACACGGGGTATTTCGCCGATCCAGACTCGTACCCGGGCGGGGTGTAGACGTGGCAGCGCCGGAACTTGCCAAGGGTTTCCGACCAGTAAGTGACCTCAGCCACGGCCCCGTGTGGCACATCCCGGGTATCTTGCCAGTCCGCACCGGGCACATGCACGAGGCTCCAGGTGTTGTCGTTGGACTCGCTGGTCTTCGGGTTTCTCGGATCGACGACGGACACGCCATCGACGTTGAAGTGGTAGCGGTAACTGCCGGGAGCGACCGGTCCGAGGGCGATCTCCCAAATGCCGTTGGTGCCCAACTTCATCTCGAGACCTTGGCCGATTCCGGGCAGGTCGCTGCCGGCCAGCTTCACCAACTGGGCCTTGGCTGCGAGGACTCGGAATGTGATGCGCCGGTCGGTGCCGACCTCGGGCGATGTCACCGGCGGCGGGGTTGGGCGTTGGGCATGGAGGGCGGCGCTCATCGCAATGACGGCGATGCCACCAACCCACAGTCGGGTTATCCTAATGAAATGCATAAAACGGTGACTCGACCGACGGGGATGGGTTACAGCGGGGACTGCTCCAGCCACGATATTGCATCAGTGCGCTGCTTCTGAGATACAACATCATCAATGAAACCGCCCGAGGTATAAACAGTCGTCGGAACTGTGACCGAACGCGCCGTTTCTTTTGGCTTTCACAGCCTGAAGAAACCATGATTCAGGATCGGAAAAGCATCTTGACGACTTGGCGCTTGCCTCAATAAACCATTGGGTGAATCGGTCCTAATTGACAGTCCACACCCGCGAAACCAATCGGCCCCATGATTCGGACCTTCGATCAGGCTTTCATCGGACCTGGACGTTTTTTCCTTTGGGTCGATACGGCGACATCGTCATGAGTAAGACTCCTCCTGATTCGGATCCGAGTCACAGTGGCTCACCCGCCTTCCAGGCGTCGTTACCGTGCGGGAGACCCGCTTTCAAGAAATGGGGCATCATCATCGGACTCGGTTTGGTGGCGATCCTGTCCCTATTCAGGATCTACGGGATCGATACATACCATGCGACTAGGAGTGGAATCTGGTGGCCTGAGAGAGGGCGGAGCTTGATTCCACCCACCGCCAAGGACATCACGCTAAGGCGGGACCTGCTCGATCACTATGCCACCTACACGGTATCGGAGAAGGATCTCAACACCTTTCTGAACCAGCGTTTCTCCCGCCCTGGGGAGGTGCTTGATTCTTACAGTGAGAGAGCGCGGGTAAATCCGAACACCATCGGAAAAGCCATTGGACCGATGGGAATGTTGGCGACAACAAACATGGTTTCCTACCACTACACAGCGAGTAACGGAGGAAGCCACCAATACTATCACGATACAGAAACCGGTCGGACTTTTCAGAGCTCCGCCTACTGGTAGGGTTGGCCCGGCGGCAGTCTATTGACTGCCCCGCCTGAATCCAAAGTCCGTACCAATGTTGACCGCATCGACCATGCCGCCTAATGATGCCCGCTAGGACCATGAGACTGATCCTTTTCGGCGGAAAGCAATTCGCTGGTCCATCCGTCCATTTCGAGACCATTCGGCATTGGAAACCTCTTGTCGCCTCGGTACGTCAGAGGTTCCGTCGCAAAAACCCTTCAGTGTGATCAAACAGCTCCTGCCAACCTTGAGGTTGCGCCAGCATGCATGGTTCCGAAGAGTCCGACTCATTCGATGAGATCCTTGCCCAGGTTTTGGATGATCCTGAGCCATTCGATGGTGGTGGCTGTTCAGTTGATCGCTGCTTCAGGCAGCGGTGGCACTTCCGGGGCAAACAAGGCCATCCGGGTGGAGCACGGGCGGCCGGTTATCCTGGTCAGCCACAACACGGTTTTGACTTTGGAGTTTCTCTCCCAGTCCTCTGAGAAGGTCTTGATCCCCCACCCGGAGGGTGATGTGCGTGAGTGCCGGGCGGAGTTTCGCTTCCGCATGTTTTCGGTTTCCTCCGGGGCTGTCACCAATGGCGTTGGTCGGGTGAGCGAGGTTTACGAGACGATTGCCCGCGGTCCGGGTGGTAATCAGGTCCGGAATATGGGAAGTCAGGTGGCCATTGATGTCGGTGAGGTCCACCTGTCGTGGAGCGAGGCCACAGCCGGGGTTCGGAGCTGGTTGTATTACCGGACAGACTCTCCTGTCCGATTCCTGCAGCAACCCGAAGCGGTGGCGTTTGATTCCATAGGTCTAGCGGAGATGCGTCGTTATCACTCCTCGCAAAACGTCCACGAGTTCGTGTCGGCAAGCCGTCAGGTGCGTGTGCTAGGACCCGCTGTATTCTCCGGCGACCTACCGACAGAGATGCGGACGTCCGCGGGTCTGGTTAGAGGCCGGATTCGAGACGGCGTGTTCATGTTACGTCTGGAGAACCTTTCGGTCGGTCGGCATTATGTTGTGGAAACCTCCCTCTCCCTTGGACGCGGCGGCTGGGCGCCAATTCACACGTTGGTTGCCAGCGAACCGAATGCCGAGTGGTCTGACCCGTTAGGACCTGAAGACGAGTGCCTTTTCTACCGGATCCGGGAAGCACCTTATTGATTCCGGTCCTCTGATTTCGGGTTGTGTTTTCTTCTTTCCATTTCGGGAAAGAGGGTGCCAATTATCCGGCCACTTCATCGGGCTTGTTGGCTTAACCCAGCCGTCAAAGGATCCCGTATGCCACCCAACGGAAGTCTAGATTCTCAATCCGCCCCGTGGTTGGCTGAAGATTTGTTGCCAAAAACAACCTTGGACGGCGAGACCGGGGTTTGGCGGGACAAGGCCGAACCCATGAGCCTTGCCCAAATCGAGGCGCATCTGAGGAACCAGAAAGCCGACGACACGGCTCCTATACATTGGGTCGAAGTCCCCGGTTGTTCCCGCGTTGCGCATGTCTCCGAGATTCCCGAACTCTGGGAGGCCCAGAAAGAACGGGATCTCCGTCTCGCCAAAACAGCCATCCGCAGCAACCGGGTGATCACACTTCTGACGGTTGCAGGGTCCATCACTGTGATTGCTTGCGGAGCACCACCGCAGGTCCCGATTGTTCTTCTAGTCTTCGGTATCCAATCCGCTGAGACGTGGTTCGAGGCGACCAATGCAAACCGTCGGCTGCGACGGAATCCTTCCAAATACTTTCATCAGTGCTCCCGCGAAGCTCGTTACTCCTTTTGGGCCTACAGCATTCCGGACTCCGCGCTGTGGAGAACCTGGAGCCTGAGTGCCACATGGGTTGTTCTGTTTGGAATCCAGTCAGTCGTGGGACTGGATTCGTCCATTGCGCAAGCCGGCTTGGTGAAATCCGAGGTCAGACGGGGAGAAGTGTGGCGCCTGCTCACGGGTGCCATGATTCATGGCAACATTTGGCACATCTGGATGAACGCGACCTCTGGAATCATGCTCGCGCTGCTCATTGAACGGACCGCCAATCGCCACGTTCTCCTGCCGCTCTGGTTGCTCGGCGCACTGGGCGGTAGCCTCTGCAGCCTCATGTTCCTTCCTGAGGCGACAAGCGTGGGCGCATCGGGTGGGCTACTTGGATTCGTGGGGTTCCTCGCAGTGCTGGGTTGGAAGCGGAAACATCTGCTACCCCCCCAGTTCGCCGTAAACATCCTACGGAGCGTCGGATTCACGGCGCTTTTCGGGCTCCTGGCTTGGTCCGTGATCGACAACGCAGCGCATGCGGGAGGTGCACTGGCAGGAGCACTCGCCGGCTACTGCCTCTGCGAACATGAGGAAGGTGGACTACCCTTTCCCGACACCGTCTGGCGAATCGCCTTAGGGTGGTGGGGAGTGAGCGCTTTTGGTGCGCTGTTCGGATTCACGGTGTGGCGGCTTCTGAAACCTTGACCCACTGACGCCTCCGACCGGAGCACAAGGACAGCGCCAATAGAGGTAAAAGGTTTAGGCCGGTACCCGACAAGTTTTTGGGTCCGAGTCCTCGCAATTGTTTGGTCGGATCAACCGCACAGCGCCCTCTTTGCTCGATTGGCCCCCAACGATCCAGTCAGCCACGGCAGACCCCAAAACACCCAAGAAACGGGGAATCGAGCCGTCTCGGTGAGTTGCTGAGCCATCCACGCGATGGCAGGGCCCAGCATCGCGCCCGCGCCAAACCCGACTCCCACGGCCAGACCGCTGCGCCAGGACCGAAACGACGCGAATCCTCCAACCACTCCGGCGACGAAATAGGTCACCGCGGGGACTCCCACTGTCAGGACCAATAGACCTACGGTCCCCGCAGCCCCTTGGCTTCCCATCATCGCCGTCGGCACATAGAACCCCGGAAGAAGGGCCGCCACGCCAAAAACGGCGATGCTCGTCCAACGTCCACCGCAGCCCAAACCTGAAAGCACGCCGGCCAGCACGAAGAATGGTGCAGGAAACCACAACGAATAGACCCGGAGACTCAGGGGCAATACCTTGAGCATTGAGTTGTGGAAGAAGGTGACCTCCAACGATCCAGCGACCAACAGTCCGCCTGCCACGAATAATAGGTGGAGCCGCAGGTCCATGATTTGAGCGAGACCACGGCACACAGAGCGGTTCTTGAAGTCAGCCCAATCCATCGGCGAATCCGGTCAGGGTCGAGCCTCCGCCTGGTGCTTGGCGTGGGTGAGCACCCGGAGTTGGAGATCCGTCACCACGTGCCCGCACCACCAAGCCCAGTATTCCGCAGGCCACAATCCGTGTCGGTAGCGGGTGGTCCCAATCAGGCGGGTGCCTCCAGCCACGGGTTCCAGAAGGAAATCCGCGGATCGCACCTCGTAGAAACCCTTCAGGTGCGGCGCATGGATGTGCTCGTGGATGGATAGCTCCTTCAGAGGGGCGGGTGTTGTTTCCACCCGCAACTGGAGATGCCGTGGAGGATCCCAAACTTCGACCGGTTCGCGCGCAACCCCAGTGTCGAATTCGCAATAGCGGATGGATCCAACCCCCTGTCCCTCGGTCCAAGCGCGACGGAACGTAGCCATCCCCAAACGGGACCAGAGACGTTTGTCTGGTGGGATTCCAGCAACATCCACCACTAGAGGCCAGAGTCGGTCAGGCGCGGTAGCGACGAACACCTCGGACTGGACTGTGAACGTGGGCGCTTCAGGTCGGCCCAGCGGCTCACCTGCAAACAAGGCCGGAAGGGAGAGCACAACCACTCCCATGAGGGTCGCGTTGGATTTGTTGGAATGGGCCCGGTGGATCTGCCAGACCACAGACCCTCCCATCGCCGCGAGCAGCAGGGCGATGGGGGTGGCCATGACCAGACACACCAGACCCTCGAGGGCCAGGCCGAACAGCAACCCGCCGACGCAGAGCACGGAGAGGTAGCTGACCCGCTGGGCTTCCTTGAGTGTCGCGGGGTGGCGCCGGAGGTAGAGCCTGGTGGAAATCGCCCCGAGGGCGAAGGGCATCACGACGAACAAGGACCACCCGTACTCCCCGAACCACTGGGTGCTCAGCACGGTCAAGCCGACGCCTGCCGCGCCGGCGTAGATCGCTGACGCCAAAGCGCACCCCCATCGGCTGGAGGGGAGCCATCGGTCCCAGTATGACCGTCGATTCCTGATCCCTGGTGGAGGGCTGGGTGGTGCATCGCCACCGGGGAGGGTAGCCAGGATCAGGAGGAACAGAGCCCGAACCCCAGGAATCAGGAACAGGAGGGCCCAACGCTTCGGAATCCGGGAATCCCGGAGTCGCCCCAGGGCCAGACAAGCGCCCACCCAAAGGAATGGAATCCAACTGACCCAACGGATCCAATCTTCCTCGATGCCCCGAGGTTGGGGGGTTGGAGCGAGGCCGAAGGCGAAACTGTTGAGAATGCCTATGATCGACTCCGGTGGGTCGTATCCCCGCCCCGAAAGGGCGAATCGCTCGAGGTTCAGCCGCCCGACGATCAGGACCATTGCCATGGACAGGAATCCGGCCCGACCGACGAGACGTCGCCCAGAAAGGAATTGAACGGTGCCGTGGCCCATGGCGGGTAGTCGGTGACTAATCGTCGCCGTCGACGTCGAAAGCTTGAAGGGTCCGGCTTGGGGCGTCGATTGCATTTGGCGCGCGCGAATAAGCCCCGCAAGGACGCCTACGGCATCTTGCTTGCGGTTTTGCGCTCGGTGAATGAACCCGAGGCAGCCATCGCTTCGTTCCACGCCGAGGCGAACGCGGACAATCGCGGCTTCAAACGCGCCCGGGAGACGTTACGGCAACACATCCTCAATTCCAGACAGAGCGGTTCGTTGCGGTCCGCGGGTATGAGGCCATCGCCTAAATCATCAGGTCTCCTTCTTGATCGGGCAGCAGTGACTCGGGCGGGCACATACACAATACCGATGGCCAAGGTCACAGGAGCCAAGACTGAACTGGCCTCGCTCACGGCGGTCGAAATGGTGAGTGATCTTGGATCCCGCGCAGGTCCATCCGGATCAGGCGGATGCAGTAGGACTTCCAGCTCAACAGTCTTCGCTTGCTGGTACTGGATAAACCAGTAGGGGGCTCTGTTTCCTTTTTATGAGATTGGCCATGATACCGATCTGCCAACCAGCCATCATGCTGCGTGTGCGCTCCCCACGGAAACTGGCCAGCGCCGACACGCTGAAAATAATCCGTCGAACCACCGCTCAGGCGTCACCATGAAGCCCGCCGAGAGGGCCATTGAGAATCCAAACCACCAGTCCTAGTAAAGCGCATCCTACCCAGGTTTTGCGGCTAGGATTTGTGGCATGGGTCCATCGCACTCGAGCTGGCGGGATTCGCCCCCTCCCCACCCTACCCCGTGGGGACGGTCTGGCCGCAGAAAAGGGATCCCTTAGAGGCCTCCTTTGATTGGGACGGAGAGTGACTCTCATTTGCGGCCTGGTTGGGCTATCGAACGCCCGACGCCAACAACCCTGTGCTGAATCGAGTCAACCAATTTGCCCCATCACAACTCCTCGAAAGGGACAGCAGGTGAGGGATGCACCGGAACCGTATAAAACTCTTAACTGGCCGGTCAGAATCCCAGGCTCGTGACACTGACAAACACCACTGACTTCGGCGGCGTTGTTGTAACTGGCTGTTGTAACTTTTGGCCTTCCGTTGCGGAAAGCCTGTAAAATCAAGATGGTCGGGGCGGTGAGATTTGAACTCACGACCTTCTGAACCCCATTCAGACGCGCTACCAAGCTACGCTACGCCCCGACCAGATGCTCTTGCGAGCGGGCGAATCATCCAGAAAGCACCCCCATGGGGCAACAGATTCTTCCAACGATTCTTTGGGTGCCACCGCTCGCGGCCCGCAGCCCGCACCTCAAATCGGCTCCGCAATGAGGTCGTAGTCGGTGTGGCCGATGATGCGGACCTTGCAGAATTTCCCGATCGGCACCTTGCCTTGGATATAGACGCGTCCATCGATGTCCGGCGCGTCGGCCTCACCACGGGCGATGGTGTAGCGACCCTTGAGGGCCATGGCGCCGGCATCGTTGCCGCGGATAAGCCCATGCTCCCACGAGCTGATGTTGGCCTTGGACAACTCCTTGGCCGAAGCCTCGCCTTCGGTGAGCACCTTGAGGGTTCGTCCAACAAACCCTTCGGCAACGCCCACAGCGACGCGATGTTGGGCCGCCATGGCCAGTTCGCGGCGCTTCTGACGGGTCTTGGGGGCCAGTTGCTTCTCCATCTTGCCGGCCACGGTGCCATCCTCGCGGGAGTAGGCGAAAATCCCCAGACGCTCGAAGCGGGTCTCTTCGATAAAATCGGTCAGGGTCTTGAAATGAGCCGCCGTCTCACCGGGGAAACCCACGATGAAGGTCGTACGCAAGGCGATACCCGGGATGCCAGCCCGGATGCGCGCAATCAGGTCGCGGATGTACTGCCCCGAAGTCTCGCGGCGCATCCGAGCGAGCATGTCGTCGTGAATGTGCTGCAACGGCATGTCGATATACCGGGCGACCTTCGGACATTCGGCGATGGTCTGGATCAGCTCATCGGTCCAATGGGCCGGATGGGTGTAGAGCAGGCGGATCCAGAAATCTCCCTTCAGCGCATTCAATTCGCGCAGCAACGTGCACAACGTGGTGGCATCAACCGGCAGGGCCTGGGTGGCCGCTTTGAATCGTTCCGGCGAGGAGATGGCACGGCTGTGGTTGGGTCGGAGGTCGAGCCCGTAGTAGGTCGAATCCTGGGAGATGAGGTTCAGTTCGCGGACGCCATCAGCAATGAGCGCCTTGGCTTCGGCCACGATGTCGGCCTGCGCCCGGCTACGGTGGGAACCACGCATCCGCGGGATAATGCAGAAGCTGCACGGGTGGTTGCATCCCTCGGCGATCTTCACATACGCGAAGTGTTTCGGCGTAAGGCGAAAACGCGGAGTCTCGAACTGCGGAATGTAGTTGGGCCGAACCGTGACATCGACGGACGGAGCCGCCGGCTGGGACGGCGCGGCCGTCAGGGCGATGCGGCTCTTGCCGAAGCGATCGGTGCCGCGGAGGGCTGTTTCGTCGGCGTGATCATGGGCCGGAGCCTGTTTTTCCAACTCCTTGAGACGACCTTTGACGCGGGCTCCCTCAGCGGCTTTCGGAGTCGCCGCCTCGGTGCCCACACGGGCCGCCCGCTTGATGATGGCTTCATCAACCAAGGCCCCCACTCGCTCCACCTGATCAATGCCCATGAACACGTCCACCTCGGGCATGAGCTTGGGCAATTCGTCCCGATAACGCTGCGGCATGCATCCCGAAACGATGAGCGCCTGACCGCGGTGCGAGGCCTCGCGCAGCGCATTGTGTTCCAGGATGGTGTCGACCGACTCTTCCTGCGCGGCATCGATGAACGAGCAGGTGTTGACGATCACCGCATCGGCTTGGGACGCATCATTGACAATCTCAATGCCCTCCTTGAGCAAAGATCCGAGCATGATCTCGGCATCCACCAGGTTCTTGGCGCAACCGAGGGAAATGAGTCCCACACGACGGGGACGGGCGTTCGATTTTTTCGGTGCAGTCGGCGTCTTGCTCACAGGCCCATGAGCCTAGCGGCTCGGCTCAAAGGCCAGCAATCCTGCAGAATTTTTTGACCAATGAAACCAACACGGCATCACTGACGCTCGTACTCACCCTTGTTCACCCGCTTGAAGACCGAGAATCCAGCCTTCTTGGCGTCGGTGGTGGAGAGCGGCTTGAGGTGATGCGGGGTGCTGAAACCGGAGATCACCTTGCGGACCGGCTTCTTGCAGGCCGGGCACGCGGTGAGTTCAGGCGCGGTGATCGGACGTCTCAGGGTGAACTGGCCACCACAGGCGGCGCAGTTGCCGTCACACAGTTCGTATTCGTACAGGGGCATGGATCTCGCGTCGGGAATCGCGACCCCGCGAAGGACCGGGGATTCCGCATGCATTGGGACCCCGCGACCCACCCGACACGGGCAACGTGACGGGTTTTCCACCGGGGGCAATCGTGGAAACGGCATGACAGCCTGCGGTCCGGGATCACAGTCTCTCGACAACAACATGACCGAGCTCGTCATCCATTCCACGAACTTGCCCGAGGCCGCCATCGTCGCCATCGGGAATCAGTTGGGCCGCTCGCCCGATTCAAGGCACGGGCAATCGGCACGCTGGAACCAGGTCGCTGCAACCCCGGAACTGCAAGCAATCGCCGAAGCGCATCGGGTGGATATCGCCTTCGTTCCGGCGAACCGGCGACGCGCTGATTTCCGCCTGCTGGTCATGGACATGGACTCGACCCTCATCACCATCGAGTGCATCGACGAGATCGCCGACCGCATTGGCGTGAAGCCCCAGGTCTCGGCCATCACCGAAGCAGCCATGCGTGGCGAACTCGACTTCGCCGGCGCCTTGCGAAAGCGGGTCGCCTTGCTCGAAGGCCTCGAGGAATCCGCTCTGCAGGCAGTGTACGAAGAGCGCCTGCGCCTCTCGCAAGGAGCCGAAATCCTTCTTCAGGCCGCCCGGGATTCCGGCTGGAAAACGCTCTTGGTTTCCGGCGGATTCACCTTTTTCACCGACCGCCTTCAGGCGCGCCTTGGGCTCGACCATGCGGTGGCCAATACCCTCGAAACGCACGCGGGCAGGCTGACGGGACGGGTTCTTGGCGACATCATCGATGCCGAACGCAAGGCGACTGAACTGCGGGCTTTGGCGTCCCGGATTGGCGTCGAACCTTCCTGCGCCATTGCCGTCGGAGACGGCGCCAACGACCTCAAGATGATGGGTGCGGCGGGCATGGGCGTCGCCTTCAGGGCCAAACCCGTGGTGCGCCAACAGGCCACGCACGCCCTCAATTTCAGCGGACTTGACGCTGTCCTGAACCTCTTCACCCAAGACTGAAGCGGCTCGGAGCGTTCGACCTCCGCCACCGTTGGATCATCAACGATCTGCGGTGACGTTGAGGGGCCGGGCCAGATCCGGGACGGCCACCCCCACCTCGGCCAATCCGGATTGCAAGGCGTCGAGGTCCCACAAGTACGAAGCGTGAACCACGCTGGAACCGATGAGGCGTCGTCCACGCGGATCCCAGCTGAGCGAGGTGAAACGGAGTTTCTCAGGCATCCGCAGTTGGGAAATCGTGGATCCGTCGGAGGCTTGCAGCAGATGGAGTGAGCGGGTTCCCAATGCGACGGCCAACCGCTGACCATCGGGGGTCACGGCCACGCGACCATAGGTACCCACCGGATCGAGCAAGCGCCGCCACAGGATCTTTCCCGCTTCCACATCCCATGCCACAACGCCGTGGGTCATGACGCCGAAAACCTTGCGGGACACCGGGCAAAAAACCAGTTCACCGGCCTCACCCAAAGCGGACAAATCGGGCGGGTATTCGAGCAAACGCACGCGGAATCCATCATCGCGGACGATCACCGCCGGAACTGCATCGATCCCCCAACTGCCCAACCAGTTGCCGTTTGGATGCATCGAGCCGATGACACTGCGCGGGGGTACCTCGACGGATTTCCACCGGCCTTGATCATCACACCAGAACGTACCGTTGGTGGATACGAGCCAGCCTTCACCTGAAGGGGCGATGTCTCCGCGACCCGAAATCGGAAGCCGTTGACGTTCGATCAACCGCAGCCGAGGCCGCGATGCCTCCCCCTCGACCGCCAGAGTGATCCGGTGGGTAAGGCTCAAGGCACGGAGGCGGGTGCCATCGTTGGAAAACGCCAGGTGCCGGACCATGCCGTCTTCGCAAGGCCAATGAGCAGCATCCCTGCGTCCCGACTTGGGATACAGGCGGATGCCGTCATAGGAACCACTGGCCCATCGGTCTCCCGCTGGATGGAAGCGCACCATCGCGGGCCCCGCATTGGTCTCAGAAGCGACAGCTGGCGGAACCTCCGGGATCACCGACCATCCGGTGGGCGGATCAAAACGGATCAACTCCCATTGGAACTCATCCTTCCACGCGATCCACCGCCCGTCCGGCGACCACTGGATGGCGGTGCCGGCCCCGGCATACTCCGAAACCGCCGTCTCGCTGGACCAGTCCCAGATACGGGATCGGCCGTTGTAGCCGGTCGAAAGGACCCAAGCCGAGTCGGGCGAGAAGGCAATGCCAAGGATCTGATGATCCTCTTTCACCAGACGCTTCATCGGAATTTGAGGGCGATCGAATCGGCCGATGAAGATCTGCATCTCGGAAGAGGTTTGAACAAGGTCACCATCGGAGTTCCATCCCAACATCTGGACCGCTTCACCCGAAGGCAGCTCCATCCGCCGTTCCACCCGGGCTGAATCGAGATTGGCAAAGCGCACCATGGGATTGGTGGCGTTGATTGCTGCGGCCCATCGACCGTCGGCTTTGACCACGAGATCATGGGGCGGAACACCCACTGGAACGCGGCGGGCAGGCCCCGGATGGCCGATAGGCAGGAGATCGAACGACTCGTCGGCGCGACCCGCCAGCAACCAACGCCCATCGGGAGTGAACTCGCGACCGAGGTACTTGGGATCGATCCGCACCTGCAGCACCGATCGCCCATCAGCCCTGGAAATCACATGATTTCGTTCCGCCGAATCGCGCGCCAGCAACCACCGGCCATCGAGGCTGACCGAACTGATGAACTCCAGATTCAACCCCGGCACCGGTGGCGGAAGAAACGTGGAATAGCCTCCCTCGCGAACCGGTATTCCTTCAATCCAACCATTGGTTTGGGCCCGAAACAGCGTGCGCAGATCAGGATCAAAAATGCCCACGGCATGGGACAATCCACCCACGGGCCATCGACGCGGTTGAGCCGGTTCAAGGCGTGACGGCACGCGCCACGGTGTCTTTTCGGAAACCATTTCCGGAACCATCAGTGCACCGGCCACCAGGTCTCGCAACTCCGGTTGATCGGAACGCAATGCCACGGCTTCTCGAAGCGTATTCAGCGCCCGCGACCGCTTGCCGGGGGCATCATCATTGAGAATATCGCGCGCACGGCTCACCAAC
>Ga0315905_10003713_pt1 | contig 15699 bp, 14 predicted proteins | sample LakEriMetagenome_5_FD_203522 | JGI IMG/M metagenome (GOLD analysis project Ga0315905, IMG submission 203522) | Freshwater fungal communities from buoy surface, Lake Erie, Ohio, United States - Buoy 4 MA121 | ecosystem: Environmental > Aquatic > Freshwater > Lake | place: USA: Lake Erie, Ohio... | reverse complement strand
AAAAGAAAAAAGCACCAGGAAAGAAGACCTGGGTATTCAAGGCAGAAAATGTCCGTGACTTTGCCTGGACCTCTTCCCGTAAATTCATCTGGGATGCCATGGCTGTAAAGCAAGGCGGAAAAGATGTCATGGCCATGTCCTACTACGGCAAGGAAGGCAATCCACTTTGGGAGCAATACTCTACCCGCGTAGTGGCACACACCTTGAAGTCTTACTCCTCACATACTTTTGACTATCCTTACCCAACGGCCATTTCCGTAGAAGGAAGCAACGGCATGGAGTACCCGATGATCTGCTTCAACTACGGAAGACCAGATGCAGACGGTACCTATTCAGATGCCATCAAATACGGCATGATCTCCGTAATTATCCACGAGGTAGGGCACAACTACTTCCCGATGATTGTCAACTCAGACGAGCGACAGTGGACCTGGATGGACGAGGGGTTGAATACCTTCATGCAGTTTATGGCTGAGCAGGAATGGGATCGGAACTATCCATCTCGTCGTGGCCCTGCGCACAAAATCGTGCCTTACATGAAGAGCGAAAAGCACTTGCTCGAGCCGATCATGACCAACTCGGAGAACATCATCCAGTTTGGTCCTAATGCCTACGCCAAGCCGGCCACTGCCTTGAACATTCTTCGCGAGACCGTAATGGGCAGAGACTTGTTTGACTTTGCCTTCCAGGAGTATTCCAGAAGATGGATGTTTAAGCACCCTACTCCAGATGACTTGTTCCGCACCTTGGAAGATGCATCTGCAGTAGACTTGGATTGGTTCTGGAGAGGCTGGTTCTACGGAACGGAGCCAGTAGACATTTCCATTGAAAATGTGGCTTGGTACAAGATGGACAACCGAACTCCAGCACAGAAAAAGGCAGATGCGAAAGTTAGTTTCGACCGCGAAGAGGCTTCGGTATCCAAAGAAGCAAATGTGAAGGGCGTACCCACTACTGTAGTGGAAGCAGATCCTGCTACCCGCGATTTCTACAACAGCTACAATCCATTCTCCGTGACTCCGGAAGATGAAGCGGCCTACAAAACTTTCTTGGGCAGCTTATCTGAGCAGGAGAAGAGCTTGCTAAACAGCAACATGAACTTCTATGAAATGACCTTCCGCAACATTGGAGGTCTGGTGATGCCGCTGATCGTAGAATTCCACTATGCCGATGGTAGCAAGGAAACAGAACGCATCCCTGCAGAAATCTGGAGAAAGAATGAATCCCAGGTTACTAAGGTGTTTGTGAAGGAAAAGGAAGTGGTGAAATTCGTATTAGATCCCAAGCGTGAAACTGCCGATATCGACGAAAGCAGCAACTACTGGCCTAGACAATACCAGCCTACCCGATTTGAATTGTTCAAGGGTGGTAGCGCAGTGCGAGGAGCCGCTCAAGGAGACAATCCGATGAAGAAGGCGAATAAGAAATAAAAAAGAAGAGGCTGTCCCGAAAAGAGACAGCCTCATTTTTTTGATCAGTTGACCAGATTATTTCCCAGAGCCAAATTGATAGCCTAGCCATCCGCCAGCGGCCATTAAAATTAAGGTGAGTGCTAAGACCAGAACGAGGGTAGACAAAGGCATTTCCCAGTCCACATCTCCTAGTTTAAATTTGACAGGCTTATTCCAGTTCATGCAATCCTCGGAGCGTAATTTATTTTTTCAATGAGCCTTTCCAGCCCTTCTCTTCCAACTGAGCGGCGGACTCTTCCACCTTTTCACGAAGACCTTTTTTGAAGGCATCCATCTTTTGGCCTACCTCGGCATCGTAAGCCCCCAAGATAGAAGCAGCAAGAATTCCTGCATTTTTACCTCCGTTGAGTGCCACAGTAGCTACAGGAATACCACTTGGCATCTGCAAAATCGATAGGATGCTATCCCAGCCATCAATAGAGTTGGCGCTATGAACCGGTACGCCAATCACCGGTAGGCTAGTGAGCGAAGCCACCATCCCTGGCAAGTGGGCCGCTCCGCCAGCGCCTGCTACGATTACCTTGATGCCCCGCTCACGAGCAGATTCGGCATAGTCAATCATCCGCTTGGGAGTCCGGTGTGCACTCACCACGGTGAGTTCAAAGGCAATGCCCATGTCTTCCAGAAACTGGGCCGCTTCGGCCATGACAGGAAGATCCGATTGACTTCCCATAATTATTCCTACCTGTGGATTCATAGCTGCGATTTGATTTTGATGAGTTCTTTGATTCGGTTGGCTTTGGCTTTTACTTCCTGAATATCCTCGCCCAAAAGGGTCACGTGGCCCATCTTCCGGAAAGGTTTGGTGTATTTTTTTCCATAGAGGTGTAGGTAAACTCCTGACTCGGATAGGGCCTCAGCCAATCCCTCCACTACTGCTGTTCCTTCGTGGCCAGCTTCACCCAGCAAGTTGATCATGGCCGCTGGGCAGCGTAAGGCGGGATTGCCCAAAGGCCAGTTCATCACGGCACGAAGGTGCTGCTCAAACTGGGAGGTAAAATTGGCTTCGATGGTGTGGTGACCGCTATTGTGTGGACGGGGGGCGATTTCATTGACAAGCACTTCTCCAGTACGGGTTACAAAAAGTTCTACAGCTAGGATTCCCACCAAGTCCAACTTTAGGATAAGGTCCTTGGCGATGGCTTGCGCCTTTTTTTCAATTTCTGGGGAAATGGCTGCTGGCGCAAAAAGAAACTCGACCAAGTTGGCAGTAGGGTGAAAAGCGCATTCCACAGCAGGATAGGCAATGACCTCTCCCTGCTCGTTGCGGGCTACGGTCACTGCAATTTCCTTTTCAAAGTCAATCAGCTTTTCCAAAAGCCCTGGAGCATCAAAGGCCAGATCTAGGTCAGCGGCAGTGCGCAATACTTGTACGCCACGTCCATCGTATCCTTCTTTTCCAAGCTTGTTTACCGCAGGAAGGAAGGAAGCATTCGCGAGGACATCGGCTTTGTTTTCGGTCAGGATAAACTCCGCAGTAGGAATCCCCTGCTCCAGATAAAACTGCTTTTGTTTGCGCTTGTCTTGAATCAAAGCAAGCAAATGGGGCTGGGGGAATACTTTCTTCCCCTCATCCGCAAGCTGCTGGAGCGCTTCCGTATTCACTGCTTCAATCTCTACGGTGATCACATCACAGTGCTGCCCAAAGGTGTAGACGGCATCAAAATCCTTTAATGATCCAACGGTAAACTGCTGGGCAATGTCCTTGCAAGGAGCATTGGAATCCGGATCTAGGATGTGGATGTCTTGGTTGTAGTTGATGGCGGACTGAATCAGCATGCGGCCCAGTTGACCGCCGCCGAGTACGCCTAAGATTGGATTTGGATGGGTGGATGCCATAGATCAGTCAAAATTAACAGATTAAACCTGAAATCGGAGCACTCCAATTCTAGAATGCGGGGAAAGACTCAAAATAGGAACTAAGCGTAGCCAAAATGCTCCTTGGATTTGATCCTATTCGGGTCGTTCAAACTTGATCCCCATCAACTCCATCAATTTGTGCGCATTGAAACTTGGGCAGGCCCCTTCTTTCAAGCGGTAGTCAAACAGAATCTCTTGATCCAAGATCTCAGAGTGGAAGGAATAGTTCTGCACGCGCGCTTCTTTCTCTCCCAAAGCAGCCAATTCAATGTCGTGGGTACTGATCATTCCGAGACCCTGAGAAGGTAGTAGCTGGGCAACAAGCGCTTCCGAACCGGAAATTCGGTCCTGGGTATTGGTGCCTTTCAAAATTTCATCCAGGAGAAAAAAGATCGCTTCTCCCTGTTCCAAACGCTGCAACAGCGTACGAATTCGAAATAATTCCGCATAAAAAGAACTCACGCTCTCCCCGAGGTTGTCGGTATTTCGCATGCTCGTAAATAGCTGAAGGGAACCTAAAGTCATGCGCTCCGCAAAGGGCCGAAGTCCCAAGTTGACCAGAACTGCATTGATCCCAAGCGTGCGCATAAAGGTCGTCTTGCCACTCATGTTGGATCCGGTGAGCAGCACGAGCTTGCGGTCCGCATTCAAGGCAATCGAATTGGCAACGGCCTTAGCCGGGTGCAGAAGCGGGTGGAAAACCTGTTCAGCTTCTAGGATGGAGTCTTGACTCCAAGCCGCGGTTCCGGCATGGCCTACCTCCACCTCAAAGCTTCCAAGTGATACCCATACTTCCCAAGCTTCGAGGGTCTCGGGCAACTGGATCAGAGAGTTGCTCACCTTTTTTTTCCAAGAGGCCAACCTCAGAAAAAGTATAAAATCCGTCCAAAACAGCAGGTTTATTGGCAAATAAAGAAGATTGAGTCGGTTTTGGACCCAAAGTCCCAAGGTATCTAGCTCCTTTAGCTGCTGGGAAGCAGGCTTTCCTTCTGCTAACAAGCGAGTTTGATCCTGCTTCAGTAGGGCTGCTGAAAAGGGAGTGCCCTCGATTTCCTCTGCCCGCAACCGCAGGGATTGGAGGGTGGCTGCCACGGGAATGGCTTCGGCCGCCTTCTTGAGGGATTGAAAAACTAGCCCCAGCAGAAGGATACCTAGCAGAAACCAAGCCCCCAATACAGCTTGAGGGAGGATCCCTTGGGCAATCAATACGAGCATGCAGAGTCCGCCAAGAGGACCAACAACCGCAAGCACTTTATGGAGAAGGCTTGCCCGCTCCGCTTGCTCTAGCCAAAGCTTCCAAGAGGTTTGTTTCCCTTGAGCAAAGGCTAGCCCTATGGCTTCCATGGCACGAAGGAAAGCGGGTTTCTCTTGGAGTTCGGCTACTGCTTCGCGGCGTTGTTGGGCTAGGGCCGGGTCAAAGGAAGCCCCCATTAGCGCTGCAAGCGCTTTCTTTCCAGCAGGAGAATGGCTGTGGTTGAGGAGTTGAAAAAGAGAGTGAGTTCCAAAAAGATCTAGATCCCCAGAGAAAGGATGGGCCTTGTCGGCAAATTCGAGTCCTGCATCCAAGTCGGCAAGCTGCCGGTCTTGGCGCCACTGCTTTCTTTTTTCGAGCTGTTCAATTGCCAAGTAGATCCGCTCTTGGTCTTTGTGGTGATTGAATTGTTTGATTAGGGATACAAAGAGCACTAAAAACCCCAGCAAAAGGAAGATCCAAAAACCGCCATCTGTCAGGGAGAGAATGAAAAAAGCGCCTAGCCCCAAAAAAGCAATAAGCCTTAGGAGACTCAGTCGAACTACTTTTGCGCGCAGTGCTTGAAGCTTTTTCCCCAAGTCTTCACTGGAATACAGAAACTTTCCCATTCACAAATATAGGGAATGGCCTAAGGGCAACAGATTTTTTTGGATGGATTTGGCGCGCATTTTTCTATATTCACCTTGTGGGCAACCTACAGCCTTACTTCGATTCAACTATGAAGCCTAGCCCCAAAACCGTTCCTGCACCCGAGCCCGTAGAATGGGATTTAAGTGAATCCTTTGGAGTCCTTCCACAGGAGTTCCCACTAAATCACAACTTGGGATGCGTGCGAACTCCCTCCTCGAAAAAGGAAGCGGATAAACCTCAGCCAACGAATCCTTCCGCCAAGAAATAAAGATAAACGCTGGATAGCTCAGACATACACACAGATCTGCCAGCGAAAGGCCCAGCGCCAGTGAATTTCTACTTGGTCAAGACCTGCTTGCGCAAAGATCGAGTTCCAATCCCTTCGTTTGAAGCTCCGCAAAACCGAAAGTGCCGCATCGTGCTGCACCATGGGAGACTTGCTAAACCAGCGTGTGAGCCATTTGATGGAGTAGTAGGCAAGGGGATGACGATGCAGGTCGTTGATGACAATGGCAAGGCGCACCTTTCTTTTTAATCCTTGAAAAAGCTGCACCAGTTCCTCATCCGTAAAGTGATGCGTAAACAACGTACAGGTAGCAATGTCCACCTGCACTTCCAGAAAAGCGGGATCAAAGACATTGGCAACTTGCCACTGAACCCCTGAGAGTGCCTGCTGTCTTTCCTTGGCCAGTTCAATGGTGTTCGCATTGGCATCTGCACCGATAAACTGCATGGAAATTTGTTTTTTCGCTGCCCAAGCTTGCATCACCGCGATCATGTCTCCCCCTCCACAACCCAGGTCTACCAAGCTGTACTGATACTGTGGAAAACGCTGCACGACTTGATTTAAACCTCTATTCGTGACGCCATTGCCGCCCAGCCAACGGTTGATCGTCTTCAGTTCCCGAAGGGTCTGCTCCAAGACAGGACCTGAACAGTCCAGGTCGTCCATGATTTCCTTTTCGCGGGAGCGCTGTGCAAACTTACTCATCGCTTCTCGTAGTGGGTAGTTTCCAAAGTGAGTCCGGGCCCAAAACCCAAGGCAAGAATATCGCCTTGAATGCTGGGATCCTGTAGCATGCGCTCCAGGACAAATAAGATACTTGCCGAGGACATGTTGCCGCAGGTACGCAGCACTTCAAGCGCATGTTTGTTTACTTCGGGCGACAAGCCAAAAGCCTCCTGCACCTGGATCAAAATTTGTTTTCCCCCTGGATGTATGGCTACATGCTGGACTTGGGAAAAATTGAACTTGGACTCAAACAGGTCACGAAGTTTGCGAATACCTTGGTTGAGCAGGGAAGGAATATACTGACTGAGCCGCATTTCAAATCCAAAGTCTCCAATTTTCCAGGCCATGTCCTTTTCCCCTTCCCAAAGGACCTCACTGAGGTAATTTTTGATCTGCAGTCCTTTTTCGGACTGCATGACCAAGGCTGCTGCCGCCCCATCCCCAAATAGGGAATTGGCTAGGAGGTTATCCTCGTTGTATTCTTTTTGAAAATGCAGCGTGCATAGTTCTACGGATACCACCAACACCCTGGATTCAGGATTGGCTTTCACCAGCTGATCTGCAAGCCGGAGACCTGTAAATGCCGCATAGCAACCCATAAAATGAATGCAGTAGCGCTGCACTGAGCTCGGGATTCCGAGGCGCCGCATCAACTCCAGTTCTACCCCCGGAGCGACCATCCCTGTACAGGAAACCAGTACGAGGTGAGTAAGGGAGAATGCCTCGATATTGGCTTGTTGCAAGGCATTTCGAACTGCCTGTTCTGCCAGTCCCGCTGCCTCCGCTTCAAATACGTTCATCCGTGCCGACGTGCTTGGAAAGGGACTCAATTCCTTATTCTTCGGGAAAAAGGTGAATTCAGCGACTTCCTCCTTTTGAAAATCATCCAAGACACTATGGCGGAAATCAATTCCCGACTTACGATACAAAAAATCAAGCTTTCTTCGTTCTTGCCCATCCAGCTGGTGAGCCAACTGCATGAAGCGAGCAATTTCCGCTTGTGGTATAGGCGCTCCTGGGTTGGAAAGGCCTATACTGACGATACTAGAATTCATCCATCCAAGTTACCAAAATAGTTCTAATTTAGATTGTCGAAGGACCCTTTTCGAAATAGCTGTACCTTGGCCCTCAAGAACCACAACTCATGATCACACGCTCCACACTCCTGCACCTCCGCATCCCCTTTTCTTTTTTTCTGTTGCCAGTCTTCTTGTTTGCCTTGGCGCTTACGCCTAATCACAACGGAGAACGCATGCTGCTTGTTTTTTTGAGTCTGCACCTTTTCCTCTACCCTAGCAGCAATGGTTACAACAGTTACTTTGACAAGGATGAAGAAAGTATTGGAGGCTTAAAACATCCGCCAAAAGTGACTAAGAATCTATACATCTGGTCCTTGGTGTTTTTTGTGGTAGCTCTCGGGCTTGGAGCCAAGATCAACTGGGAATTTGCCAGCATGATTGGCGTCTACGGTCTGGTGAGCATGGCCTACAGCCATCCTTCTATCCGTTTGAAAAAATACGCCTGGACCAGCTGGGTGATTGCTGGTCTCTTCCAAGGCTATTTCACCTTTGCCATGGCCTATGCAGGACTGAGTAACCTGGGTTGGGAGGTATTCTTCAAGCCGCACGTGCTCCTTCCTGGATTACTTACTAGCCTGATGCTCTGGGGCAATTACCCACTCACCCAGGTGTACCAGCATGGAGAAGATGCGCGAAGAGGGGATCGTACGCTGAGCCTGCTTCTTGGCATCAAAGGCACCTTTGCTTTTTCTGCGCTATTTTTTGCGCTGACTGCCTCCGCTTTTGTTTGGTATTTTGTAGACAAGGGTCAAACACCAATCGTCGGGTACTACTTGGCCGCCATGGCACCCATTGCGCTTTTCTTTCTGGTTTGGATGGGGTTCATCTTTCGTGAGTCTGAAAAATACGCAAGCTACAGCTGGGCCATGGGCATGAACTTTCTGTCTGCCATCTCCCTGAATGCCTTTTTCATCTACTATTTTCTGGAGAATACTCAGATCTTGCAGGTGTTTAATTGAGAATTAGAAAGGCTGACCGTGCGTGTTTTTGAGGAGGGTACGGGCCACAAAGGGTACGTGGGCGATCAAATTTCTTGCGATCACAGATCCACGGCCTGAACCAAAAAGCCGCTGAATGGCTCTTCCTGCACCGAGGCGCTGGTAAAAAAGTGCATTCCATCGCTGCGAATAGTGTTGCTCCACCTCTTGCCTAGTCTTCCCTTCCCGAAGCGCTTCCGTCACCAACAGCGCCGAGTGCATGGCCATAGCCATTCCATTGCCGCAGAGTGGGGTAATCAGTCCGGCGGCATCTCCCAATAGCAGCAGGTGATTTTCCACGGGGAGCTTCCGCTCAAAATTGATTTCTGTAATCACTTCGGGCTTTTCCCATAAAAAGTCACTTTCCTGAAAAATCCGCTTCAATAGGGGATTCTTCCACAGTACTGCCTGCTCCATTTCAGGGATAGAACCGTATGCCCTCAATTGATCTCGGCTACCGAGGTAGCAGAGGTTAAACTTTCCGCCTTCGATGGCATTGAAACCACAGTAGCCTCCCTGAAAATTATGCAAGGCAACGGTGTTGGACGAGCCCTCCGCTTGAACATGGTATTTGACCCCGATATAGGGGCTCCGTTTGGAGAAAAAAGGCCGCTCCAACACCTGATCTAGCTTGCTCCGCTTGCCAAAGGCCCCTAGCACAAAATAGGCTTCCCGATACGAAAAATCAGAAAGGGCTACCCGAAAGCGATCTTCCACGGAATCAAAATGAAGGTTCGTCACTTGAATGCCCGTGATCACTTCTACTCCTCGCTGACATGCAAGACGGTAGAGCCATTCATCCAATACATACCTACTGATTCCAAATCCACCCAAGTCCAAGGGAAGCCGTACTGAGCTACCGCGTGTATCTGAAAATTCAAAGGTATCGATGTTTGGAAGTTCCAGCCCTTCAGGATACAGGCCATTCCGCTTGAGAAAGTCGAGCACCTCGTTGGATACATACTCTCCACAGACCCGATGAAAGGGGTAATTTTTTTTTTCAATAAGGGTGACGTGGTGTCCCTGCTCAACCAAAAGCAACGCGGCAACCAATCCTCCAAGCCCTCCCCCAACGATTACAACGTCCTGTTTACTAGTTTCCAAGGCCTCTAATTTTAGGATTAAACCGCCTATCAAAAAATATGTTTTTTTCCAGAGTTATCATCATCCTTTGGAAGTTAGTATATTTTCGAAAAATTATAATCACGCTATGAATACACCCTTCCCCAAGTTGCTGAGGAGAACCGCCTTTGTGCTAGGCCTTATGGGCGCTATGCTTCAGGCAGAGGATTCCTTTGCACAGAAAAAAAAGAAAAAAGATGCAGACACCCCTGCTCCAGCAGCACCAGCACCGACAAGACCTGGTGGTCCAGGTGCTCCAGGTGCTCCTGCCAATGGACCCAAGCCCTACAAAGAAGTCATCACAGCCAAGGCAAAAACCAAAGCTGGACTATTTAAAGTGCACCAAGTAGAAGACAAATACTTCTATGAAATAGCAGACTCCCTTCTCGGTAGAGATATGTTGATGGTGGTTCGAATTGCAAAAACTGCCGACGGCATCGGCTATGGTGGAGAAAACACAACCAACATGATGGTGCGCTGGGAAAAAAACCAGGACGACATTTTGTTGAAAGTCGTTTCTCTCAACAACTATGCTGCCGATTCCTTACCGATTGCAAAGGCAGTTCAGGCCTCTAACCTAGAGCCTATCCTTCAGAAGTTTCCCATCAAATCAAGAAAAACGGATTCAACCGGCACAGTCATTGATGCTACGGACCTCTTTATCAAGGACAACCAGGCCTTGGGCTTAGATCGTAACAGAAGAACGCAATACCGTGTCACACGTTTGGACAACGAGCGCTCTTACATCCAACACATCAATAGCTACCCAATCAACGTAGAGTCGCGCTATGTACTTACCTATGCAGCAGCCGAGCCTCCTTCAAACAGCGCAACAGGCCTGATCACTTTGGAGATGAATGCATCCATGGTACTTCTTCCAAAGGTGCCGATGCAACAGCGACTTGCTGATCAACGCGTAGGCTGGTTTGCCCGTTCTTATGTAGACTATGGTGCCGACGAGCAGCGTGCTACTTCTAGAAGATTCCTTGATCGTTGGAGATTGGAAGTAAAGCCAGAGGACAGAGAGAAGTTTGCCCGTGGTGAATTGGTAGAGCCTGTCAAGCCTATCGTGTACTACATCGATCCCGCTACCCCTACCAAATGGGTTCCTTACTTGAAGCAAGGCGTTGAAGATTGGCAGAAAGGTTTTGAAGCAGCAGGTTTCAAAAATGCAATTATTGCCAAGGAAGCTCCAACCCCAGCAGAAGATCCTACCTGGAGTCCAGAAGATGCGCGTTACTCTGTCATCCGCTACTTTGCTTCTGACATTCAGAACGCATACGGACCACACGTATCGGATCCGCGTTCGGGAGAAATCTTGGAATCCGATATCGGATGGTACCACAACGTGATGAACCTCTTGAGAAACTGGTTCTTCATCCAAACTGCTGCCATCAACCCAGATGCGCGTGCCGTCAAGTTTGACGACGAGGTGATGGGTAGATTGATCCGATTTGTATCAGCTCATGAGGTAGGACACACACTTGGCTTACCGCACAACTTCGCTTCTTCTGTGGCTTACCCAGTTGAAAAGTTGAGAGATGCTGCCTTCACGAAAGAATTTGGTACTGCTCCTTCCATCATGGATTACGCGCGATTCAACTACATCGCACAGCCGGAAGACAAGGGTGTGAGCTTGATGCCTGATGTAGGACCTTACGATAAATATGCCATCATGTGGGGATATAGACCTATTCTTGATGCCAAGAGCCCTGAAGCTGAACTTCCTACTTTGAACCAGTGGATTTTAGACAAAAAAGGTGATCCTGTGTACCGTTATGGTCGTCAAGGCAATAACTATGACCCAACTACGCAGTCTGAAGACTTGGGTGACAACTCTGTCACTGCTTCTGAGTATGGAATCAAAAACTTGAAGCGTATCCTTCCCAACTTGATGGAGTGGACAGCAGAGAAAGAAAAGCCATACAAAAACTACGAAGATCTCGAAGAAATGTATGGTCAGGTAATCGGTCAGTTTAACCGCTACATGGGCCACGTGCGCAATCACGTAGGTGGTGTGAAGGAAGTATACAAGTCAGCAGGCCAAGGTGAAGCGGTGTACACACACCAAACCAAAGAAATGCAGAAGGCTGCGGTTGCTTTTGTGAACCAGCAGCTATTCACCACGCCAAGCTGGTTGATGGACGAAGCTATCATTGCCAGAACAGAAGACTTCGGTGCGCTAGAGCGTATTCGTGGCATCCAGGTAGGTACCCTCAACGGAATCTTGGAGTGGGGAAGACTGGGTAGAATGATCGAAAACGAAGCATTGAATGGAGCTCAGGCTTATAAAATGACCGAATTATTCGATGATTTGAGAAAAGGCATTTGGACCGAGCTTGCAGCTGGCAAAACCATCGACGTGCACCGCAGAGCCTTGCAGCGCGCGCATATTGAGCGATTGGAATTGCTATTGACTGGAAGCGTTGCTGCCCTGCCTGCTCAATTTAGAGCTTTTGCTGGTGCGCAAATCAATGCTGCTCAATCTGACATTCGTCCAATGGCTAGAGGAGAATTGAAAACACTTCAAAGCCAAATCAAATCCGCCATCGGAAAAACATCCGATCGCATGAGCAAGCTTCACCTCGAGGATGCCAACGAGCGCATCAACAAGATCCTGAAGGAATCTTCTGGAGAATAAATTAGAAAGGGCGCCAAGTTGGCGCCCTTTTTTTCTCTACCTGATTTTTTGTTACTTTGAAAATCAATACTTCCACCATGGCCACTCCTCTCCAAATCTTACAATCGCATCGCTTGCGTATCACGGATTGCCGATTGGTGATTATTCAGGAGTTCCTGGACAAGAATGTTGCCCTCTCACATGCGGATCTGGAAGATACGCTCAACAAGAAGTTTGATCGAGTTACCATCTACCGTACACTCAAAACATTTTTAGAAAAAGACCTGATCCACAAGGTGCTTGATGATAGCGGAGCCACGAAGTATGCTTTTTGCAGCCATGGAGAAGAGGCTCATGTACATAACCACGAGCATGTGCATTTCAAATGTGAAAAATGCGAGGAGACTACCTGCCTCGAAGACATTTCCTTACCTGTAATCCCTCTTCCAAAGGGATTTCAGAAAAAAGAAATGAACTTACTCGTGCAAGGGATTTGCGAAAAATGTCATTGAAGAAATTCTGATTCTACAGGCTCTTCTTCAGGCCATGTAACCCCAGGGGGCAAATCAAGTACTGGGGGTCTTGTATCAAATTTGCCTCCCTCCGAGTCATCTGAATTAGAAGTGGGATAAGGCCGGAACTTACTCCATACCCCTAAGAAATAACTGATCACCACATAGGCTAATCCGCAAAGCAGTAGATCAATTAGGGTAGGGCTCATTCTATTTTTTTTGAAAAGATACGGGATAGTCTAAAAAAATCAAGGCCCCTGTCAGGGAAGAATCGAGTTTGATCGGGATGTATTTGCTTAATCAACGGGATAGGTGGATATTTGCTCGAGAAACATTCGATGCCATGATTATCAAAACCAAAAAATACCAACTCCCCACCACCACTTACATTAAAATGGGATTAGTATCCATCCTCAAAGAACAGTGGTGGGTCATTTTGATTGCCTTGGCTATTTGCTGTGGCTATTTCTGGATTGCTTCCCTGTGGTGGATTTTTGGTGCGCTTCTCGCGTATGGATTGTATGTCTTATTTTGGGCGATTCAGTTTACGGGCGTGACCCAAATGGAACAAAACAAACCCATTTTTCAAAAGATGGCCTACGAGATTGATAGCCGACAAATCCTGATGAAAATTAATACCAAGGAAGGCATGCCAGTACAGTGGAACATGATCAAACGTGTGGAGGTGTCCAAAGATGCCTTCATCCTCTACCTTTCAAAAGCACAGTTTATTCACCTGCCGTACAGAATCTTCAACTCTGAAAACGATAAAAAATTCCTAGAGGCAATCCTCAAACGAAAGGAACTAATCAAGTAAACGAAAGCTGGCCAAGATGAGCCGGCTTTTTTTTCCATCATTTTTTTAATTCCTCACATTCAACTACCCATGCTATGCAAATCAAACTTCTGGCGCTAGGAAAAACAGACAACAAAGCAATCCAAGACCTGATTGAAGATTACAGCAGTCGACTTGGGCATTACATTCGCTTTGAAATGGAGGTAATTCCTGACCTGAAACAGAGCAAGTCCCTTTCTGAAGCGCTCCAAAAAGAAAAAGAGGGAGAGTTGATACTCAAAAAGCTAAGTTCCTCCGACGAGCTTATCCTCCTCGATGAACGGGGAAAAAGCTACTCTTCACTCGAGTTTTCGGATTACTTGCAGAAGAAAATGAATAGCGGTCTTAAGCAACTCGTCTTCGTGATCGGAGGCCCCTATGGCTTCTCAGAGGTAGTGTACGCCAGAGCAAATGGAAAGATCTCGCTTTCCAAAATGACTTTTTCCCACCAAATGATTCGTCCTTTTGTAGTCGAACAACTCTACCGCGCAATGACCATTTTGCGCAATGAACCCTACCACCACGAGTAAATCATAGATTACCTTAATGTTAATTTTTTTTATCTTTTATTGTCTAATGTTAATTAATTGTTAATTTTATTCCATTCAGTTAACATTAGCTTGATGGACTATGAAAAAAATACTCCCTTTCTTGCTCTTCTATGTAGGAATTGCTACACATGGCATTTGCCAAGAAAACGCGATTAAAGCAGCTACTTCTAACTTATTTAAATCAGAAAAGGCCTCCTATTCTCTATTTTTGGATGAATCCGAAGTAAATGCTCCCGTAGAAAACTGGGAGGCACTACAGCTGGAGCTCGATGTAAAAGCTGCCAAAAAAATGGACTCCCTAGCGCTTCTTCGTGTTATTTTCCAAAAAACACACCAGCGCCTCTTCAAAAATTACCGTCAGCACTCCACCTTCAGCAACATGCTGGACAAAGGATCCTACGACTGTGTGAGTGGTTCTGCTGCACTTGGATTGCTATTGGACCGTTACGGATATTCCTTTGATGTAGTTGAGACGGATTACCATGTCTTTATTCAAGTATACCTCACTGGAAAAACCATCATTCTTGAAAGCACCCTACCAGTTGGAGGAATGATCACCTCCACATCGGCGGTAACTAATTACCTAGCGGCTTACCTCAACGCGGGTGCACCTGTAGCACGAGATATTAGTGAAGGCTTGGCAGGTACAAAAGTGAATTCCTTAGACAATACCATTTTCCGAAAAGTCAACCTTAGCGAGCTGGTAGGATTGCAACACTACAACGAGGCGATTGTCCAATTCAACAAGCAGAACTACAAGCAGGCCATTGACTTGCTTACAAAGGCTTATACGCGTTATCCATCGGAGCGCATCGAGGGTCTAAAAGCACTAAGCATCGACCTAGCCTACCATAGTTACGGCATCGATATTCGAAAATAGGAGCCCAGCCTTCTTGAATAATTAGGCCGATTTAATGGTGGTGATGGTGCCCATCGGGTCCATGCGCATGACCATGCTCCAATTCTACTGGTAACGCCTCTCGGATAATTTCGATTTTGCCTTCAAACTGAAGATCCAAACCTGCAAGTGGGGAGTTGAAATCCAAGTGTACGCCCATGTAATCCACCTTGAGCACTTCTCCCCTCATATGGTTTCCCTTATCGTCCTGCATCGGGATTACATTTCCTACCCGGAGAAGCTCTCTGTTTTTTTTGCCTTCCTCTTTGAAATTGGCCTTGGGGATAATCACTCGTTTCGCATCGTCGTAATCCCCATACCCATTTTCAAAGTCAATGAATACAGAAAAAGAATCGCCTACAGATTTGCCTTCCAAGGCCTGCTCTAAAGCAGGAATCAGGTTGTGGTGCCCAAATAGAAAATAAAATGGGTCTTGCGCAGTCACGGTCTCGTACCAGCGCATTCCTGTTTCCCCATCATCAACCGTCAAGGTATAGGAAACAGCGACAACCTTATTAGTAGTAGCAATCATAGCTTAGAAAGTAAAGAATTAGCGGAACAGGTAAGTAACTGCAACTTGCCCAACAAAATTAGTGCGGTCATATCCCGGAATAAACCATTTTTCTGGTTTGTTTTCCAAGTACCACTTGTAATTGAGGGTGTTGACGTATTGAAATTTGCCAGAAAGGAGCAGGTTGCCGAATTTCCATTCTGGGGCGAGCGAAAAGACCAGGTCCACGTATTTGTTACGAAAATCCTTCACCTCCTCGTAGCGGTAATAGTAAAAGTCATTGTTGTACTCGATCCGCTCTAGCTCAATGCCTATTTTTTTCATCCCCTCAATCCAGGCTATGCCTGCAAAAATCTGGTTACTAGCAG
>Ga0315905_10003712_pt1 | contig 15703 bp, 7 predicted proteins | sample LakEriMetagenome_5_FD_203522 | JGI IMG/M metagenome (GOLD analysis project Ga0315905, IMG submission 203522) | Freshwater fungal communities from buoy surface, Lake Erie, Ohio, United States - Buoy 4 MA121 | ecosystem: Environmental > Aquatic > Freshwater > Lake | place: USA: Lake Erie, Ohio... | reverse complement strand
CAAAAAAAAACAAAAAAAACACCAGGCGTCCGCCGACGAGATCCGGCAGGCGTACATCCGGCTCGCCAAGGAGTGGCACCCCGACCGGCGCGGCGCCGCCAGCACCCCGCCACTGCCCACTGCCGCAGCGGCGGCGGCGGCGCCGCCGCCGCCAGACGCGCGCGCCGCGCCCCACCCGCCGCCGCCAGCCTACGACAACGACGAAGCCGCGCGCGCCGCCGCCCTCCGCCGCTTCCAGTCCATCCAGGCCGCCTACGAGACCCTCATCTCGAGCGAGCGCCGCCGCGCCTACGACCTGGGCGTCCTCCACCTGCTGGACGCGCGCGACTACCTCGAGCGGTTCGCCGACCTCGCGCTGACGGCCTCGGGGCTCGACCTGCCCTCGCCGCCCGCCCTGCTGGCGCCCGGGGCGGCGTCGTCGTCGGCCCTGGCGGCGATGGCTGGCGGTGTCGGGGACGAGCGGCGGCGGGATAGGGTGGTTGCGGGGGGGGCAGCAGCGGCAGCAGCAGCAGCAGCGGCAGCAGCAGCGGCAACGGCGGGTGGCGCGCGGACGCGCAGCGCGGCGGCGGCGGCGGTGGCGGCGGGCGGCGCGGCGTCGGTGGTGCGGCGCCTGCCGCCCGCGCCGTCGGCGTCGGCGTCGCGGCTCCATCTGTCGCCCCCGGCCGCCGCCTCGGCGACCCCGCCGCCCGCGCGGCAGCACGGCCACTCGCACCCGCACCACCACCGGCGGCGCGCGTGCTGCAGCGCGCCCTCGTCGCCGCGGCGCGGCCACCGCGACCGCGAGGAGGCCGCGGCGTCGTCGTCGGAGCAGCAGCATGAGGAGTCGGAGCGGCGGGAGGCCGTTGCGTTTGGCGCGACGACCATTCCCATCATCGCGGAGGCGGCGGCGGGGGCCGGACGAGCAGCAGAAGCAGCAGAAGCAGCAGGAGCAGCAGGAGCAGCAGTCGGAGCGGGCGCGCCCTTGCTCAAGCCGCCGCCCGCGCCGTCGCCGCAGCAGCGACGGCACCGGGCGTCCGCCGGCGACGCGGCGCTCGGCACCGCCTCGGCGCCGTCGTCCTCGGCCACGGGATCGCCCACGCGCGCGCGCACGCTCGCCGCGGCCGCGCGCCTGCGGCTGTCGTCGCCGTCGCCGCTGTCGTCGTCGCACCACGGCGGCGGCGTTCGTAGTGGCGAGCGCGGGCGCTCGCCGCCGTCGGGCGCGGGCGACGGCTGATCTCGCTTGCTCTCGCTCTCGGGGTTCCCATATTTTATTTGTCTGTACACTAGCGAGCCCGCCGTGCTGGCCGATTTCCAGCAAGCCCCCCCAGTGTGCAAAAGCGAGCAAGCAACACGATCGATCGAACGAGCGCGCTCGTTCAATCGACGTCGCGTCGCCGGCGCACAAAGTCGGCGACGGTCAGCAGTCTCCCCTCCTCTCAAAACAGCGCACGCCGCTATCTCTTCAACAACCAGCCACCTCGTTCTCATTCTCATCTGGCAGCCATGCCTCGCGACGTGACCGACGATCACGGCGAGCAACCGCAACGGAGGCCCACCGCGACCCCGACAGTCGCACGCGATCGCGGCCCCCTCGATGGCCAGGCGGCCGAGCCCGCGTGCGGTCCGCGCCGCCTCGCGGTGCTGTCGCGGCAGCTGACGGCCGCCCCCGGCGCGTGCGCCTCCTGCTGCGGCGGCAACAAGGCCCAGCAGCCCGCCGCGGTGTTGTACCGCGCCGACGGCGGCGCAGGAGGAGCCCCCGCCGTCGCAGCTGCCCCCCCTCCCAGCGTCATCGACGTCTCGGACGAGGTCCGCGACGCCCTCGCGCGCAACAGGCCCGTCGTGGCCCTCGAGTCCACCATCATCTCGCACGGCATGCCCTTCCCGCGCAACCTCGAGACCGCGCGGCGCGTCGAGGCGGCCGTGCGCGCCGCGGGCGCCGTGCCCGCGACCGTGGCCGTGCTCTCCGGGCGCTGCGTGGTCGGCTGCACGGACGCGCAGCTCGAGCGCATCGCGCGCGCGGGCAACGCGGGCAACGTCCGCAAGGTCAGCCGCCGCGACCTCCCCTACGTCGCGTCGCGCGGCGAGGACGGCGCGACCACGGTCGCGGCCACGTCGCTGCTGGCCGCGGCCGCGGGCATCGACGTCTTTGCCACCGGCGGCGTCGGCGGCGTGCACCGGGGCGGGGAGTCGACGATGGACGTGAGCGCCGACCTGGACGAGCTCGCGCGCACCCCTGTCCTGGTCGTGTGCGCCGGGGTCAAGTCCGTGCTGGACATCCCGCGCACGCTCGAGGCGCTCGAGACGCGCGGCGTGGCCGTCGCGACGCTGCGCGCGGACGAGTTCCCCGCCTTCTTCTCGCCGCGCTCGGGCTCGCCGTCGCCGCTGCGGCTGGAGAGCGCGCGCGAGGCGGCGGCCATGGTGGCGGCGCAGCGGGCGCTGGGCCTGCGGTCGGGCGCTCTGCTGGCGGTGCCGATTCCGCCGGACGAGGCGACGACGGGCGGGGGCGGGGGCGCAGCAGGCCGGGAGGAGGGCGACGGCGCGGCCGTCGAGCGCGCGACGCGCGAGGCGCTCGCCGAGGCCGAGGCGCAGGGCGTGTCGGGAGCGCAGATCACGCCCTTTCTGCTGGAGCGCATCCGCTCCAAGACGGGCGGCAGGTCTCTCGACGCCAACGTGCGGCTGGTCGTGAACAACGCGCGCGTGGCGGCCGAGGTGGCCAGGGAGCTCTGTGCGATCAGGCAGGGGTGGGGGAGGTCGGCGTGATGATGATGCGGCGGCGCGAGACGGGGTCGCCGCCGCCGCGCTCAAGACCAGCTTGCGCTCGGGTCGCTTCAAGCCGTGCACCACACCTACATACACACGAAGGCGCGCCCTCTGCGCGTTTGGATGTGCGCTGTAATCGATCGCTGAAAGCTCGCGTTCAACCCCCTTCCCCCCTTCTCCTCCTTCCGACACAACACACGAACGCGCACATCCGTCCGTCGCTCGAGGGAGTTGCGGCGCCGCGCGCGCGCGACCGGGGACGTGATGGCGGGCTCGTCGACGACGCGGCGCGATGGCACGCAGGGCAAGCAACGCGGCAGGCGGCGAGCCTGGCGTCGCAGTCGCGGCATCGCCGTCGTCGCCGCCCTCGTCGTCGCCGCCGCCGCCCCGCTCGCCGCGATGGCCGCTGCGCCTCGAGCGCCGACCCCCGACGTCCTGGCCTCGCTCCTCTCCCTGGCTGACGGCCTGTACAACCACCAGGACCTGGACGCCGTGGACGCCTACTGCGACAACGACGTGGTCGTGCATGTAAGCGCTTGTCGGTGTAAGGCGCCGGCGCGTTTTGCAGGCCCCGATCCTGCCCGCCGCCCCTTGACGCTGCCACTTACGCCCTCCCTCCCCCCTCCTCGAAAAAAACACCAGGGCGACGGCATGTGGCTGCCCCGCGTGGACTTTCGCGGCGCGCGCTGGCTCCGCTCGATCCACCGCGAGTGGTTCGCGGCCTACTCGGACTGGTCGTGCGAGGTGGTAGCGGCCGCGCTCGGCACGCCGACGAGCGTGGCCTCTGTTCATCGCCGCTGGCCTGCCTCGTGGCGGCGCTACCACCCCCAGCAGCAGCAGCAGCAGCAGCAGCGGCCGCCCTCCCCATCCGCCACAGCTGCTGCCGTAGCAAACGCGACCCCTGCCGGCCCCAGCAACTCCCCGCCCTACGTCACGGCCTTTGCCCTCTTCCGCTGGCAGGCGACCAACACGGCCCCCTACCGCGGCGTCGGCCCGACCCTGCGCCGCTCCGAGGCGTGGGGCGTGCTCGAGGCCGTGCTTTGGGCGCCCGGGTCCAGGCAGGCGGCGGCGGGCAAGGCCGTCGCCGCGCTCACGCTGCGCGACTCGGGCTTCCTCGAGGTGCGCGAGGCGTCGCTGCAGCGGCCGCAGCCCGCGCTGCCGCTCGCGGGCGCGCTCGCCGACGAGCTGCGCGCGTCGCCCGAGTGGGTCCCCTCGCCCTCGCTGCGGCAGGGCGCGGCCGCCCGCCTTGCCTCGGTCCTGGCGTCGCTGGCCGTCGGCGGGGGCGCGGGCGGCAACGCGCGCATGGCGGCCGTCGCGGGCGCCGTGGCGGGCGCGTGCGCGCCGGACGTGGCGCTGGCCGACGGCACCGACGTGTGGGGCCCGCGCGCGCCCCCCGAGCGCGGGCAGGGCGCGGTCGCGGCGTGGCTGGCGCTGTGGGCGGAGCAGCGCGGGGTGGAGCGGGCCGAGGTGGCGGCGAGCGGCGCGGCGAGCACGAGCGACAAGGTGTTTGTGTCGTTCCGCCTGGCCGTCCCCAGCGACGACGGCGACGGAAGGAGGGGCGCGTTGTCGTCGTGGTGGCCGCCGTCGCGCGCCGCCTACGTCGAGGGCGTCGCGGTGGGCGTGTACGACCAGGCGGGGCGCATCTCGCGCATCGTCCTCTTCCGCAACGGCTCGCCGAGCGAGACGCGCGCCGAGATGATTGGCGGCGGCGGCCGGGGGTTGTTGGGGGGCGAGTCGTCGTCGTCGTCGTCGTCGTCGTCTTCTTCTTCTTCCTCGTCGCGGCGGCGGTGGCGTCCGGGGCGCTCGGCGGTCGTGTAAAAACTGAACAATGACTAGTGCCGGTCGCGCTGGCGCTGGCGCGGGGCGTCCTCCATCTCGTGCTCGTACTCGAGCTCCACGTGGCCGCGGCCGCCCCGCGCGCCGCTGCCCCGCGCGGGGCGGCGCGCGGCGGCGGACGGCGGCTTCTTCTTGCCGGCGGCTCCCGCCGCCGCGGGCTTGCGGGGAGCAGCGGGCTTGGCCGCCGCGGCGGCTCCCTTCTTGCGCGCGGGCGCCGGCTCGGCCGCGCGCCGGCGCTTGCCGCCTGCTGCTGCTGCCGCTGCCGCCGCCGCTGCCGCCTCGTCCTCGTCCTCCTCATCGTCGTCCTCCTCCCCGCCGAAATCCTCCAAGTCCTCGTCGCTCTCCTCGATCGGCACGTCGTCCTCGTCGTAGTACTCGATCTCGGCGTCCTCCATCTCCTCCTCCTCCTCCTCCTCCTCCTCCTCGTCCTCTTCCTCGTCGTCCTCGACAAACTCGTCCGCGGCCAGGGGGTCGGCGGCGCGCGCGTCCTCCTCCTCGTCCTTCTCGTCCTCGGCCTCCTCGCCGTCCTCCATCTCGGCCTCCTCGTCGTCCTCCTCCTCGTCGTCCTCGACCTCCTCCTCCTCCTCCTCGTTCTTGTCCAGCACGCGCTCGTACTCCTTGAGCGGAAAGTTGTAGATGTCCCCGTACGTCCCGCTCTGCAGCCGCTGCAGCAGCTCCTTCTCGATCGCCGCCTCGAGGTTGGCGGCCGCCTCGGCCTTGGCCTCGCGCCGGCGCTCGCGCTTCTCCGTGCGGCGCGCGAGCGGGATGAGCGTCGGCCGCGGCTTGAGCGCGAGCTTGCGCACGCGGATCAGGTACTGCGTGATCTTGGTCAGGCGCTGCTTGTTCTTGTGCATCAGAAACTTGGGCCACCCGTCCTCCTCGCACAGGTGCTCGCCGAGCTGCGCGAGCGCGGCGGCGTAGTTGCGCCGCAGGCGCACGCGCTGCCACAGCTTGGCGGGCGTGTGCGCGCGCTCGACCGTCTTCATGTACAGGTAGCACTTGCCGTCGTGCTCGCGCACCGTGGCGTACCGCGAGTTGGCCAGCGGGCAGCTCGAGCGGTTGCACAGGCCCGTGACGTTGTACTCGTTGCGGCAGAAGGCCTGCGTGGACGTCGCCTTGTGCGTGCCCTGGAGCTTCGTGCGCGCGCGGTACGAGCAGTGGTCGTGGTTGATGACCTGCCAGATGATCTCGTCGTTCTGCATCTTGGCGGCGAGTCCGGGGGGGGGGGGGCGGGGGTGGAGGGGGGGCGGCGCGCGCGTGTGTAGAGGGGGGCGGGAGAGACGGCGATATGGGCGATGGGCCGCTAGGCGCCACGCGCGCGGGGGTCGGCGGCGGCGGCGGCGGTCGACGGCGGCGGCGAACGAGTGCGTGCGCGCGCGCGCGTACGCGTGCGGTCGTCCTCTGCCTGTCTTGCTAAGCCACGGGCGGGTACTCGGGGCGTGTAGCTAAGGCAAGGACGGCGCTGTCCGGCCCGGCCGGCTCTCTCGCGCGCGTTTCGCGCTCGCGATGGAGAGGCGGCGCGCGCGGGGGGCCGAGACACGCGCAGAGCCGCGCACAAAGCTCTCTGCTCGCGACGGACGTCGATGAAATGCGGGACGCGCGCGGGATGTTGTGTTCGATGTGCGTGGTCGCGTTGGGACGACTAGATTGAGCTGTGTGGCGAGTGTGCGGGAGCGATGATCACGAAGCCTTTGAGGAAGGGGTCTCCTGTCTGCCGCCGCCGCCGCCGCCGCCGCCCCCCCTCCCACCCTCCCTCCCCTCCTCCTCCTCTCTCGTCCGTCGAGGCAAAAGCTTACATCAGCACAATGGACCACGCACGGGCGCCACGCCAAACATGATCATGTGGCCGCCGCTGCCGCTGCTCCCGTCTCACCATCCGCCCCGCCACCCACGCCCGCCCCCTCGCGCGCCTGCCGCCGCTCCTCCCGCGCCTGCCGCCGCTCCTCCCGCAGCGCCTCGAGCGCGTCGTCCCAGTCCATGTACGTGCCGCTCCCGTGCTCGTCGAACACGACCCAGCGCGTCGCGAGGTTGGACAGCAGGCGCGGGCGCAGCAGCCGGCCCTCGGTCAGGTAAGGGCCCAGGCGCGCGCGCAGGCGCGCGTGCGCGGCGCGCAGCCGCGGCGACGGCACCGCGCACGGGCCCGCGCCCGCGCCCGCGCCGCCTTCGCCGGCGTACCCGGGCGTGCCGAGGATGGAGCACACGGCCGCGACGGACGCGGGCAGGTGGTAGTTGGCGTCGTGGATGAGCACCTCGAGCCAGCGCGGGAGCGACAGCGTCGCGCACGCGCCCAGCAGCGCGCGGCTGTGGTCGTAGCAGCCGCCCCCAGCGGCCTGGGCGACCGTGCCGGCCTGGCGCGCCCACACGGCGTGGGGCCCCGTGCGCTGCGCGAGGGCCAGGAGGCTCGTCCACATGTGGAACACCATCCAGGGCCCGAGCCACGCGACGGCCAGGCCGGCGAGCGCCGAGTCGGCGCCGGCGACGGCCGCGCCAAAGCGCGCGAGCGGCGGCCACGCGAGCACGACAAACGCCATGGGGACCGTCCAGCTGAACAGCGCGGGCAGGCGGTCGGCCGCGTCCCACCTGCGCAGGTTGAGCGCGTCCCAGGACCGGAACCAGGACGCGAGCGAGGGCCCGAAGAAGCGCAGCGGGGTCGCGCGCACGAGGCGGTGCAGGCGCCGGTGGAGCGGGTGGAAGCTCTCGAGGCGGCGCAGCGTGAGCGGCCGCACGTGGAAGGGCGCCGTGGCGCCCGAGCGCGTGCTCCCGTCCATCCACCACTCGTCGTACGCGTCGACGAGCAGGTTGGGCTGGCGCACGAAGCACCACCAGCGCGCGCGCCAGGACGCGAACGACCACAGCGCGGGCGCCATCACGAGCGCGCCGAGCGCGTCGCGCAGCCGCGGGCGCGACGCGAGCAGCGCGCCCCGGGCGGCGTCGCCCCCGACGCCCTGAAACAGGCCAAAGTAGGCCGTGCCGATGGCGAGCCAGCACAGGACGGCCTGCCAGGCCGGGAGGAGCAGGCGCATGTGCCACATCCACGCGTAGCCCGCGGCGATGACCGCGCACGACAGCAGCGCGCGCAGGGCGGTGGCCGTGGGGGCCGGGGCGCGCGGGTCGCCTTGCTCGTTGTCGCCGGCCGCCGCCTCGCTCTGGCCTCCTTCGAGCTGGGCCTGCGCTCGGGCGGCGCCTGGGCCGCCCGAGGACAGAGGCGGAAACAGCACCGCGTCCGCCAGCGCCCGGACGTCCAGCTCCTCCGGCAGCGGCGCGCCGAGCGCCTCGTACCCCCAGTCGGCCGCCTGCTGCGCGCGCTCGGCGTCGCTCATGAGGGCGCCGAGCGCCTGCTCGGGGAAGCGCCAGGGGCGCGGGGGCAGGGGCGCGGAGGAGAGGCGCGGGCGGATGGCGTCGTCTTCTCCTTCTGCTTCTGCTGCTGCTGCTGCTGCTGCTGCTGCTGCTGTTGGGGCGTCTGGTGAGGCCCCCTCCTCCGCGGGCTGCTGCTGCTGCTGCTGCTGCTGCTGCTGCTGCTGCTGCTGCTCCGGCGGCGGCGGCGGGTCCGACGGGCCCGGCGCGTCCTCGGTGCCGGCGGAGGCGAGCAACGAGCGCCCATCTTGCCGCGCTCGCCGCCACCACGGTGCTGTCCGCCTCGTCTCAACGCTGCTGCTGCTGCTGCTGCTGCGCGCGGAGAGGGGGAGGGGCCGGCGTGGTGCCACGCCCACGGCCTGCCGCGCCCCCAGTGCTGCTGACGCCGCCGCCGCCGCTGGCCGCCGCCGTTGCGCCGCCGCCGCCGCCGCCGCCGGGCGACGCGTTGCCGCCTGCTGCTGCTGCTGCTGCATCCTGCGAGACGGGCGGCGTATGCAATGAGGACCGAGTGCGGATGTCGCAAGAGCACACGCCCGGATTGGATGGCTTGGGCGGGGGCGGCTTTGCTTGTGTTTTCTCGAGGCGTGCGGCGGGTGCCGGGCCGCTCCTTTTGCTCTCGGCGCGCCCTCTGCCCGCCCGCTTCCCGTGGAGTGCGCGGAGCGCGCGCGCGCGCGCAGCAATGGGCGTGTGCAGCTCGGGCTCACACTCGCGCTCTCCTCGAGATCGCGTGTCGGGGATCGGGGTGCTTGAGCGAGCCGGGAGCAAGGGCCCCAAGACGGCGACTGATGGGGGGCGACGACGACGTCGGATTGTCGACGCGTTCAAGCGGAAGAGGTGCGTGCCGAGCCGCGAGCTTCAGAGGAATTGCAGCTGCGGTGAATGAGGTTGCGATTGCGCTTTGCACTTTGGTTCGAGACGCGCGGTTACGCCCCTCTTCCACCCTCCCGACCGCCGCCGCCGCCCGCCCGCCGCCGGTCCTGTCGCGCTCAGCCGGCACGCGCCCCGGCCGCCACCCCTTTGCCTCCTCCTCCTCCCGCCGCCGCCGCCGCCGCCGCCGGCACCTTGTTGCAGTACTGTCGCAGGACCGACTCGAGCGCCGCGTCGAACGCCGCGGGCGCCTCCAGAAAGGGAAAGTGCCCCGCCGACTCGAGCACGATGACGCGGTGGTCCTGCTCGGCCGTCGGCGCGCGCACGGCGTCGAGCCGCGCCCCGACCGCCACCGCGTGCTCGAACTTCATCCAGTCCTGTCGGCCGTACACGAACGACACGGGCACGCGCGCCGACAGCGCCTCGAGCCGCTTTCCGAGGGGGGCGTGCGCCCACGCGCCAAAGTCGAGCAGGTGCCGCAGCGCGTGCTCGCCCGAGCCCTCGAGCGCCGTCAGGGCGAACAGGTAGTCGCCGACGACCTCGGCCTCGCGCGGCGCGAGCGCCTCGCCCCCCGCCGCGCCAAAGCGGCCCGAGGCGTACCGGCGCATCAGGCGGCCGCCCGCCCAGGCGCCTAGGCCGCGCAGGATGCCCCCGTGCGTCGTCCCGGCGTCCCACGCGCGCTCGGCCCACCGGACGACGTAGGGCCGGAGGGACAGGCGGCCCGAGCTCTCGGCCACGCGCTTGTGCAGGCCCTCGCGCCAACCGGCGGGCTGCTCCGGCAGGCCCGCGGGCGAGACGAGCACGAGGTGCCGCACCATTTCGGGCCGCTCGAGCGCGTAGGTCGCCGCGAGGTAGCCGCCGAGCGAGTGACCCACGAGCACGGCGGGGCGGCGCGCGCTGACGCCCTCGGCCTCGAGCCACGCGTCGAGCCCGTCGAGGAAAAAGCGCTCGGCGGCCACGCGCGTCGTGCTGCCGTCGGGCTTGGTGGCCTTGAGCGGGAAGGGCGGGCGGCCTGAGAGGCCCGTGCCGACCCAATCGGCGGCCAGGATGGGCAGGCCCAGGCGCGCGAGGGGCGACATGTTGCGGAAGAACAGGCCCGCGCCCGCGCCGTAGCCTGGGAGGAGGACGACGGGGGGTGGTGCTGCAGACGAGTCGTCGGCGTCGACGTTGGCGGGCGTGGGTGGCGTCGCCGTCGCGCCGACCTCGTAGGTGCGCATGGTGTGGCGCTCTGTGGGTCCGACGGGGACGTCGCGCGCGACCACAGGAACGCCTACGAGCGACAGGATTGCGCGCTCGGCGGCGAGCGTCGCCTCGGACAATAGGGATGACGTTGCTGCCGGCGCGGCGGCGACGCGCCCCGCGCCAAAAAACGGCAGCATCGAGTTGAGATAGCCCAGGAGGCCGCCGCCGCCGCTGCTGTTGCTTGTGATGCTGTCGCCCGCGCTGCCCCCGGTTGGAGCCGGCCCGCCTGCCGGCTCCGCCATGTGTTGTGCGGGCGGGTTCGCGCCGGATTGTTCGGCGGGGGTGCTTGCGGACGGTGTTTGTTGTGGTCGATTCCCCTTTTTAGCGCGGACGAGGCGCGCGCGCGCGCGGTGGGGGCGAGGCGTCGCAGGACGCGGCGCAGTGCGATGCGGTCGATGTAGTATCGCAGCGCGTGGTTGTATACTGGTCGCGTCGAAAGCAGGAGACGGGTGTGTGGTGGTCGAGGCAAGGCGCGCGCGCGCTCATGGCCACGAGGCGCGCGCGGGGTCGCCGGCCGCCCTCTGTCGACGCCGACGCCCCACGCAAGGCGCGTCAAAAAACGCCAAGCGCCCGCACTCCGCCCCCACCTCGCCCTCTTGTTCAATCCGATCGCTTCTTTCTGTACCACTACAGCGTCCCACCTCACGACCTTGCACACGCGTTGCAACGCCGTCTCTCTCTTGAACGCGCTTGCGAACACCGAGAGCCTCGTCAGTTTTTGCTCCGGAACGAACGAGGAACACAAACCATGAAGGTCCTCGTCGCCATCAAGCGCGTCGTCGACTCCAACGTGCGCGTGCGCGTGCGGCCGGACAAGGTGCGCGCGCGCTCCCGGGATCGGCGGCGGGGAGCAGGGAGCAAGCCAAAGGGAGGCGGCACGCGCTCGTTGTGTCTTCGGGCCTTGGCGCTCGCTGACGCGGCACGCCAAGCCTGGCGGCGACCCCCCCCCCCCCCCCCTCACCCCGCTCGTTCCAACGAAAACACACCACCATCACCACACAACAACCAGCTCGGCGTCGACCTGGCCAACGTCAAGATGTCGATGAACCCCTTTTGCGAGATCGCCGTCGAGGAGGCCCTGCGCCTGAAGGAGCAGGGGCACGCCACCGAGGTCGTCGCCGTCGCCGTGGGGCCCTCGGCCAGCGCGCAGGAGACGCTGCGCACGGCGCTCGCGATGGGCGCCGACCGCGCCGTGCACGTGCAGACAACGGCGGCGGGGGCGGCGGGAGGACCATCGGCAGGAGGAGGCAGCGCCGCCCAGCAACAGCAGCAGCCGCAGCTGCAGCCCCTGGGCGTGGCGCGCCTGCTGGCGGCCGTCGCCGCGCGCGAGCGGCCCGGGCTCGTGCTGCTGGGCAAGCAGAGCGTCGACAGCGACGCCAACCAGACGGGGCAGATGCTGGCGGCCCTGCTGCGGTGGCCGCAGGCCACCTTTGCGTCCAAGGTGGAGATCGAAAAGGCGTCTTCGTCGCCGCCAAAAAAGGCGCGCGTCACGCGCGAGGTGGACGGCGGGCTAGAAACGCTCGAGGTCGCGCTGCCCGCGGTGGTCACGGCCGACCTGCGGCTCAACTCGCCGCGCTACGCGACGCTGCCCAACATCATGCGCGCCAAGAAGAAGCCGCTCGGGGTGCTTTCTCCTGCGGACCTGGCCGCGGAGCTGGCGGCGGTGCCCGGCTGCAGCGGCGGCGGCGACGCCTCCTCCTGCTGGCACCCGCAGCTCGAGGTGCTGTCGGTCGAGGAGCCGCCGAAGCGCAAGGCGGGCGTCAAGGTGGCGAGCGTCGAGGAGCTGGTGGACAAGCTGCACCGCGAGGCCAAGGTGATTTGATTTGGTCTGAAAGCGGCGGGTTTTCTAGGCGAGAGAGAGGCGCTTGCCGTCGCCTCTCGATCTTGTCTCTCTTGTCTGAAACCAATAAAAGGGGCCGCTACGTGTCTCATTACACACACCGCGTCTCTATATCAGCATCGCGACGACGCGTCCGCGGCCATTGCCGCCGCCGCCGCGGCCGCGCCCGCGGCGTCGGCGCCCAGCGCGACCGAGCGCAGGGCTGCGCGCATCGACGCGAGCTCCTCGGCCAGGCCCGAGACGGCGCCGCGGGTGGCGCGCAGGCGCAGCTGCACGGCCGCGCGCGCCTCGGCGCGCTTGGAGGACAAGGAGGCGGCAGAAGAGGTGGCGGCGGCGGCGGCGGTGGTGGCGGTGGTCACTCTCGGGGCGTGTGAAGGGGGAGGAGGAGGAGGAGGAGGAGGAGGAGGAGCGGGAGGCAGCCGCGCCGTCGTCTGCGGCGGCGGCGGCGGCGGCGGCAGCTTGAGGCGCCGGAGCACGTCGTTGACGGCCGCCTCGTCGTACCCATCGTCGCTGTCGTCATCGTCATCGTCGTCGTTGTCGCGCTTGTGGTAGGCGCCCGCGCTACGCGCGACGCCGTACGAATACTGCCGCCGCCGCTGGGGCGACGACCAAAGGGGCGCCCCAACCCCGGCGCTCTGCGTTGTTGCTGCTCCTCCTCCTGCCACCGTCGCCGCCTTGGCCGTCGTCGTCCCTGCCGCAAAGCGCGTCACTGCTGCTGCCTTCCGCGCCGTCGCTCCTCCACAGGCGGACCTCAACCGCCGCGCGAGGAGGGCGTCGTCGGCCGAGCGCGCGCCGCCGCCGCCGCCGCCGCCGACGGCCGCCGCCGACGACAAGGACGACGCTGCCGAGGCTGCCGCGACCGCCGCCGAGCCCCCACCGCCCGGCCGCCACACGGGCTGCTGCTGCCGCCGCTGCTCCCCCCCGCCGACGCGCGCCGACGGCGCCGCCCGGCCGTTGTAAGGCACGCTCGCCGTGGTGGTCGCAGCAGCAGCAGCAGCAGCAGCAGCAGCAGCAGCAGCAGCGCCGGGTGTCGCGCTCGAGTCGGCCAGCTGCTGCCGCCGGACCTCGAGGCTCAGCGCGGCGGCGCGCTCGACGCCGCGCTGCACGGCGTCCAGCCGCCCGGAGAGCGCCGCCTCGACGGCCGCTGCTACCGATGACAAGGGCGGCGGGCGTTGTTGTTGGTCCTGGTGGTGGTGGTGCTGCTGCTCATGCTGTTGCCGCCAGGCCTGCCACTCGCGGCCCCACGCCATCGCCCGCTCGGCCGCCGCCAGCGCGGGCGCCGCCGCCGCCTCGGCCGCCTCGGCCGCCGCCTCGCGCGCCGCGCGCTCGGCCCGCTCGGCCAGACGCTCCTCGGCCCCTGCAATCAGGCGCTCCACGGCGGCCCGCGTGCGCTCCAGCTGCGCGTCCAGCTGCTCTGCGAGCCGGGCCGCGCGCTCCGCGTAGGCGCGGCCCGCGGCCTCGGCGGCCGCGTCGGCCGCCGCGCGCAGCTGGTGGGCGTCGTCGTCGGGGCCGCGGCGGCGGTGGGCGTCGCTCTCGTCGTCGCGCTGGTCGAGCCGCCGGGCGTGCTGCTGGACCTGCCGCTGCACCTGCTGCAGCAGGCGCAGCGTCGTCACGAGGCGCTCGTCGGTCGTCGTGGCTGGGAGCCGCCGACGCTGCTGCTGCCGCGCGATGGCTGCCGGCGACGAGTGCGCCGGGGGCGACGCCGAGGACGACGAGGTGGTGGTCGAGGGGGCGGCCATTGGCCGCGCGGTCATCGTCGGCCTGGATTGGGATCGAGGCGGGTGAGAGGGCGGGTCGCTCGCGCGCGCAAGTTCAGAGGGTCGACAGCTGGAGGGGTCCGTTCGACCAGGTCTCGCTCGCGCGCGCCTCTCTGCCGACTTGCTGCGCGATCGGGCAATGCTGGAGGGGTGTCGGAGATGGATTGGGATGCTTGTAGCCCTCTGTCGGCGCGACGCCGAATCGGATTGGCCCGAGGGGCGCTCGTGTGTCTGCGGGCGACGGTCAAACCGGCGCGGCGACCCCGGGCGGGGGCGGCGGAGCCGAGGCGCGTTCGCGCGGCTTCCGTCGCGCCCCCAGCCCTCCGCCGCCGCTCACAACTTTGCCCAAAGCCGCGCGCCGCGGCTCCCCCTTCCCTGCTCATCATCGCATCCACCCATCGGCCTTGGCGCCGTTCGCAAGCACCACTAGCCAACCCCCATTCGTCTCCATCCACCGATTGGGCTCCCCTAGGCTGCGGCGCGGACCAGAGAGACAGAAAAAACCTCAGAGGGGAGAGGTCGACCACACAACCCACCCCCCCCCCCGCCCTCGAGCTTGGCAGCGTCGTCGAGGTGAGCGAGATAGATCGATTGCATCTTGGTCGCCCGCCGCGCCTGTATTGCGACAGCCCTCGGCTGCCCCGGACAGGCCCCCGCCCCCCCCCCACAATCGCTTGGCGCGGACGATCCCCTCTCACACTCTCGCTCTCTCCCCCCAAACCTTTCACCAAACCGCAGCAGCAGCAAGCAGCAGCACAAGATGACGCGCCCGTCCAGGCGGCTGCTGTCGCTCGGGCGCCTGGCCGCCCGCGCCACCCAGCAGCAGCAGCAGCAGGCGCAGCAGGCGCAGCAGCAGCAGCAGTCGCCCGCCCGTGCCGTTGCGAGCGCCGCCGCCGCCGCCGCCGCCGCGTCGCGCAGCTGGACCCCCGCGTCGTCCGCCGCCGCCGCCGGCCGCTCCGTGGCCGCGACAGCGTCGGCCGCGTCAACCGCCGCCGCCGTCCGCCCCTACGCCGCCCAGGCCCAGGCCGTCGAGGTGCAGCAACAGCAGCAGCACCGCACCGCCACCCTCACCATCCCCGAGGTGCGCGCCGACCTCTTTGGCGCCGTGAGCCCCGTCGACCCGGCCGCCGACGCCGCGCGCGCCGCGGGCGCCGCGCCCGCCTTCGAGAACGCCGACGGCAAGCGCCACGAGGACGGCCGCTACGCGCGCTTCGCCGAGCAGATCGCCGCCTTTTTGCCGCGCGAGCGCGTCTTCACCGACCCCGTGCGCACCTTCGCCTACGGCACCGACGCCTCCTTCTACCGCCTCAACCCGCGCATGGTCGTCAAGGTGCACAGTGAGGCCGAGGTGCAAAAGCTGCTGCCCGTGGCGCACGCGCTCGGCGTGCCCGTCACGTTCCGCGCCGCGGGCACGTCGCTGAGCGGGCAGGCCATCACGGACAGCGTGCTGATCAAGCTGAGCCACACGGGCCGCAACTTCCGCAACTACGAGATCCACGGCGACGGGTCGTCCGTTACGGTCGAGCCGGGCCTCATCCTCGGCGAGGTCAACCGCCTGCTCGCGTCGCACCAGCGCAAGGGCAAGTTCCCCGTGCAGTACAAGATGGGCCCCGACCCGTCGTCGGTCGACAGCTGCATGGTCGGCGGGGTCGTGGCCAACAACTCGTCGGGCATGTGCTGCGGGGTGTCGCAGAACACGTACCACACGCTGCGCGACATGCGCGTGGTGCTGACGGACGGCACGGTGCTCGACACGGCCGACGCCGTCAGCCGCGCCGCCTTCCTGCGCTCGCACGCGGGGCTCGTCAAGGGCGTCGTCGCGCTGGCCGAGCGCGTGCAGGCGGACGCCGAGCTGTCGGCGCTCATCCGGCGCAAGTTCAGCATCAAGTGCACGACGGGCTACTCGCTCAACGCGCTCGTGGACTTTTCGACCGAGGACCCGATCGAGATCATCAAGGTGAGAGCGGCGAGCGACTGGCGCGAGGCGGGGCGGCGACCGGGCGCTCTTTTGGGCTCTCTTTGTTTGGGGCGCCCTCTTTCCGCGCGCGCGGCGGCCGCCGTCGCGCGC
>Ga0315905_10003710_pt1 | contig 15706 bp, 10 predicted proteins | sample LakEriMetagenome_5_FD_203522 | JGI IMG/M metagenome (GOLD analysis project Ga0315905, IMG submission 203522) | Freshwater fungal communities from buoy surface, Lake Erie, Ohio, United States - Buoy 4 MA121 | ecosystem: Environmental > Aquatic > Freshwater > Lake | place: USA: Lake Erie, Ohio... | reverse complement strand
CTAAATAAGGGCGAGCCCTCGATTGCGCCCCTTAGACCCCCCCCCCCCCCCCCACCCTCGAACAACAATGACCTCCGCCCCACCCACCCCGCTGCCGCCGCCCCGCAAGCGCGGCCGCCGCGCCCCGGCCACGGGCACGGCGCTCTGGTGGTCCGAGCACGAGGCCGGCCGCCGGCTGCGCCGGCCGACGCCTGCCCCCGGCGGCGCGCCGCCCGTGCCCGCGGCCTGGACGGCGGCGACGGGCGACGCACCACCGGTGCAGCCCGCGGCGTGGGCGCGCGACGCGGCCCGCCAGCAGGCTCGGGTGTTGGACGCGGCGCTGCGGGAGGCGGCGCGGCAGGTGGCCGCGGCCGTGGGTGGTGGTGGCAGCGAAGACGAGGGGCGAGGCGGCGGCGGCGGCGGCGGCGGCGGCGGCGGCGGCGGCGGCGGCGGGGGCGGCGGCCCTCGGGGCCAGCAGCAGCCTGCGGACCTCCTCGCCCCGGTCGTGGACGCGAGCGACCTGCGCGTGCCGCAGCTCGGGCTGTTTCGCTCCCCCGCGGCCGCCGCCTTGCCCGAGCCGGCCCGAAGCGGCGGCGGCGCGTTTGCCGCGTCCATCGCGCTGGCGCGGCGCTCGCTCCACAGCGCGCGCGAGGTGGAGGCATCCGGCGGTGCGCGGTGCGCCCACGCGCACGCGCAGCAGCGGCACGAGACAGACGCGGCCGCGCGCGCGGCCGTGGCGCGCGAGGCGGCGGCGTGGCGCGCCTTTGCCGCCGACGGCGGCGGCGACGGCGACGGCGACGGCGGCACCGCTGCTGCTGCTGCCCGCCGCCCGCCGCCCCCGGCCTTTTTGACGATCGCGGCCACCAACGCGCGGCACGACCCGCGCGCCGTGACCGTGCTGAGCGAGGTCGTGGTGCCGCTCTTTGGCGGCGGCGGCGACGGCGGGGGAGCAGCCGGCCGGCGAGCAGCAGGGCCCGCACCGTGGACGCTCGAGCGCCTGGCCGACGAGCTCTTTGGCGCGTGCGAGACGACGGCTGTGGCCGGGAGCGCGCGCGGCGGCGGCGGCGGCGGCGGCGGCGGCGGCGGCGGCGGCGGCGGTGCGGGGTCGGGCCGGCGAGGCCGGGCCCAAAGGGCCGACGGCGAGGAGGAGGAGGAGGAGGACGACGAGGAAGACGACGCGGACGAGGGAGAGGAAGAGGACGACGACCGGAGCGCGCCCGCCGGCCGCCGCCGACGCCCCGGCAGCCAGCGCCCGCAAAGCAGCCCCCCCCGCGCCCCGCGCCGCCGCCCAGCCGCCTTTTTCTACATCGGCGGCGTCTACTACACCGACGACCGCGCGCCGCGCGGCGCCTCGCGCCGGTACGCGCGCGGCATGCGCGCGTGGTGCGCGCGCGCGGGCTTTGCCGGGCCGCCGGGCGTGGCCGAGGGGGGCGCACAGGCGACGGCACAGCAGCAGCAGCAGCAGCAGCAGCAGCAGCAGCAGCAGCAGCAGCAACCGCAACCGGCCGAGGTGCAGTCGATGGCGTCGACGCTGCTGCGCGACGTGGCCGGCGTGCGGCTGGGCAACCGCCCGACGGCCGTGTACGCGCACCACGGGTGCTGCGAGCACGGCGTCATCTTCCGCGACCTGCGGCTGGCGGCGTCGAGGGCCCGGCTGGACGAGGAGGAGGAGGACGAGGAGCGAGGAGAGGAGCCGCGCGCTGCGCCAGCCGCCGCCGCCGCCGCCGACGTCCGCGTCATCTACCGGGCGCCCGAGGCCGCCCGGCGGCGCTGCGAGGTGTGCGGCCGCGCCGGCGGCGACCGCGCCCTCTGCGGCCACCCGGACGCGCCCGCCGACCCGTGCGTCGTGTGCGCGCGGTGCCTGAGCCTGCTGTGCGGCAGCGGCGGCGGCAACAGCGGCAGCGGCGGCGGGTGGCGCGTCTTCCGGCTGGCGCCCGCCCGCGAGTAAAACCGAGCGGCTGTTTGTGCACGTGAACACGTCGGAGGCGCGCGCATTGATTTCACGGGCGCATTGCTAACTCTTTTCTAAAAAGGTTTCGGGCGTCGTTCGTTGGGTTCTGAAGCAAGCAAGCAAGCAAGCAAGGAAAGAAAATGAAATCTCACGAGCACGGCCGAGCAACTGTCTGTGCGGCGCCCGACGGCGGCGGCGCCGGGCTGGAGGCGCACCTTTGCGCGTGCCGCGTGCTGCGAGTCGTCTGCTGCGAGTCCTTCACGAGCACACGGCCGAGCCGGTCGCCGTCGAGCACGTCTGCCCGCTGCTGCAGCACTTGGACCCGCGCCCGCCCGTCTGCGGGCACGCGCGGTCCCTCGGGCAGCACTGCCCGAGCTGCGCGGCGTCGCTGCTGACCACGCACACCGCGTCCGAGCTGGCGCAGCAGCGATCGCCGCAGCTGCGCCCGGGCGGGCAGCACACCCCCACGCTGCCGGTCTGCCCGGACGGGTTGAACGGGAACGTGCTGTCTCCCGTGGCCAGGGACGCCGAGCACACCTCCCCGAGGTTGCAGCACACGAGGCCGCACGCGATGCCGCTCGCGCAGCAGACGCCGCTGGTGCAGAACGTCCCCTGGCGGCAGCACGTGGCGTCGGCGTCGGGCGTCCCCACGATCCCCGTCACGGCGGCGGCCACGTTGCCGTTGAGGTTGAACGCCGCGCAGACAAAGGCGAGCGGGCAGCAGACGCCCGCGGCGACGCTGCCGGAGAGGCTGGCCGCGACGCTCCCGCCGCTCACGCAGCGGGAGCCCGCCGGGCAGCACTGCCCGGAGCAGATGAGGCCGCTCGGGCAGCCGCCGTCGGCGCCCGGCGGGGCGCGCGCGTTGGCGTCGGCGCACTTGTTGTTGCCCGAGCACGTGGACGGCGGGCGGCAGCACGCGTCCCCGCACGCGTAGATGTTGGGGCAGCACGTGCCGCCGACGCACGCCTGGCCGGCCGTGCAGGCGAGGCCCGTGCTGCCGCAGAAGAGGGAGGGGACGGGCGTGGTGGGGGCGGCGGCGACTGCGACCGCGGCGGGCGCCGGCAGCAAGGCCGACGGCGGGAGCACCGCGGGGATGTAGGCGGCGGGGGGGGGCAGGGCGGCCGCCGGGGCGGCCGGGGGCAGCCCTTGGATCGGCAAGAAGGGGAACGCCGTCGCCGACGTCTGCGGCGGCGTCGCTCCTGAAACCCCCCCGGCGGCCGCGCCGCCCGCGCCGCCGCCGCCGCCGCCTCCTCCCCCTGCCGCCGCTGCCGCCGCCGCCGCCGCCGCTGGTGGCGACGCGACGGCGCACGTCTTGCCGCCCTGGCACGCGTAGCCGTCGTCGCACCCGCACGACGTCCCGCACACCTGGTCCGCCGGGCACGCCGGGATCGGCGCGATGCCCTCGAGCCGCCCGCTGAAGAACTGCCCGCCGCGCACGGCGCCCCGCGCGCCCGTCGGCCTCCCCGCGTCCTCGGCGTCGGGGTCGGCGCCCGCCGCGGCATCCGACGCGCCGCCCGTGCCCTCGTCCTCGCCGCCGTCGTCGCCGCCGCCCTTGAGGAAGCACCGCCCGCGGTCCGCGTCAAACGTGAAGGCGCCGCACGCGGGCTCCTCGGAGCAGCGCTGGCAGCACTCGCGCACGGAGCCCACGGGCGCGCCCCCGGGGAGCAGGTCGCCGCCGCTGTAGTTCACCCCCTGCTCGTACGCCTCGGCCAGGCAGGCCGTCTCGCACTGGGCGGGGGGGGGCGGCGCGGGCGCCGCGGCGGCCGCGGCGGCCGCCGCTGCTTGGAAGAGGCGGCGGCCCGCCGCCGCCCCTGCGCCGCCGCCGCCGCCGCCGCCGCCCACGCGGCACTCCTTGCCGGGCGAGCAGCACAGGCCGATCTGCGGGCACGCGCGCTCGGCCGGGCACGACGGCACGGACGCCGCGCCGACCATCGTGCCGCTCACGTGCGTGCTGCTGCTGAGGGCGATGGGCGCCGCGCCCGCGCCGCCCGCGGGCACCTTCAAGAAGCAGCGGCGCGTCGCGACCTCGTAGGAAAAGTGGGCGCACGCGGGCGCGGCCGCGGCGCAGCGCGCGCAGCACTCGGCCAGCGAGTCGGCCGTCGCGCCGTTGGCCGGGCTGCCGCGCGCCAGCAGCGGGCGCGGCACGTCGCCGCCGAGCACGACCGTCGAGGCGCGCAGGAAGCCCGAGGTTCGGCACGCGGCGGCCGCCTGCCGCACGGCGGCGGCGCGCTGCCCGCGCGCGGCGGCGTCCGGGGCGCCCGCGGCGGCGGGCGACAGGCAGCGGCCGGTGCCCGCCGCGCCCGCGACGGCCCCCTCGGAGCAGCAGCGCAGCGCGCCCGTGCTGGGCGCCGCGACGACGCGCTCGATCGGGCAGCACTGCGGCGGGCCCGCTGCCGGAGCCGCAGGCGCGCCGTTGCGGGCCTGCCCGCCGTTGATGCACGTGCTGCCGTCGGCGCAGCACGACGCGCCGCACGTCAGGGTGCGGGGCGCGCACACGCCGTCAATGCACAGGGCGTCGCGCGGGCAGTAGATGGCGGCCGCCTTGGTCGCGTTGCTGCCGGCCAGCGCCGCCGCCGCCGCCGCGGGCGCCGGGCACACGACCGCCGCGCGGCTGCTGCCGCCGGCCGGCGCGCCCGCCGCGCCCTCGGGCGTCACGCACTGGCCCAGCACGCACTGCTCCGACTCGCCGCAGCAGCGGGAGAAGCACAAGCGCGCCTTGGGGCAGCACACGCCCGCCAGGCACGCGCTCCCGGCCGGCGCGTCCGGCGGGCAGCGGTTGCTGGCGGCGCCCGTGCACAGCGGCGGCGGCGCGCTGCCGCCGAGCAGGCGCGCCGTGTCGCGCGCGGGCAAGGCCACGCACGCGCCCGAGCGGCACCGCTGCCCAAACGCGCAGCACGCGGCGTTGGCGGCGGCCCCGCGCCCGCCGCACCGCGACGCCTCCGGGCAGCACCGGCCCGCGACGCACGCGTGCCCGGGCGCGCACGCGTAGGGCGCGCCGCCCAGCAGCCCGGGTTCGGGCAGGCCGCACATGGCCTTGCGCGGCAAGCAGACGGCGGCGGCGAGCAGCGCGGGCGGCGGCGCCACGACCACCGTCAGCGGGCCCGTGCCCGCGGCGATGGCGGCGCCGGGCGCCACGCCGGCCACGCCCCCGCCGGGCAGCACGCAGACGGCCAGTCCGGCGGGGCAGAAGGTGCTGCAGTCGCCGGGCGCGCCGCACGAGGCGACGCCGCAGCGGCCCTGGGCGCACGACAGGCCGGCGGGGCAGGGCTTGGACGGCGAGCACGCGACAACGGCGGCGCTCGTGGCCGGTGCTGGGGGGGGGGGCGGTGCGGGGGGGGCGTCTGCGGCGTCCGCGGCGTCGGCGGCGGCGCTTGGGTAGGTCGTCGCTCGGACGGGGCGGTTGCTGCTGCGCGACGGCTGAGCCGAGGCGGTCGTCACCACCAGGACAAGGGCAGTAATGAGGGCGACGACGACGAGGCGGCCGATGCTGCCGCCGCCGCCGCCGCCGCCGCCGCCGCCGCCGCCGCCGGCGCGTCGCCGCCGTGGCATCCTAGCTTGCCGCGCCGGCTCCCTCTTTCACGCTTGACGGTCGCGCTGTGCGCCTGATAGTATCCCAGGCTGCGGCGCCAGTGGGGCGCCTCCTGCCAGAGCGCGCGCACAGAGATGACGGAAAGAAAAAGAGCGCGCGAGAGAGAGAGCCGATGCGGCTCCCGGCACCGCGAGTGGGCGGAGCTCGGACGGAGAGAGGGGACGAGTCGCGAATCCAGGCGGCCAAATAGGGCTGCGTAAAATGAAAGGATGGGAAGTGCGTGTATAGGTGGAGCGCGCGAGGGGAGCGGGGGAGCGCGAGAGATGGGGGGGGGGCTTGGCCGAGTGATGATGCGCCATGCGGGGGAGCTGCGGAGCCGCCCGCTGTGCCGGTACCCGCTCGCACCCGGGGCGCCGACGCGGCCGGGCCGGCGGCCGGGCTTTTGCTGATCGAGCACGAGCAGCGCGCGCGCGTTCCCCGCATCACTACTTGCGTCGTATCGCGACGGAAACCTGCGCTTGGACTTGCTGCTCACTGCTAGTTTTATTTCCCTTGCTTCCGCACGCACCCAGAACGAGAGCGGGCACGTTTCGTCGCTGGTGACCCCCCCCCCCGCTCGTCTTCGACACCCCACCGCCGGTCCTCCACAGCGGGTCGAGCCATGGCGGCACCGCACCATCTGATGCTGCTGGCAGTGGCAGCTCTCTCCCTCGCCGGTGTCGCCGCCTCGCCCGCCAAAGCACTGACGCCGCTCGAGGCGGTCCGCGCCTTTCCCGCGCCGCCGCTGCCCGCCGCCGTGGCGGCTCGGCACGCTCGCGCCAAGCGCGAGACGCTCGGGCTGCTCGCGCCCCCCGGCACCAAGCGTCGCGGCGGCGGCGGCGGCGACGACGGCGCCGACTGCGACGGCGCGGGCTACCGCAACCGCGTGATGGGCCTGCTGCACGAGGCCAACCTGCTCGGGCTCTTCAAAGACCTGCGCGGCCAGGGCAAGCTCGAGGCGAGCGGCATGGACGTCGTCGGCGCGCACGACCTGTGGGTCGTCTTTGACAACACCCCGCTCGTCGGGCTCGTGGACCTGCACTTTGCGTACGAGGGCGAGGGCAACGTGCTGATCCCGCCGCTGGCCGGAGGGAGGGACGCGGTCACGACGACGACGACGACGGTGGCGGCGACGCCGCGGCCCGCCAACGCAAGCCGCAGCAGCCGACGCGCCGCCCGGCGCCGCCCCCCGCCCCCGCGCCTGCGCGGCCAGGAAGACTCTCAGTTTGAGGGCATCTCTCAGATCGCGTCGCGCCCCGGCGAGTTCATCATCGTCGAGGAGATGCGCGAGGTCGGCCCCGCGCAAGGGGCGGCGCGTGGCGGCAACACCACCGCCGCCGCCCCGATCTTCCACCCCTTTGCGCAGCGCGTGGCCCTCTCGCGCCGCAACCCCGACGGCTACAAGGTGCTCGAGCGCTGCACCATGCACCTCGTGCTCAAGAGGGAGAACAAGGGCATCGAGGGCATCGAGTACGTCGAGGACACGCGCGGCAAGGGCTACCTGCTCGCCGCGTGCGAGGGAAACTGGTGCGAGGGAGGGCGGCGCGGGCGCGACCGCGGGCACGGCAAGATCGCCGTGCTCGAGTTTGTGCCCGCGGCTCGAGGCGGCGGCGAGCCGTGCTCGTGGCGCGTCGCCAAGACGCTCGACATCCCCCCCGCGGCCGCCTTCACCGACTACTCCGACCTGGCCTTTGCCGACACGGGCTTGCGCGGCGAGCCCGCGGGGAGCGGCAAGGGCGCCGTGGCCGTCCTGTCGCAGGAGGACGCGGCGCTCTGGGTCGGGCAGTTCGACTACGACCGCATGGAGTTTGACGCGGACGTGCCCGGCGCGGCCTTCGTGCTCCCTCGCGACGGCGCGTGCCGCACGGTCTGGTGCAACGCCGAGGGCCTCGTGTGGCTCGACGCGCGGCGCCTGGCCGTCGCGACCGACCGCGCCAAGGCGTCGCAGTCGTTCGTGTGCACGTCCAAGGACGAGGCGCTGGGCACGTTTGCGCTGCCGGACGGGGCGGACCGGATGATCTTTGGGGACGGGGAAGGAGGCGGCGAGGCGGGGGTGGCGGGGGGCGAAGAGGCGGCGGCGGAGGAGCGGGCGACGCTGGTGGTGGTGTGAGGCCGCGCCGTGCGAGTGCCGCCCTGTCGTCGAGGCCTACTTTTTTTCTGCCCGCGCTCGACGCCACCCTCCCCGCACAGTTTTCGCACACCTGCGTGCGCTGCGGAGCCGGTCACGTAACTCGGATTTGTGCAAGCGCGCGCGCGCGCGCGTGAAAAACGAACGCCAAGAGCGAGCCCTCTTGCTTCGTCACTCCTCGCCTTGTCTCTCTCCGGAAGAGTGCGCGCCCGCTTCCTCCCCTCGAACAAGCGCCCGGAAACAAGCCTGTCAAGCCCAGGCGAGCGCGCTCGTCCGCGTCCGCGTGCGCGTCGTGTCATCCATTCGCGGGCGGGCTTGAGTAGCGCGCGCGCGCGCGGGGGGCCACGAACACGCCCCCCCCCCTTTGCCACCTGACCACCCTCCCTCCTCCTCCTCCTCCCACACACCACATCCTCTTTTCTCTTCCGCCATATAATGCGCGTCGCCGTCGCCAAGCCCCCGGCTCCACCCCAGCTGGACGGCGAGCCGCAGCAGGAGGAGGAGGAGCCCCGCGCCACCGCCGCCGCCGACCCGACCGTCGCCTCCGAGGCCCACTGCCGCTTCTGCTTCGACGCGCTCGCCGCGCAGCTGTGCGGCCGCGCGCTGCCCGCCGCGGCCGCCGCCCACGCGTTTGCCGAGGCCAGCTGCGCGCTGTTCGTCACGTGGAACAAGCGGCAGCCGCGCCGGCGCAGCGGCGGCGGCGGCGGCTCTGGAGGAGCGACCAACCACGCCGAGAAGAAGAAGAACAAGAAGAAGAAGCGCGCCCCCCGAACCGACGACGACCGCGAGGAAGAAGAAGAAGAAGAAGAAGCGCGCCCGCCGCCGCCTCGGTACCACCTGCGCGGCTGCATCGGCACGCTCGAGCCGCGCCCGCTGCGCGCGGCGCTCAAGGACTACGCGCTCACGTCGGCGCTGCGCGACCGCCGCTTCGACCCGATCGGGCCCGGCGAGGTCCCCTTGCTCAAGGTGACGGTCTCCCTGCTGCGGCGCTTCGAGCGCGCGGCGCACCCGGAGGACTGGGACGTCGGGACGCACGGCGTCATCGTCGCGTTTTCCGACCCGGCGCTGCCGCGCGGCCTCGGGCGGCGCTCGGCGACGTTTCTGCCAGAGGTGGCCGGCGAGCAGGGGTGGACGCAGCGGCAGGCGGTCGAGGCGGCCGTGCGCAAGGCAGGGTACACGGGGCCTGTGACGGCGGCGCTGCTGGCGGGCGTCGAGGTGACGCGGTACCAGTCGACGCGCTGGGAGCTCACTTATGCGCAGTGGCGGCGGTGGGCGCGCGGGGCGGCGCGCGGGGCGGCGGCGGGCGCGCTGGTCGCGGCGGTCGAGCGGTCGTCGTCGGCGGCGGCGGCGCAGCACCACCACCACCACCACCACCACCACGGGTCGGGCGCGCTCCTGCGGGCGCTGCGCCGGCTGCTGCGCGGCGGGGGGGAGTCCGAGTCCGAGGAGCAGAGGCGGCGGGACGGCGAGGACGACGAGTGGGAGGACGAGGACGAGGACGAGGAGGAGGACGACGACGACGACGAGTGAGAGAGCTCGAGGCGGCGGCGGCGGCGGCCGGCGCAACCGGCTCGCCGCCTCGCGCGTTCCTCAACTGTGCGCGCTTCTTGTTGTACCATCATCGCTGTAACTTCTTGTTCCCCCGCCCGCACATACGGACCGCCTCCGCACCACGCACGATCTCCCAGCCCCTGGATCGCAGCTTACCGCGGAACAACTCGCGCACAAAAAACCGCAACGAGGGGCGGACCCCCCGGGACAGCGTGTCGACCTCCTTCCCCGCGCGTGTGTCTCAAACAGTCCGGACCGCGCGCGCGCGCGCGACGCAGCTACGGCCTGATCTGCGGCTTTAGACCTCCTCCGTCACAGCGGAGCGGATCGCGCCCGTCGTGAGGCGCGGCGCCTGGGAAACGACAGCAAAACCACCTCCCGGCGCGATGGCGGCCACCGCGTCGGCGGCGCCGGCAGCAGCGGCGGCGGCGACCCCCCGGCGGCGGCGACGCGCCCCCAAGGCGACCACCACCGCCAGCAGCCCGCCCCTGCTCTCGCTCGCCGCCCTCCTCCTGCTCCTCGCGGCGCCCCAGCTCGCGGCCGCCGTGCGCGAGACGCGCCTCTACGACGTCCTCGGCGTCCCCGCGGACGCCGACGACCGCACGATCAAGCGCGCGTACAAGAAGGCCGCGCTGCGCTGGCACCCCGACCGCGCGAGCGGCGGCGCCGAGGCCGACAAGAGGCGCGCCGAGGAGAAGTTCCGCGACGTGGCCGCGGCTTACGAGGCGCTGTCCGACCCGGACAAGCGCCGCGTGTACGACCAGTACGGCGAGGCGGGGCTCAAGCGCAGCCAGGGCGAGGGCGGCGGCGGCGGCCCTGGCGGGCCCGGCGGCCCCCATTTCCACATGCAGGGCGACCCGTTCGAGATGTTCAACGTGTTCTTCGGCGCGGGCGGCGGCATGGGCGGCGGCGGTGGCATGCCCGGCGGCCCGCGCATGAACGTGCGGTTTGGCGGGATGGGGGGCGGGCCTGGCATGCACATGGGCGGCGGCGGCGGCGGGCACGGCGGCGGCGGGCGCGGCGGCGGCGGCGGCCAGGGCGGCGGGGGCCTGTACGGCGGCGACCCCAACGTCAAGGAGGTCACGTCGGAGGACGAGATGCCCGACCGGGAGGGAGCGCGGCTGCGCATCGGCGAGGCGTCCGTCGTGCTCGTCGAGTTTTACGTGAGTAGTGGGGGGGGCGGGGGGGTGATTGTTTGGGGGCGGGGGGGGAGACGCCAACGCGCGACGACGACGACGACGACGACGAGAGCGCACACCCATTGATTGACGCCCGCCGATCCCGCCACATTCCAAAACAACAAACAACACCAACAACCAAACAGGCCCCGTGGTGCGGCCACTGCCAGCAGCTCGCCGACAAGTACGCCAAGGCCGCCGCGTCCCTCTCGGGCGTCGTGCGCGTGCTGGCCGTCAACTGCGACGCCGCGGGCGGCGTCTGCTCGTCCCGCGGCGTCCGCGGCTACCCGACCCTCAAGGCCTGGGTGCCTTCTTCGTCGTCCTCCTCATCCTCCGGCCGCTGGGTCGACTACGCCGGCGAGCGCACGGCCGCCGCGCTCAGCAAGTGGGCGGCGGCGCTCGTGCCCAGCCGCTCCGAGGCGCTGCGCGACAAGGGCGACCTCGACGCGCTGCTGGCACGGTGCGGCGGGCCCAAGGTGGCCGGCGGCAAGCGGGCGTCGTCGTCGTCGTCCTCGTCCGGGGCCGCGTCGAGCGCGAGCGCGGGCCTGTGCCTGGTGCTCGTGACGCCCAAGGCCGAGACCCCCTCGCTGTGGAAGGCGCTCAGCCTCGCGTACGACGGCGCCGTCGCGTTTGGCGCCGCCCGGCGGCGCAACAAGGAGGGCGACGGCGACGCCGACGGCAGCCCCGCGGCGCTGCTGCTCGACGCCGCGCGCAAGGCCAACGCCACGGCCGCGGCCGAGGCCGACGCGGCCGCGGCCAAGGGCGGCGGCAGCGACGCGCGCGTCGTCGCCGTGTGCAACGGCGACCTGGCCGGCGGCGGCGCCGAGCTCTACTCTGGGCGCCTCAAGTCGGACGCGCTGCGCCGCTTCCTGCGGGGCTTTGCGGACGGCAAGCGGTGCCGGTCGCGCCTGCGGCTGGACGCGTCGACCGACCTGGCAAAAATGGGCGTGGCGCAGCTCAAGGCGGTCGCGGAGGCGCGCGGGGTGACGTGCGACGGGGGGTGCCTCGAGAAGGCCGACTACGTGCGGGCGCTCAAGGCGAGCCTCGCGGCCGGCGGCGGCGGCGGCAAGAAGAAGGACGAGTTGTGATTTCGGCCGGGCCGTCTTTTTCTCTTTTTAGCTGTGCCTCTTTGTCGTTTTGCAATGCGAGCTGTGCGTGCTCTTGTGCGCGCCCGCGACAGAGAGAGAGAGAGAGAGAGAGAGCGCTGCGCTGGCGGGGCCTCTTGTTGGCCCGGCACACCCTCGCGCGTCGCGCGCGCGCGCGCGCCGTGCGGGGAACGGCGCCGCCGGATCCCCGCGGGGGGCAAGGAGCAGAGGACCAAGAATTTGCCCCCCGCCCCACACCGCCCTGTCCTCCTCCGCTCTCCAATCGCAATCCAGACAAATCACGCGCTCAATCTCGCTCCTGCAGCTCAATTCGACGCGGTCGCGGCCGCATCAATCCGCCCGCGCGCGGCACACGAGCCCCAAATTCCTCTCTGCGAGGAACCCAAATCCTCCTCCTCCTCTTTGCGCGCCTCGAGCCCCCGCCCTCTCTGCGCGCGCGCCCAATCACTGAGCTGACGCAAAAGATGCTCGCGTCCAAGGCCGCCACCACCAGCGCCTCGGCCGCGTCCGCGCGCCGCCACCAGCCCCGCGCGGCCCCGGCGCCCCGCCAGCAGCGCCCGTCCGCCGCCGCCGCCGCGTTCAAGGTGACGCTCGAGCACGAGGGCAAGCCGACCGTGCTCGAGGTCGAGGACGGCACGACCATCCTCGAGGCCGCCCTCGACGCCGGCCTGGACCTCCCGCACGACTGCACCATGGGCGTGTGCATGCGCTGCCCGGCGCGCCTCGTCAAGGGGGAGGTCGACCAGGGCGTGGGCATGCTGTCGGAGGACGTCGTCGCGCGGGGCTACACGCTGCTCTGCACGGCCACGCCCCTGAGCGACGTGGAGATCCGGACGATCGGCGAGGACGAGCTGCTGGACCAGCAGCTGGTGGCGGGGAACCAGTAGGGAGCTTTTGAGAGACGTTCGTTACATGCGCGTTTTTGATTCGAAAGACGACTGTAAGGGGGTCGTGCGCGCCTCACGTCGGAGCCTCCTCCTCCTCCTCCTCCTCCACCTCCGCCTCCGCCTCCGCCTCCTCCTCCTCCTCCTCCTCCTCCTCCTCCTCCTCCTCCTCCTCCTCCCCCTCCTCCTCCTCCGCCTCCTCCTCCTCCTCCTCCTCCTCGTCGCCGCCGCCCGGCAGCCAGCCCGCGCACGCGGCCGCCCCGCACCGGCAGCGCGTCCCTGAGGAGCGGGTGCCGCCGCTGCCGTATGAGAACGCGAGCTCCTCGCCCGCCGCGACGGCGCGCCGGGAGAAGAGCGCCACGTGCATCGGCGGTCGCGCGCGCCCCCCGCAACATCCCCCCCGCGGCGCCACCACGACCGCCGCCAAATTTGGGTCGCAGCTGTGGTTGACAAAGCGCGCCGCGTTGCCGCGCACGGTCGCGTCCACGTCGACGCGCAGAATGGGCGCGGCGGCGCTCCCTTCCCTTTTGCTGCTCTGTCGTCCTGCGTGCAGCCGTACCGAAAGTAGCGCGTGGCCCGAGGCGCCGCCGGGCTGCTCCTCCTCGTCGTCGCTCTCGGCCGCCTCGCCCGCCCCTCGCGAAAGAGCGCGCCACCGCCGCCGCGCCGCGTCGTAGGCCGCGAGCCGCGCCTCGGCCTCCGCCGGCGTCTGCAGCAGCTCCCCCGCGTACTCCATAACGAACGCGCCCGCGGGAATGTTTGTTCTTGCGAAGACGCCGAGGCCCTTTTTGGCGCCTTGGCCCGTGGTGCGACGCACCTCGACGCCAAAGGCGACGCCGCCCTGCGTCGGGCGGCAGCTCTGGCTCGGCGGCGCGCACCCGCCGCGGCAGCCGTCGCCGCACTCGGCGAGCAGGACGACGGCCTCGGGGCCGCGGCGGGCGATCGCGTTCATGCCGCGCGCGGCCTCGGCGTAGCACGGGCACTGCGACGGCTCGCGCTCGGGGGCGGCGCAGTCGCAGCAGCAGCGGGGCGGCGACGGCGGCGACGACGCTTGCTGCTGCTGCTGCTGCTGCTGCTGCTGCAGGTCGCAGCGGACGCTCCTCGGCACGTAGTCGAACCACGCGGGTGGGGCGTTGGCAAAGGTCACGCGCGGGTCATTGGCGGCGCGACGCGCGCGCTTGCTGTCGCTTTCCATCGCGACTGGCCGGCTGTCGTGGCTGGGGCAAGACTGTTTGCTGAGCCGCAGACAAATTGGGGGCAGTCCGCTCCAAGCGCCGAACCGATGCGATCGACAAAAGGGCAACACCACTTGCTTGAGATCGCGCCGAATTCAGTACTATCAACGTCGTTCTCTCGCTGCGAGCGCGCGCCGGGACCTCTGCCTCTTACCTGTTGCTCGGCAGCCTCGTCACCCGACACCGATGCTGATCGCCACCCGTCGCTCCGCGCCCGCGAGCGCGGCCGGCGCTTGCGGCCGCCGCAGCCACCGCGTCAAGACGCCCACTCCGCTCCCGAGCGAGCGCGGCTCCGTTCTCGCGCCCTCGCCGCTGTCGCCGCGTCGCCGCCCGGGCCCCGCTGCCGCCGCCGCCGCCGCGGTCCCGAGCGAGCGCGGCTCCGTTCTCGCGCCCTCACCGCTGTCGCCGCGTCGCCGCCCTGGCCGCCCCGCCCTGGCCGCCGCCCCACCAGCAGCAGCAGCAGCAGCTGCTGCAGCAGCCGCGGCGCTCCCTCAAGAGTATGGGTACGTCCTCGCCTCGCTAGCGGCGACCGCGGCTATGCTGCAGTGGATGGCGATCCGCGTCGCCCTGGCACGGCGCGAGTTTGGCGTCGCGTACCCGGCCATGTATAAGAACGACGGTGGCGTCTTTGATTGCACGCAAAGGGCGCATCAAAATACCCTCGAGACGGCCCCGGCACAAATGGTGCTTGTCGCGCTGCTCGGACTGGCGCACCCGGTCCCCGCGGCCGCCGCGCAGGCCGCGTGGGTCGGGGGGCGCGTCGCCTACGCGCTCGGCTACTCGACGGGCGACCCCTCCAAGCGCCTGCCGGGCGTCGCCGTGAGCGGCCTGGTGTACGTCGCCACCATCGGCGCGGCCCTGGTCGAAGGGGCCAAGATGGTGCTGGGCGGGTGATGAAAGAGACAGGCGCCTCGCGGCCTCAGCGATGCGTGCAAGGGGAGAGGCGCGGAGAAAAGAAACGAAATCTGGGTTAAAACACGCAAAACTCGGGGGAAGGGGGGAAGAAATACGAGCGCCAAACGACCCCGTCCCGCCACGGGCCTCGAGGCGCCAAGCCGGCGTCGTTTTTTTTTAACGCTTCTTCTTGCCCTTGCCCTTGGCGCCGCCGCCCTTCTTCGTGTCCTCGGCCACGGCGGGCCCGCCCGCGAGCACGGGGACCTCCCCGAGCTCGCCCAGGCCCTCGAACTTCTTCGCAAACTTGTTCATCTGCCCGTCCTCGGTGATGATCATCGACGTGGCGCCCTGGTAGAACGGGTGGTTGCCCGAGTAGACGTCGACGTTGTACGAGGGCTGCGTGCCGCCGACGGTCATGACCTCGACGCCGGCGCACACGACCTGTTCGCGGTTGTGGTTGATTTGGGGGTTGTTTTGCGGAAGAGGGGGGTCGGGTGAGAGTGCGTGTCGAGGGAGCGAGCGCGCGCCCCCGCGCGGCTCTCTCTCTCTCGGCGCGCGGTCGGCCGCCGCCGGCCGCCGCCGCTTCTCTCTCGCGCGTCGCTCTGCGCCGCCGTCGTCCGTCCTCTCACCTTGGCCTCCGGGTGCCACTCCGGGTGGATGCCCTTCTTCATCATCACGGCGCCCATCGCGCCGCGGGCCTGTCGCGAGTTGTGATTGGCGCGGGGGGGGGATCGAGGGGTGAGTGTGTGTGTGTGGGCGAGAGAGAGGCGGACCCAATTCAAGGCGCGCCCCCCCGGCGCGCGGCGCGCCGCGAATCCCGATGCCCCGCGGCTCACCGTCAGGCCGCGCGCCACGCCAGCGCGCTGCGCGAACGCGCGGCTGCCGCTGAACGAGCTCGCGGCGAAGGCCATCGCGGACGGGTCGAAGAGAGGATTGGGCCTCTCCTGCGGCGGAGGCTTGCTCTTGCTCTCTGCTTTGTCTGTCGCCTGCGGGGCGCGATCGATACGGGGGACGCGACGATTGGTGCGTACTGGTCGAGTCGAGTGATGTGATGAGCGAGTGGCGTGGCGGCGGTGAGGAGCGGCCGCAGCTCTTGCTTTGCCTCCTGCTGCTGCTGGCCGATGCACCGTCTGCTGGCGCCCCCCCCCCCCCGCCCGGGAGGCCCCCCCCCCGCCCGCCCGGCCCCCCCCCCCCCCCCACACGCCACACCCCCCCCACACCCCCAACAAAAAACC
>Ga0315905_10003709_pt1 | contig 15708 bp, 15 predicted proteins | sample LakEriMetagenome_5_FD_203522 | JGI IMG/M metagenome (GOLD analysis project Ga0315905, IMG submission 203522) | Freshwater fungal communities from buoy surface, Lake Erie, Ohio, United States - Buoy 4 MA121 | ecosystem: Environmental > Aquatic > Freshwater > Lake | place: USA: Lake Erie, Ohio... | reverse complement strand
GTCACAAAATGGAACAACGTTTTTAACACGCTTTCTCTTCATGAAATCCTCCTTAGACAATGCAAATCTATCATAATCATAAATATGCTGCAGCAGAGAACTCATTTGTTCATTCTGAGTGATTCCCAAAGCGGTAGCCTTGTCACGGATGCTGTCCTTGAATGTAGTAATATATCCATCTAGTCGCTTATTAATTCTGCGCTCCATCTTGATTGGTTACATTATATTGTTGTATTAACTTTAGTTCAATTTTTTAAATATATAAGAAAACAATTTAAAGAGGATTTGTTGGGTCAGTCTTCTTCTTTCTTGGTGTATATTTTCTTTTTGGTTTTGCTTCTGGTGCCGGAGTTTCTGACTTGGTTTCAGTTTCAGATGTTAATATAGACATATCATCCGCGTCTGGTTTGTTTGCTATTATTTCTGTTGGTGGTTCTTCTTTTTTTTCCTCACTTTCTTCCGCCTTTTGTTCTCCCTTTTGTTCTTCTTTTTGTTCTTCTATAATAACAACCTCATTTGGTTCATCAATATTTAAAAATATGCCTTCTAAGGTATTTTCTCTCTTGGACGGCTTACCTAAAACCGGAATATCTGCGTTTGAATCAAAAGAAGAAGAGGAGAATGATGTAGATTTTGGTGTGGACGAAGGTTCGCTCATACTTTTTTTTAAATCATGCAATATTTCCTTGTCAACATCTTCACTCATAAGCGTTTCCATCATAGACTTTCTTTTCATTTTGTGCATCTCAACAGAATCCTCAAATTTTATATCATGTAATATTTGAGTTGTAAATAATTGCATTTTTATTGTAAATCGCGTAAAATACTTAGTATGCAGTCTATGAAAAAATTCTATATAAGTTACAAACAAGGTTAATTTCTCTCTTAGAACGACATTGTTATAATTAAACGTGTGTATAAAGTTGTCTATATTTAAACCAGTTGCATTCTTTAATTGATGCTGCTTCAAATCATGTTCCTTATTTAAAAAGTAATTGTGTATTGACGCTAATAAAGTAATAATGGTTTCATGCACGCTTTGAATTATTTCAAAATCATACTGTTTAAATGGCTCTAAATCCTTGTATGTTGGATAACTATTCTTACTAACATTTATTAAATCCATAATTTTCCTATCATCTGGCATATTTTCTGTTATATAATCCACCACAATCTTGTAAAGCTTAAAATATTCACAATATATGCGATTCGTTATAGCAGAATACAATCGCTTCATGTCATCGTACTCTATGTCTATTAACTTTCCTTGAAAATGGAATGAATCCAATCCAAAAATAAACAAATTCTGTTTATTTGACTTGATAAATTCGGAATAGATTATTTTAAGCTGTCCTATTTTGCCCTCTAATGTTTCAAACATTTTGACGTTCTCATTTTTCAAGTCTATTACCTTTGTAAAATCTATTTTCAGGTTATTTATGCGTTTATCCATATCCATAAAATATTATGATAAAATTAATTTATCAATAATAATTATGGAGAATGCAGAAGATACTTATATTGATGAACAAACAAACCCAATCTCAATTAATAGTAATGACGTTGAATGGACCACTGAACACGAACAAATTCTAATTGAATGGGCTGATAAAGCGATGTGTTATAGATGGCTTCACTCTAAATCAAACACGTTATTTTCAAACCTAAACGCTTGGTATACTATTCCAGTAATTGTTATATCAACTCTTACAGGAACAGCAAACTTTGCTCAAACTCGTGTCCCTGAAGAGTATCAAAACTATTTTGCAATGGTTGTCGGAGGATTTAACATTTTAGGAGGAATTATTTCTACTGTTCAACAATTCTTAAAGATTACGCAATTAAATGAAGCTCACAGAGTCAGTGGTATTGCGTGGGATAAATTCTATAGAAACGTCAAAATTGAACTTGCCAAACATCCTTCTGAGAGAATGCCTCCAGGCCAAATGTTAAAAATGTCCAAGGAAGAATTTGACCGTTTAATGGAAACAAGTCCTAACATTCCTGAAAAAATTGTTGTTGCGTTCAAAAAATCATTCAAACACAGCGAAGCCTTTGACAAAATTGTTAAACCTGAAATTTGCGACGTTCTTGTATCCACTGAAAGCTACAGAAATCCATGGTCTAACGAAGAAAACAAAGAGAAAAATGTCACGGAAATGGCAAAGAATAGAGCTTTAAAAGAGGCTAGACAAAAACAAATTGATAAAACTAATAGAAACCTCGTCAAGGAATTCAAGAGAACATTCTTTAATTTAAATAACCGTGAACCAATGGATTCTGAAATTATTGATAACTTGAAAGACAAAATGGAGTTATCAGTTTTAGAGAATATTATTAGCGAACAAAAAAAATCAGAACAAATTACAGTTGTTGTCTCCACTGGTGACGATTCAAATGCAGTTTAATGCAAGGTTTGATAAGAATTTGGTAATATAATCATTGATAATAATAAAAATAAATAAAACCCTATATATGTTCCGTAAGCGTCAGAGCCTATTCCATAGAAGGTAAGTATTTGAGTAATGACATAAAGAAATATTATTGAAAATCCTATTATACTTATTATTTTACCTGCCGACATATAATTATTTGAGAAAATTAAATACTTATATGCACCAATTATTTGAGTCAATTAAATTATAAAATAATCCTTTTCACTATTCCATTCTTCTCCTAATACCGGTTTATTTATGTAATGACACGTCAATGGACACTGTTGCTCATACTTCTTAAGGGCCCACGTTGGATGTCCTTTATCGTCACTGAGATAAATGCTATTGTATAAATGGTCGTGTTCATTCTCCTTTTCGGAATTCATTTTTAAATAGCCGGTAAATAGAGCAAATCGCACCAATCCACCCCGATTACTCTTTAAATCAAAAACATTTGACTCGTGGTTTATGCTTTTTGTAAAACCTCCAACCTTAAATGCCTTTTGGTAATCTGTAAAATAATAATATGGGTCCGGAAGCTCCTCCTGCACAGATTGTGGTTCTCCAAAATAAGACGTAAAATCTATCTTTTTTGCTTCCAATCCAACATAAGCAACGATTGGAGATTCATAAATATTATCATGTTCGTCCTTCAAATAAGTAAAGCTCAAATTATTCAAGTCAGAAAAAAAACCTGTTACTTTTCCGTCTATTGGAAAATTGCACACCTTTTTATGATTCAAAATCTCATCCATCGTAACCAACCACAAATCATTCATCCTTCGCAAATCGTGACATCTTATCACACAATCACTAAAATCGTAAAATACATAAAATTGGTTTCCATTATTTATAAATCCCTTATATTCGTAATTTCCAGTTTTAATTCTATAAGAAGTGCGAATTATTTCTAATATGAGATTAGCATAATCCATAATTGGAAGCCCTCTCTCATAGTTAAAACTAGGAAAGGTTACCAAATCCTTTTTTGTTTCGTGTTTTTCATCGTATTTTCTTAACACATATTGCAGAAAAGGTTCCTTCCCAGTGCGATTAACATAATACGTGCAAATGTGAATATCCCCTGTCTCATAATTATTTGTAGCAAACTCTAAATCGTCTGTCAAAGCGTCAATGCCAGGATAATGTGCATAAGTATGGGATTGTGTTTCTTCTAATTCGCCTTGCGAAGAATCTTGTTGAGCTTTATCCATCATCTCTAAATAAGACTTCAACGCTTCTCGCTCTTGCTCATACATTTCGTTTATTCTTTCACTATATTCACCATCACTTTCGTTATCGCTCATTTATAATAAATAATGGAAATATCATTTTAAATATATTTTTATAATCAATATATATATAATATATGAGATTTGTCTCAAAGTGTATTATGCTTGCCTTGCTCATTGCTTCTAGCGTGAATAAAAGTATGAGCGTTGATACTATGGAACTTTTACAATATGGCGGCGGAGATTATGGTGGAGGTGATTATGGAAGTTCAAGTGAATATAGTTCATCAGACGCGTCATCAACTGATTACGATAACCAGGGTTCAGACACAGGAGAAACAGAAACTGCTAGTTATGGAGGTGAATCTCAAGAACCTGCGCCTGAAACTGCCGAAGAACCAATTCAGTCAGACGATGGTTCTAAATCGCACGACGATGAACCAGTTGTCCCAAAAAATATTAAAGGTGTAAGAGATATCAAAATTCCAAAGGAAGTAAGCAAGATTATTAAGGTGATTGCTAAGAAAATTACTCAGCCTGATAAAAACCCTAAAGGTGGTCCCAAAAGAGCACCAAAAACCCCTAAGAAAATTAACAAATCTAAAACGGTTCACAATAAACCAAGGGCTAAACCCACCAAAAAACCTGTTAAACCGTCAAAGAAGTTATTCAAACCAGTGAAATCAAAATCACATTCAAAACTTCCTCCAAAAAAGGTAAATAAAGATAAGAAACCAAACAAACGTCCCACAAAACATTACTTTTTAAGAAAGCGTGAATAAATATTATGAGTTGATTCTATTTATCAACCTTTCGCTTTATTGATTCCTTAATTTGTTCTTCTCTATTATCTAGAATAAATTTAGTAACTTCTTCAGCTTTTGCGGGTGTTGATGCAAAATATGTTTGTAACGTTGCAATTAATGATTTAGCATTGATGGGTTTCTTTACCTTACTCTGTTTATATACTAAACTGCCTCCATTAATATCAAAGCAATCAATTTCATTCTTTTTCATTACATTCATCAATTCTTCAGACAGTTGTTTCTTTTTATTTTTTCTATCTTTTATTTCCTGTTGTAATTTATTTATTTCTGTATCCATTTTAATCCATTCTTTAATGTTAGTTACCAATTCTTCCTTAGTCTCCATATAAAATTAACAGTAAATTAATTTTATATTATTATTCAAAATATATAACTTTTATGTCATTTGATTTGGTTTACGTTTGTTCTTCAGGCGAAACCGGATGCAATAGCTTATAATGACGTCCACATAATCCGTCTTGGCTAATCTTGCACCCGCATTGAGTTCCCTTATTCTTTCCTGTTTTGAGAAGTTGGATACAACCACCAGTTTGTGGCGAAGATGAAGAAGTAGCCGAAATAATCACGTTTTCATTTTGCGCTTTCTGATTCTTCTTTTGTATTTTCTCAGCAGCCTTCTTCAATTTTTCTTCATCCTTTGCCTTCTGCTTATCTTCCTTTGCCTTCTGTTTTTCCTCCTTTGCCTTTATCTTTTCTAATAAAGCAAGTGCCTTCTTTTGTTCTCTTTCTTGCTTCTCTTTTAGCTTTTTCTCCTTATACAACTTACTAAAAATATGACTATAATGAGCAGAACAATATGTTTTATCATCTAAATGCAAGGTCTTTACATATTTGTTATAACATCCAGGATGAGAATCTGGAAGATTTGGGTTTTTATAACAACATTTTCCTTGTTTAAGAATAGACGAAACATTACTTAGCTTGCTTATATTCTCCTGTTCCTCATCATAAAAATTAACTCCGTGAACCTTTTTATAGCCTTCCTTTTCAGGCAATAAATTATTCTGAATTGTTCTACAATATGGGCATCTAATTTGACTTGATTTTACAGCATTTCTTTCCATTGCATTGTATTTTTTCTTATGATTGTAAATATCATTGTAAATAGCGTCGTAATTAAACTTGTGATTACACGAAAGAGTAACACAATTTTCTTCAAGAGGTTTATTTGTAATTAAACAAACAATTGCATCATTACCGTCTTCGGGTTCATCTAGAGACTTGTATAACTCATCATAAAAATTAACATCACCCTCTATTTTATAATTTGGCATTACATTAATTGTGCATTTAGTCTTTATATTTTTTATCTTTCTTTAGTTATAATAATGTCGCCAAATAGATGGGGTCCACCAATATGGTCTTTTTTTCATACGCTCGCAGAAAAAATTAACCCAGATAGGTTTCATCAAGTATTTCCACCATTATTCAGCTTTATTTTTAGAATATGCCGAGTATTACCTTGTCCGGAATGCTCTGAACACGCAGTTCAATTCTTATCCAAAATAAACCCCGCGGGAGTAAGAAACAAAGATGATTTTAGAAATATAATGTGTTTTTTTCACAACGCAGTAAATCGTCGCAAAAGCAAGAGTCCATTCAATCCTTTGAATTTAACGAATATATATGGCAGCAAAAATGTGGCTACGGAATTTAATAATTTTGTAAGTGTTTTTCACACTAAAGGGAATATGAAACTTTTAGCGGAAACTTTTCAACGAAAGCTTCTTTTATCTGATTTTAGAAAGTGGTTTGTCAACAATATCCAGTTTTTTATTACTCCAATGCAACAACCTATTATAGTTGTTGACGATAATGCATCACAAATTACCCAAGTAAATAGTAATGCTGAATCTATTGAGACTCCCAATAAATCTATTGAGACTCCAAATGAATCTATTGAGACTCCAGATGAATCTATTGAGACTCCAAATGAATCTATTGAGACTCCAGATGAATCTATTGAGACTTCAAATGAATAAATTTTATTTACTTGGAAGTTGTGCTTGTAACTAGTTCCCCATTTTTAAATACGTTACACTTGAATTGCTGTTTCTTAGGCATTGAGCATATCTCCTTGCTACTTGACATCTCATTGAAAAACAAATATTTGGATGAACCGCCCACATATAATAATCCCGGAATTAACACACCAGTCGCAGCGCCTGTAATCAAACTTAATAATATATCGGTCATGCTTGTAATGCACTGCTTCATATATCTAATTCCAATGTCCATTAGTAGATAAGTTAGTAATCCACCAAACACCCACCAATTGACATCCTTATTTAAAAACATCGGCATGCAAATATAGCAAATTGTAAATGCTAAGACGAATAAACTGAATCCCGTGTTTCCATATTTGCTATATACAGCCATGTCACAGACTCTATTTTGAGATGCCTTTGGAGATACCCCTGATATCATCAACAAGAACTCTCTTGCCACTGAAATGGCCAATAAAAAGCCTAAATATATAAAGCCCTTGAAGTTCTGAAAAATAAACGACATGCTAAAAACTCCAAGAGCCACTATTAATGGACTGTAAAACGTTAGCAAGACAATGATGTTCATTGGTTGAAACATAATGAGAGGTTGATTATAATTATTTGTTTGCATTGGTGGTATATTTGAAGTAATATTGCTCATATAATAATAAACTATATTAATATTTTATTATTGTATTCTAATTTATTTTTTTGAATATATTTTATAAAACTAAATGAGTATTTGGAAAAAATTGCCAATTATTTCCGTTTAAGTCACTTCTAATAACATAACTTCCTCCTGCTTGTGGGCCTCCGGTATTTGGCGGATTTAAACCAAATGACCCAATGGTTGACCCAAATGTATTTTGAAAAGCAGTTCCATTTGTTATATTTGAAATATTGCCTAGGCCCCCAAAAGTATCATATTTTGACCTATTAAATTCTACCGCATTTTCAATAGAACAATTAAATTGCATATATTGAAAACAATTATCTCTTGCGTAATATATTTCATACGCTTTTTTAATTGTCGTGGTATCACCACCAGGGGTGTAACTCAAATAGTCTGTTCCTGTAGAAACAATTCTTACATACTTAACACCTGAAATTGTTCCATTTTGAGGTGGCGAAACATATGAAGCAAAATTCCAACTATCAAAAAAATCAAATAAAATAGCAGGACTAGTCACAGGCCAATCAAAGTAAGCGATATTTCCTGTACCAAATCCAAATGCGTAGTTAGTAGACATATAAATGCTTTCAGTTTGCGTAGTTCCATCTGAGTTTCCATAATTTGTTCCAAAAAAGTAGAAATCCATTCCTGTAAAGGGTAAATACGCAAATCCATCATCATCTGCATTAAATGTTAATGGTGTCATTCCACTTGTATTCATATTAGCTAAAACATTTCCATCAACCAAAATAGCGCAACTAGGAATAGTTGGACAAAAATAAAATCCATTTGGATTTTGACTAAATAATCCAAGCGTTTTATAACAAGGAAAGCAATTTCTATTTGGACCACAATTAGTTGCTAACCTAAGTTTCGCTCGTCTATTTGCAACACTTGACGCACCAACACCACCGCCACCTGGACTATATCTGTTATTCAAATCCGTTGGTTGATTTGAATTTGCATTTAATCCTGGACCCATTCTTGTGCTTCTGCGGGCTCCTACGCCTACATTTTTCTTGTATAAAAACCCATATTGTCCTATCCAAAATTGACCATTTGACATACTTATATACTAGAAATATTATTTTTCTTCAAATATTAATTCAAATACTTCATGAATATTACTAACTGGATGAAATGTAATATCCTTAACTATTTCAGTTTTTTCATATTTCTCCATAAATGATTTGTAATCTTTTTCATTTTCAACTGGATACAAGAATTCTTTTACTCCTGCTTTTATACCTCCCAAAAATTTAAGGTCTAGCCCACCAATTTCAGTCACGCAACCATCCAAGGAAATTTCACCAGTTATAGCAATATTATACTTAATCTATTCATGTTCTTCTACTTTTAATCCTTTGCTATCATAAATCCATATTTCATATTTATAACCCAACTGTTTTCCTGCTGTCTGTTTTAAAAATATATTACCGTTTGTTAGTTTTGACGTCCATGTGGATTTAACTTCTATGCAACGGTTTTGACTAGGAATAAAAATATCAACATAATGTCTATGCTTTTTACTTGAATCGTCTATATACCAAATTGTTGGAACATTTCTACAACCAGTAACTATATCATCTTCTGCAATATTCTCGTTTTGTAACAGTTCATCTATTGCAAATCGTTCATATCCTTGAACTTTTATTATTTTTCCAGATGGCATAACATAATCTTTTGATTTAAATTTATTTTTTGTCATATTTTCGGCAACGTCTTGATTTTGCATTGGATGCTCGCAATTATATTTTTCTAGACAAGTAGTTTTAAATTTCTCTTTGAAATTTTTACTTTTTACAAAAGTTTCTGTTCCATATTTTTCTAGGCAAGTTTTGTTGTATTTTTCTTTATAATCGGTTGATTTTGAATAGTGTTCCACATTATATCTTTTTAAACAAGTAAATTTAATTTTTTCTTTAAGCTTTTCATTTTGAAACGGATTCTCCACACCATACTTTTTTAAGCACGTATCTTTGAATTTAGATTTAACTTCATTTGATAAAGAAGAAGTTTCTTCTCCATATTTTTTTAAACATGTTAATTTTCTTTTTTCTTCAACGCATTCCTTATACATTGGATTATTATATGGATTTTCAAAACCATACTTTTCTAAAAAGGTTTTTCTCTTTTTTTCTTTTACATTTTCATTTTTTCCTGAATTATCACACCCATATCTTTCTATACAAGTTGACTTTGTTTTATCTTTAATAAATTTAGATTGTGTTGCAAATTCTACGCCATATTTTTCTATACAAGTTGCCTTTGATTTATCTCTAATGAATTTAGATTGTGCTACAAACTCTACACCATATTTTTCTAAACATGTTATCTTAGATTTTTCACGACATTTTAAATTTTGTAAAGGAGTTTCATATCCATATTTTTTCAAACACGTGTCTTTCATTTTATCTTTCTTTAATATGTTTGTGCACTCACTACATGTAAAAATATTATATAAAATCATTTTTCTAAAAACTCTATCAAAACTATTGTTACAACCACTGTTTATACATTTACCCAATATTCTCGTTTCACGATTTACCTTTTTATTTGAATAATCACGTTCTAATATTACATTATTTTCTTTGCAAACATTTTCTAATAATTGATAATTATACATCATTTTAGGTTTTTTGTTTTCACTCATTTATAATTACTAAACATAATTATTTATATAGTTAATTTAATTAATTATATAATTACTAAATATTTTCACTTTGTTCTTCCAACTTCTTTAATTTTGCTTTTTTATTCAAATATGCAGTTCTTGCATATTCTTTTTTTTTCTCTGGGGATAAGGTTGCATTATAGTTAACCTTTAATTTATATTCCTTCACGATCTGTTTATGTTTTTCTTTATTTTCTTCATAGTATATTTTATTTTTTACAGGAGCAGTATATTTTTTTAAGTGTTCTTGAGTATTAATTAATTCTTCTTGTAATCTTTTATTTTCCTCTATCAAAATTTCATTTTTCTTTATAATTGAATCTATATCCATTATGCTAATTATATAAAATATATTTATATAATTATCATTATTATTTTATTCATCTTCAAATACTAGTTCAAAGACTTCATGAATATTGTTTACTGGGTGAAATTTTATATCCTTTATCAAGTCAGTATCTTTATACTTTTCCATAAACAACTTGTAATCTTTTTCATTTTCAACTGGATACAAAAATTCTTTAACTCCTGCCTTTATACCTCCTAAAAATTTTAGGTCTAACCCCCCTATTTCAGTCACATTTCCAAACAAATCTATTTCTCCTGTCATTGCGATATAATACTTAATTTTACGATTATTTAATAAAGAAAAAAGTGTAACCACAATTGCTGCACCAGCACTTGGACCATCTTTCGGTGTTGCGCATGATGGCGTTAATACATTTATTGAATATTTTTTTTCTTCATATAATTCACGTATTTTCTCTTTATTTTCAAAAGATGTCAAATTCCATGCGACTGTGAGAGCAACATTCATTGATTCTTTCATAACATCACCTTGTAACCCTGTCAATTTTAGTCCCATAAACATATCAGATGGGAAAAATTTTGCTTGAATTGGAAGGGTTCCTCCACCACCAACCGAATTAGCCCACAAGCCATTAATCATACCAATTACGCTCACAGAATGGACCTGTTTATGCACAATTCCACGTTTATCCTTAAAATACTTGTTTTTAATATCATCAATTGAAATATTTATAGGGTATTCGCAAGTGCAATTCTTCAATATATCAATATTTATTTCACCCACTATTTCAAATATAATTTCTCTCATCTTTCTCACACCAGGTTCAGAAGTATACTCATCTATAATGAATTTGAGAACGTCATCATCCATTATTATAATGTCTTCTAGACCCATCTTCTTATAAACTTCAGGAAGCATATGAGTCTTTGCAATAATAAGTTTGTCTTCAAGAGAGAGATTTGAGAATTTAATACGATGAATACGGTCCAACAAAATCTTATCAATTGAATCAACATCATTATAAGAGAGAACAAATAGCGCCTTGGATAAATCCAAATCTATGCCTGAGAAATACTTGTCTTGGAACACGTCGTTTTGCGTTGGATCAAGCAAATGCGTCAAAATGCCAACAATCTCCTTTCCATGTTCCGTCTTGGAAATCTTATCCAACTCGTCTATAAAAATAATTGGATTCATGCATTTCTTATCAATCAAAATCTGCACTATTCCTCCCCAAGTTGAACCAACATAGGTATAATTGTGACCATGTAACGTGCTGCCATTGCTATCACCACCCATTTGAATCATAGAAAACGGTCTGCTATTACCCTTCTCATCTATCAAACAATTAGCGAGGCCGCGTTTTGATAGAGAGGTTTTGCCAACGCCTGGTGGGCCTTCAAAGCCAAAACAGTAACCATCTTGTTCGCCGTTTATCCATTGACCAATAATTCTCTCTATTTGTTTCTTGGCCTTGTCGTGTCCGTGAACAGCTTCATCTAAAACCGTCTTAACATTCTTCATGTAGTCACCAATCTTTCCGAAATTTGATGTAATTTCTTTAATATCATTCAAGAAATCTATAGAAATGTCAAATTTTAACTGTTTATCTAACAATATCTCAGGATTCGTAACACTACTAAAATCCACAAACAACATAACGCTTTGCGTCAATTCCTTTTTATTCTTACCCTGATGATTTATTTTTGCAAAATTTAGACTATCCTTTTCAATTATCATGTTGATTACATTTATAAGAGAGACTAATTGGTGTTTATCCATAGCAGTTATGCACTTCTTTATTTTTTTTATTATTGAAGACATATTATTTCCAAACGCTTTTGCCTTTATTTTTTTCACATTAGACAAAATTTCAATGCTTGTATATTTATCCTTCTTTTGAATGTCTGGAATTAACTCTGTTATGTTAGGATTTTTAAGCATCTCAGCCATAAGCGCTCTATTTTGGTCCATTATACACATAACTGGTTCTTTGGTATAAACGTTAAATGGTATCTTCAATAAACCATCCAAATATTGACGTGCTTTTGACCCCGAATCCTCTGATTTTGCTTTGATTTCTTTCAATTTAACCATAGCCTTTTCCTTTACGGTGTCGGTTGTTTTCATTAAACAAATCTGCTGCTCCAATGGAATTTTGTTCATGTCAAAGTTTGACAAATCATTTGTATATTGTATTGTTTTCTTCATTGCCTCGCGAAAATATTGCTTTATTGACCATGGAAAACTGTCAAATAAAATGGTCTGCTCTACTGTGTCCACTGTTCCATTTGTATCGTTTGATAATAAATCATATAATAAATAAGCAAGATACTTGTTATCATATTCATTTGAAGTTACTAATAAATAAATCAACGTATTTCTCTTTGTGTATAAGTCACTACCAATAAAGTCTTTTACAATAAACAACAACGTTTTTTGCTTTAACAACTTGTGCTGCGTCTGGCATCCAATAAATTTATTATACACATCAGTATTATTCATTATGAGATAATCTTTCAATGTTAAAGATGCAAAGAAACGTTCAAAACTTTCGCCCTTAAAATCATCATCTATTGGCAAGTTATTTTTTATGCTAGATGCAACATTATTTATAAATTTATTATTTAAAAATTGTATTATAATATCGTCAACTATTCCATAAATTAACAAGTGTTTATTAAATGCACTGTGGTATACATATACCTTTAAACCGTAAACTTTCAAGTGAAACTGTTTTGAATTTGCAGCAATATCAGTGCAATCAAAGTTTTTGGTTTTTTCTGTAATAAATTCATCCATAAATGTTGTTTTTATCTTACCTTCTGATTCTTTTTCAGTTTTCTTTAAATTAACAACCTTATATTGAGTTGGATGAAAATATTTTTTTAGCAATTCATATTTTAGAGAATCCTCTTCACTTACTACAATTGCATTATTATTTCCAAAACAAATTGACAATAAATCCTCAAATGATTCTGTTCCATAACTTTTTAACAACCCCGACAATTCATTGTTTAAAATCTGCAAATTGCTTACTATACTGTCAGTTGGCAAAAGTGTCACACTTTCACTGATTGTTTTCATTCTATCGCTGATACTATTTAACGTATTAATGCATGTTGACAAATCACTAACTCCTAAAATATCAAGCATTTTGTTTTTTTGAGCGTTAAGTATTGTTTTTTGGATTACATCTTGGAAGAATGTTAGTTTCTTTTCAACTAAATTTGTTATATCATGCGCATTTTTCAACGCTGCATTTGTCGGAGTTATCTGCATTTTTTTATTCATATCGCCTAATTTATGCAAATATAAGAAAATAGAGAAAACAATGCATCAAACTATTTTTTTGGACTGCAAAAAAATTGAAGTAGATATATTTAAATCATATTAAACATAACGTTGCAAGATAACCAAGAATGGGAATCCCAAGTTACTTTTCATATATTGTAAGGAATCATCCGGAAATTATTAAAAAATTATTAAATGGTCAAATGACAATTAATAATTTATACATGGATTGCAATTCCATTATTTATGACTCTGTTCGTAATATCAATTTTGAGGAGTTGACTGAATCAGCTAGCAAGGCAATTATATTTCGTGTAATTCAGAAGATTGAAGAGTATATATCACTTATTTGCCCAGATAATATTCTAATGATTGCTTTTGATGGCGTCGCACCTGTCGCAAAGTTGGAGCAACAACGCAATCGCCGATACAAATCTTGGTATCAAAATGAAATATCCAAGACCATCTATAAGAAGGTCGCTGGGTCAGACCCGTGGAACACCACTGCAATCACGCCCGGAACAATTTTCATGCAAGAACTCGGGTCAACTATTTCAGCGCATTTTAATTCACCACAAAAATACGGAATCACTAAAATTATTGTCTCTACATCGGATGAAGTTGGAGAAGGAGAGCATAAAATCTTTGAATATATCCGTCAAAATGCGGCGGACCATGCATCAAAGTCAACTGTTATTTATGGTCTAGATGCCGACCTTATTATGTTGTCAATTAATCACTTGCCAATAAGTGAAAAGATTTATTTGTTCAGAGAAACTCCTGAGTTTATCAAAACAATTGATAACTCTTTAGAGCCAAATGAAACCTATTTGTTAGATATTCCAGAATTAGCTAACATAATAACATTAAATATGAACAATGACGTAGAGCTGACAACTGAACAGCAAAAAAATCGCGTTTACGACTACATATTTATGTGCTTTCTTCTTGGAAATGACTTCATGCCTCACTTCCCAGCAGTTAATATTCGCACTGGAGGGGTTGATAAACTACTTAATGCTTACAAGGCAACTCTCGGAGGAACTAATGAAAATCTTACAGATGGTAAAACTATTTACTGGAAGAATGTGAGAAAGTTTGTTGAGTTTCTGGCCGGACTTGAGGATGAATATTTCAAGAATGAAATGAAGTTGCGCGATAAGAGAGAAAAGTTTTCATATCCAACTGGAACACCTGAGCAAAAATATGCAAAGTTTGATGCAATTCCAAATTATGAACGAGAGCTGGAGAAATATATAAACCCGTTCAAGGATGGTTGGAGGCATAGATACTATAAATGCCTATTCAAGATTGATATTGATGAAGACAGATGCAAGGAGATTTGTGTTAATTATCTGCAAGGATTGGAATGGACAATGAAATATTATACATCTGGTTGTCCTGATTGGAGATGGTGTTACAACCACAACTATCCTCCGTTGTTACAAGACTTGTTGCGATTTATTCCATACTTTGATACAACGTTTATAAAGAAAAATGATTCAAAAGCGGTCAAACCACTCGTTCAATTGTGCTATGTCTTGCCAAGACAAAGTCTGGGGTTTCTACCAGAAAAACTCTATAAAAAGCTGAAGAATGACCACGCTGATTTGTATCCAACAGATTGCGAGTTCACCTGGGCATTTTGCAAATATTTCTGGGAATCCCACGTGGAACTTCCAGAAATAGATATTAATGAATTAGAGAGATATGTTAATGAAGCTATAGTTTAGTCGTTTTCCTATTCTCGTTGTATTCTGTAAATAAATCAAGACAAGTATTAACATCCGGGAATTTATATTCACGAAATTTTTCTCTTAACCACAATATTACATCTTCATCCTTGAAGATGTGATTAAAAAGAACGGCAGCCTTCAATTTGTTCTCAGGATATTGATTCTTCATTTGAAAATAATCCTGGCTTAAAATGAAAGTAGCCAACCCTTTCATGACATTCTTTTGAATAGGAGATTTGTAATAATTGTGGCAAATAGTAACAAACCACCTGGTTTTTTTATTTTCAAGAGGAAGCAAATTAACAGCAATAATTAAATGCTTATCGTTAAATGATACACGAGACCAAGTAAACGTTGGATAAACAAACATGTGAAAATTGTGCGTAGTTCTTTTATTGTCGTTCATTGATTTCATCATAGTATTAGATTGATAATCAAATGCTAATCCAATACGGTCATTGAACTTGTATTGTTTAATATTAGTGGGTGGGATTGCGCTTCCAAATCCACCCTTATGAACAAATTCCGGGTGTCGCAAA
>Ga0315905_10003708_pt1 | contig 15710 bp, 11 predicted proteins | sample LakEriMetagenome_5_FD_203522 | JGI IMG/M metagenome (GOLD analysis project Ga0315905, IMG submission 203522) | Freshwater fungal communities from buoy surface, Lake Erie, Ohio, United States - Buoy 4 MA121 | ecosystem: Environmental > Aquatic > Freshwater > Lake | place: USA: Lake Erie, Ohio... | reverse complement strand
TTAAATGGAGTTGAGATTGAGATTCTTCCAGTTCACTACGGGTTAAATGGAGTTGAGATTGAGATTCTTCCAGTTCACTACGGGTTAAATGGAGTTGAGATTGAGATTCTTCTAACTTTAGTTCATATTTTTTAAGTTGTATTTGCGCCCGTCTTCGATCATCTTGTAATAAACCCAACAAATCATCCTCAGCGTCAATATAAACTGATTCCAAACCCAAATCAACACTTTGAGTCTGATCTGAGCAAATGGCGAGAAAATAAACGGGAGAGGTTAGACTACAAGTTTTCTCTGCTAAATCATTAATTTCCCCAGTATATGCTGTATAGTTTTTTAAATTGGAAGCCTTTAATGAACTGACAAATGAAGCAGAAGCCAATCTTTGTCCATAAAGATCAATTTTATTAAAGTGTCTGCTCAACAAAGATACAAATTCTTCGTAATAGAGTTCCTTGACATGATATGGGTTAGAATAATTAGGCTCGTCAGAATATATTAGTCGATTAGGAGAAGATATTATAAGTTTTCCCTCATCATTGAGAACTCTTTTAATTTCTAAGATCATTTCTTCATGCTTATCATGATGTTCTATTGTTTCAAAAGATGTCACCACATCAACTGAATTATCAGGTAGAGGAATTGCTGTACAGTCTCCTAATAAAAATTTCAGGTTTTCTATGTGGTGGTATTTCTGTTGAGAATGTTTGATAGATTCATGATCAATATCGACACCAATGACTGTCTTTGCGTCTTTAGAAAGAATAAACGCTCCATAACCTTCCCCAGAAGCAATGTCAAGAACAGTCTTATTTTTAGATAATTTTAAGCAAAGTGCGTATCTATGCAAATGTTCATATTTAATTTCTCCACTTAATTGTGGGACAAATCTTTCACCAGTAAACTCCATTTGTTGCAGTGTCATAGGTATATTTTTATCTAAATAGTTTACTAAAAACCGCAAAATGTAGCTGAATACGCATGGGTGAGCATTTCAAATTCTATATGAAACTACAGTAAGCTGCGATCCAAAGAGTCACATTAGCGCAGAATCAGTAATCTTGTCAATAAATTTCCCAAAAAAGTTACTTCAGCTAGTTTGCCTGTCATAATCGTTAGTAAACGAAACAAATGAGCGCGATCTCCTCTAATTTTGACTAATCTATATATTACGTTAAAGTGTATTTGGGCTAATGCCAAAACTTGGTTAAGTGTGTATCCAGTTGTTTATTCCGTTGCGGAACCGATCACAATCCTGATTCAGTCGTTAAACAACTCTCACCCCCAAACATAAGAGTTCTACTAGTAAATCTCAACTTCTCGAGCAATCCCTAGTAGTCCGAGGCGGAAGTCCGACTACCGTTTCTTTGTCCAGACTAATCTTCTGGAATGACTCTGCATCAATAAAGGGTGGTGCTATTTACGCCGCAGCCTACTAGTGCGACTAATTGAAAATCACTTATCGGCTATTTGGGAACCCGAAATTCCCTGAAAACTCAGTACTCAACTCAAAAAAATTGGATTATCTCTAGCTCCCAGCACTAGCCCTGGTTTATGCAAATAAACTTGTTCTACGCCAATAACTAATATTTTTTTTTACTATTAAACTTTCAATTTATTTTGGCTTATTATTTACACAAATTTTCTCACCAATCTAATTTTTCTTGATTTGGCATTCACCCGTATACTATGAATACATTTGACTCTCGCAAAGAAGGTTTGGGCAGACCTCAATTTATCATTATTATTGATGCGATCTTTTTTCAAATTAATCAGACAGGAATTGCGCGAGTTTGGCACACGTTATTAACCCAATGGTCACAATCTTCTTTTGCTAAAAATCTTGTTGTCATTGATAGAGGAAATACTGCACCTAAATTTGATGGTATTACCTATTTTTCAATGCCTTTATATGATTATCGTGATGCGGCATTAGACTCTGAGCGATTGCAGGAAGTTTGCGATCGCCTTCAAGCGGATTTATTTATTTCCACCTATTACACCACACCGTTAAAAATGCCGTCGATCGCCATAATTTACGATATGGTACCGGAGGTAATTGGGTTAGATTTAAATGAATCTTGTTGGCAAGAAAAACATTATGCCATCCTCTCTGCTAACCATTATTTAACGATTTCTCAAAATACTGCCACTGATTTAATTCATTTTTATCCCCATATCACCAAAGAGCAAGTTGATGTTGTTTATTTGGGAGTTGATTCGATTTTTCAATCCTGTGCTGATCAGCAAAAACTTAGTGTTCAGCGGGAACTGGGGATTAAGTTACCTTACTTTGTAATGGTCGGATCTCGTATGAGTTTAAAGGGCTATAAAAACGCAATTTTATTTTTTAAGGCTCTCCAAAAATGGCATCAATCGTCTAACTTTGCGGTGGTCTGCGTTGGGGTAAATGCAGATCTAGAACCGGAATTAGCGGCGTTAGTTCCCGATTTGAATATTCATCTGATTAAGCTAGACGATCGCCAATTAGCAGCAATTTATTCTGGGGCGATCGCCTTAATTTATCCATCTTTGTATGAGGGCTTTGGGTTGCCAATTATTGAAGCCATGGCCTGTGGTTGTCCTGTGATTACCTGTCGAAATTCTTCTATTCCCGAAGTAGCAGGAGAGGCGGCAATTTATGTGGATGAACATGACGAAACAGAGATGATTGAAGCACTGAATCAAGTTTTAATACCGGAGGTTCGTCAAGGCTTAATTGCAGCGGGATATGCCCAAGCAAAGAAATTTTCTTGGCAAAAAACAGCTCAGCAAATTGAAAATATTTTTACTCAATTTATCATAAAACAACAACAAGATAATCGCCCCAATTCCGCGACTTCATTACTGTGGCAGAAACTCAGGTTAGAGCAAAAAAGCCTTGAAGAAATTCAGCATCTTTTGGGTTCCTATCAATCCAGTCCTACAGATTTAATCAAGACAATGATGGCTGAGTTATGTGATACCAAAGAAGCGTTAGCTGAAGCCAATCAGGCACTAGAAGCGATGAAATCGAGTAAATTTTGGTTGCTCCGCAGTCAATGGCTAAAATTCAAAAAAATGTTGGGTTAATAAATTTTATTTAGTGTTACCAATATATCTAAAAACACTCTTTCTTCTTGGGCGATTACCCTGTCCAATGCGTCCCCATCACCTGATGATTGACCGAATGTAGCTGATAGCGGTGGCGATCGGGGGTTATCTTGGCGCAGAATGATGATGATCAAACGGCTCTTGTCCTTGGTGTTATCAGTGGCCGGGGTAAAGATGCTTGTTACCGTTTAGCCATTACGATCGCCGTCGTCAGAATAGCTCCTATAATTTGGAAAACTTCGCCCCAAGATATTGCTATGACCTATCGCATGGATCGCCACACCTATGCCCATACCTTTGGCCCGACTGTGGGGGATAAGGTGCGCCTGGCAGATACTGAGCTATTTATTGAAGTGGAACAGGACTTTACCACCTACGGCGATGAGGTGAAATTTGGCGGCGGTAAGGTGATCCGCGATGGTATGGGTCAATCTCCCCTGAGTCGGGCAGAAGGGGCGGTGGACTTGGTGATTACCAATGCCTTGATTTTGGATTGGTGGGGCATTGTCAAAGCCGATGTGGGCATTAAAGACGGGCGAATTTGTGCCATTGGCAAAGCCGGAAATCCCCAGATTCAAGACAATGTGAGCATTATTATTGGCCCCAGTACCGAGGCGATCGCCGGAGAGGGGATGATTTTAACGGCGGGGGGAATCGATGCCCATGTGCATTTCATTTGTCCCCAACAGATTGAAACGGCGATCGCCTCTGGGATTACAACCCTATTGGGGGGAGGAACGGGGCCAGCCACGGGAACCAATGCCACCACCTGTACCCCAGGGGAATGGAATATCCACCGCATGTTACAAGCCGCCGATGCCTTTCCCGTCAATTTAGGCTTTTTGGGTAAGGGCAACAGCAGTCAACCGGATGGTTTAGCGGAACAGGTCAAGGCCGGGGCGATCGGGCTGAAACTCCATGAAGATTGGGGAACCACTCCCGCCACCATTGATACCGCCTTGACCGTGGCCGAAGAGTACGACGTACAGGTGGCCATTCACACGGATACCTTGAACGAAGCCGGTTTTGTGGAAACCACGATCGCCGCGTTGAAAAATCGAGTTATTCACACCTATCACACCGAAGGAGCCGGTGGTGGCCATGCGCCGGACATTATTAAAATTTGTGGGGAATTGAACGTTTTACCCTCTTCCACTAACCCAACTCGCCCCTACACCGTTAATACCCTGGAAGAACATTTGGATATGTTGATGGTCTGTCATCACCTCGATCCGAATATTCCCGAAGATGTGGCCTTTGCCGAATCCCGCATCCGCCGGGAAACGATCGCCGCCGAAGATATTTTGCACGACCTGGGAGCGTTTAGTATTATTTCCTCCGATTCCCAAGCCATGGGGCGGGTAGGGGAAGTGATTATTCGGACGTGGCAAACCGCCCACAAAATGAAAGTACAGCGGGGACAATTAAACGAAGAAACGGGAGCCAATGATAATTTTCGCGCTAAACGTTACGTGGCCAAATACACTATCAATCCGGCGATCACCCATGGAATGTCCGATCATATTGGTTCGGTGGAAGTGGGAAAATTAGCGGATTTATGTCTATGGCGACCGGCTTTTTTTGGGGTCAAGCCGGAATTGGTGATTAAAGGCGGCATGATTGCCTATGCCCAAATGGGAGACGCCAACGCCAGTATTCCCACTCCCCAACCTGTTCACATGCAGCGGATGTTTGCTAGCTACGGTGGGGCGATCGCCGCGACGAGTTTAACCTTTGTGTCAAAAAAAGCGGCCAAGAAAGAAATTGGGAAACAATTGGGATTACACAAACAAATGGTTGCCGTAAAAAACATTCGTAGTTTGACTAAGAAAGATCTCAAACTCAACGATTATTTACCCCACATCGAAGTTGATCCCGAAACCTATGAAGTGCGGGCTGATGGTCAATTACTCACCTGTGAACCGGCCAAAATATTACCCATGGCCCAACGCTATTTCTTGTTTTAAACCCCAGAAGAGCCAAAACCCCCCTCTCCCCGTTGACTTTTAGATAGGGTATTAACAGTTTCTAAGTTCACTTGCAACACAGGAGCAATGACCATTTGGGCAATTTTCATCCCGACTGTTACCGTAAAAGGTTTTTGGCCAAGATTAATTAAAATTACGCCAATTTCCCCCCGATAACCGGCATCAATCGTACCAGGGGAATTTAACACAGTGATACCATGCTTCAGAGCTAAACCACTGCGGGGACGGATTTGGGCTTCGGTGTGGGGCGGCAATTCCAATGCAATCCCGGTTTGAATTAATTGGCGATCGCCGGGGAGTAATTCGTAATCTTTCAGAGCAAATAAATCTAAGCCTGCATCCCCAGGATGTTCGTAACGGGGCAAAATAGCGGCGGGGTCTAACTTGAGAATTTTGAGGGTAACATTTGGCATAAAATTAATCTAAAAACCCCTAGAAATCTTTATTATTTATTGAAGAAGATTTAGTCAAAACTCGTAACCCTTCATATCCAAAAGATGTCCATCGAAGCTCTAGAACGTTATTATTTTTGCCCGTGATTTTAATGTAATCACGAGTTTCCAAAAAATCTGGGCCTGAATATTTGGCCTCTGCTGTCCATTGCAATCCTTCTAGAGTTTGATTTGGGGGAGAATGATAATCGGTCAGGGCAAACAAATCATTAGTCAAGTCACTATCACGGGAATCAATCAGACCAATAATCGGAGTATTGAAAGTAATAGTAGCCATAACCGTTTCCCGTTTTTCCGGTGAGAATAGTTTATAAAACGTAATATAGTGACTATCAACAATCGTCCCCTCTGGTAATTCGGGTAATTTATCATAGTCTGCATCCCAATCGTAGGCTAAATTTCTATCACTGAGATTTAATTCATCATAATTTGCAAATACGCCATCAACCTCAATGTAAGCAGGATTAGGTAATGCAATTTTGATATTACGGGTTAGGGTGACATTTTGACGCTCATTAAATGCTCTCACATTAGAAGAACGAGAAATGGCAATGTTTGAGTTTACATAAGCTTCGGAAGACGGATAGAAAGGTTGCTCATATTTTTCAATGTTCCCAAAGGTTTTTTGAGAATCCCAAATAATCTCGGCCTGAGCAATTGCGGAATAACTACCGACAAAACTCAAGCTCATAACAATAAGAGAAAAAGCTTTAGTCAACATATCTAATTCGTGGTTTTAATTAAAATTGCTCGTGGAAATATTGCTGATACAAGGGGCAACTTGCTTGACATAAATCGCCGCTCAGACTGACTAATCCCAAACTTTCTAAACGATAGGCAATCGGAGGATCTAATTGCACTGGATCGACACTATTAACCACTTTTTTCATACTTGTTGCTAAGTCGGGAGATTCATTTAATAAACTCCAATGACGACGTAAATGGTTACTGTAAATACCACTTTGGGTCACAGCATTTTCGAGGATAGTTTGCAACGGAAGCTGTTGGGCTTGAATGGTATCCAACGCTAAACGGACTAGGTAAGGATGGCCACCCACTAATTGATTTAATTGTAATAGTTGCTCTCCATTTATTGTGTTATGGACTAATTGATAGGCATTTTTAAGTTGGAGAATTTGATCGGAATTAAACCCTTCTAATTTCCATTGCCGACCGACATTAAAGGGAGATTGATTGGCGTCAAGTTTGATATAGGCTTCTGTGGAATTAGCAATAATTAAACGCAACTTTTGCCATTGGGCTAAATTATTACTTTCCTCGTGCCAATAGCGCAACATCGGTAAAAAATCTTGGGCGATCGCCGTAAATTCAAATAGTCGATCTAAATTGTCAATGGCTAAGACCAAAGCCCCGTCTGTTTGGGGTAACAAATAATCTTGGACATAGGTTTTACAACTGATCAAACTGCCAAATAAATCCTCATCCCAATAGTCATTTAAATTCGGCTTGAGTCCCAATTCTCGGCTTAGGTTGGCACAAAACCAGCGTAAAAATCGGTCTAGACTACTAAACATTGAACTTTCCGCCGTTTGTAAATTGAGATAAATACGGCGATCGCCTATTTTTTCAACTTCGGCTAAGAGTAATTGAATTAATGAAGTTTTACCCATTTTCTCTGGGGCTTTAATCCGCAATAATGCCCCCGGTCGGCGAATTTCTTCTAAACATTGTTGCTCGATGGGGGGACGAAAAATGTACAGGGACTGATCAACGGCATTAATGGGGCGATTAACCAATGGGCTACTAGAAACGACATTTGCTGTGACGCCGCGTTGGGCTTGCCACTCTGGATATTTAACTTCCTTGAACCAATCCCGCAACAATTGAAATTTGCCTGGGCCCCGACTGCTGGCATTTAATTCAGGACAACCATCGCTTTTATCACTGGCAAAGTTGCCATAAATTTGGGTCATCTGTTTCTTGTAGGTTTCGTGACTAGCGGCCTCCGCAATTTCCCACACGTCTAAATCAGATTTGCGCCAATTTTCATAGGCAAACCGTGCCAAAAAGACTTCCTTTAACTTGCCCCGCAAATTATAGTCATGGCAAATTGTTTGTAAAAACTGCTCCCAATCCGTTGGTTTCATTGGCTAAGTCAAGGATAAATAAATGGCAATCAGACACGTTGCATCACCATTGTAAGCAACTTCTTTTCCGTTTGGTTAGCGATTCTATGGGATTTCTGAAAGATTTAGAAATTAACACAGATTGTGTAAGAAAAGGGTTTCTAGATTTCACCTAATATCGCTATATTTAGAATTTAAACGTTTAATCAGCCAAAAACTAATGGCTAGACAGAGAATACCAAATCCTAAAGATAGCAAATCAAGTCCTTCATATTTATTCAAGTCAAAAATGATTATTTTTCTGGCGATCGCAATAATCGCCGTCACGATCACCAATTCAACTTGAATAACATTTTCTTTTAAATAACCAGTGATATTTTCTAGTAATTCTAAGGCAATCAAAATATTTAGGAATAAGCCAAAAATTTCAATTAGGGTTTTATTGAAAAAGCCAAAGGGTTCACTCCTCAATTCAATAAATAAAACTTTAAAGAGATCAATAATAGAAACAAAAATTACTGCGACTAAACAAATGGCCAACATTTTAGCAACAAGTTTTTCAAAGAGATGGAGAAAATCAACAAAAACCTTATCTTGTTTAGCCGAAAAAAAACTTCCAGCATATCTCAAAATTTTTCTTAGCATAGATATTTAACAATGATCGTATTAGGACTGGTTCAGCTATTACTTTATCGGCACGAGCTTCTTTCTGTAAATCCTACTCATTTTGAAGAGGTTACCCTGAGTGGAATGATTGATGTTAGCAAACAAAATAATCGGCTCGCTGCTGAATGCCTAGAGGGTCTTTCTTGGACTGAAGAGGATTGATGACGGGGAATGGCGATCGCCAATGGTTTTGTCAAAGCCGACCTGACTGAATTGTGGGAAAATTAGTCTACTTCCCGGTTTATTGCGCCCCCCATTGGAGAATCACTGTGTTTACCAAAATTCTCATTGCGTTGGATATGTCCCCAGCAGCGGAAATTGTTTTGGCAAAAGGATTATCCCTTGCCCAAGCCTATAACGCCCAGCTCACGTTACTCCATGTATTATCTCCCCAGGAGGAAGGTAGCCCCCTGCCGATTCCGGTCAATATGGATGAAATTTATCCTGCCATGGGGAGTGAATTAACAATCGAGGTGTGGCAGGAACAATGGCGAACATTTGAGCAACACGGTTTAGAAATTTTAGAAAAACGCCGTCAAACCGCCTTGAATGTAGGGGTGAGTTGTGAAGCTGAGCAGATTATTGGTTCACCGGGTAAAACCATCTGTCAACGGGGCAAAGAAAAGGACGCGGACGTTATTGTGGTGGGACATCGGGGGCGGTGGGGCCTGAGCGAAATTTTGTTAGGCAGTGTCAGCAATTATGTATTTCACCATGCATCCTGTTGTGTACTGGTAGTACCCACTCCAAACTAGAAACAGGATTGCGTTAGCTGCTTGGGGCGAGATGCCTTATTTTCAATTGCCCCGTCCTAAAAATTGCTTCAATCCTTCGATCAATCTCAAAATTAGCAATCACCTAACGTCTCAGTACGGGGATAAAAGTTGAAGAACCTGGTCAAAGTCAGATGGGCGTAAAGAAAGATCAGAGAATGTGCAATAACTTTATCGGTTATAAGTTTGCAGCATGAAAACTAAGGTCGAAACACAGAGAATTTTACGAAATCCACCAGTCATTAACCTTAGCGTTCCTTGGGTAATAAATTGCGCCAATGGGGAGGGAGTAAATTATCAAAATAGGCTTCAACGTGGCGATAATGACGTTGATAGAGAATTCCTGCTGCAATGATGCCTAAGCCTAAGCCAGACAGGGCAAAGGGAAACAGGAGGGAATCGGCAAATACCCGAAAGGCCAGATAGGAAATATAACCAAAAACACCCAGGCCGCCAAAAACCATAAATAGTCGTCGTTTCAGCATAATCGACAACACCATTAGCCCCAAATTAATCAAGCCATATATAAATCGGTTCCATTCCGTGTCTTCCCCGGTAAAAGGCAAACTAAACCAAAAACTGATTAAGCCAAATAAATAGAGCCAAAAGGCATAGTCTCCCTGGCTGCGGCGATTGCGTAAGTCCACCCAGTAGGCGATCGCCAAACAAATCACCCCAAACCAGAGGCTAACTAAGGCGCGGGTTTTAAATTCCACGTCGGCCCCAAACAATAACGGGGCAACATCCATGGACAAATACCAGAGACAGAAGGCCAGGGGAAAGGTCAAAAAAGGAAAGCGAATAAATCTTAAGGCGATCAGGCTAGCGAAGATTGTCCCCATTTCCATCAAAAACCAACTGCCCTTAACCCAGGAGTGAAAGTCTTGATAAATGCCTGGATCACCCTGTTGCCAAAAGCCGAATCCCCGTTGTAGTCCATAAATTGCCAAAGGCGTCATCCAAACGGCGATCGTGATCAGTAATCCCCCAGGAATCGGTAATTTTTGCTCAAAATAGAGCCAGCGACCTAAAAACGTCAGGCTAATGGCGTAAACCACCGCAATGCCAAAAATGCCAAAACCGCCTAAGTTTTCCCAGGCCAGCGTTACCAAAAACGCCATAGCCGCAATGACAATCAAGGCCCCAAAGTAAAAGGCCACGTTGGCAAAATCAAAGCGTAACGGTGGCGAACCATCGGCATTTAACTCCGGCTGATCCGACCGGCGCTTGCTCCAGGCGTCCCACAGAATTTCCGCTTGCTCGCCACTCAAATGACCTTCGTTGACCGCCCAGTCCAAATCCGCTTTGGTAATCTTCATGCCCGTTTAAATTCACTACTGAGCATTACCGTAGCAGGGGATTTGAATTTTCTAAACCAGATCGGTTCAATTACAAACCTGGAACCGTGGAAATTTATCGCCCAGGGCAAACAGTAGAAGTTTCAAATAATCTTGAAAGCCTGAGCGGTGAGAGCGTTTTACTCAATTTTGTTTTAGAATTAGCCCCCATTTGGTAGAGTTTTTCTTAATGCTGATGCCGTATCAACTCTAAGCGAAGAAACTATTAACGGCGATCGCCCCCAACCCTGGCAAAGTACCACTGAAACCCGTGATATTAACCAAGGAATCATTGGCACTCTGGAAACCCGCCACATTGTCATTAATGATCAAATAGGTTCCTGCTATACCAGTGGTTGTTACTGTCACTAGGGCGGCCCGATTAACCCCTAGGGCCTGGTTGCCAGCAGTCAAACCATTAGCATCAGCAAAGACTTGGTTCACCACATTAGCCAGGGTTGTCAAATTACTATCGGCCGCCCGACTAAAGGCCGTGGGAGCCGCCGTTGCCGCACCGGCTTGGGTTAAGAGGTCAATTTTATCGATGCCTACAGCAAAGTCAGTAATACGATCTGGGGCGGCCAAAGTCGATTGACCAAAGCGAAAGACAAACGTGTCAGTACCCGTTCCCCCCGTCAACGTATCACCCCCAGCAGCACCATCAATAATGTTATTTGCACTATTACCAATGATGCGGTTATTAGAGGAATTGCCGGTTCCATTAATGGCATTGGTTCCTGTCAAAGTTAAATTCTCAACAGTCGTGGCTAGGGTGGTGGTGACCGCCGCATTGAGGGTATCCGTTAGGGTTGTCGTGGCGACTATTTTTGTCCCCGGCAGAGCATTGACGAAGTTGCTTAAAGTCAGGTTAAAATTCTCATTGCTTTCAGTGAGGGCATCATTAAGGATGGGAACATTAATGACTTGACTGGTGATCCCCGGATTGAAGGTTAGGGTTCCGCTGATATTGGTGTAGTCTAAACCGGCTTTGGCTGTCCCGTCACTCGTCCCATAGTTGACCGTAATGACTTGGTTACTGGCATTGGCAAGGGTAACGGTATAGCCGACGGTTTGGGGGCTGGTTAACCCTTCAACAATGGTTTTATTGCTACTAATGCTAATACTGGGCAGAACTTTTGCTGTAAAGGTATAGTTAATCGCTTCGCCAAAAAGATTCGTTGCCCGCACAGTAATATCAGCATTCCCGGCCTGGTTGGGAAGATAGTCAAGGGTCAGTTGATTATTGGTAATAGTAGGCGTCACTAACGTCGGGTTAGTGTTACCAACAATCGAAAAGCTTAATTCGGCTTGTTGGCTGATGGTGATGCTACTAAAACGGACAAAATTGCTGTCACTAATGGCAGCTTGGGTGAGGGGAAGATTGGTAAACGGACCACCGGCATTGTAAACCTGTACAGCGGCGATCGCATCGATGGTGGCCAGATCGCTGGCAGTTTGGGCTTGGCCAAACACTGTGAACCCCCCATTTTGGTTATTCAAGTTGGCGGAGTTATCGGCTAAGTTAAAAAACCATTGATTGGTGGCACTATTGGGATCATTGCCCAGTTTTGCCATGGCGATCGTGCCACGGGTATTAGACCGCACCGCACTATACTCATTTTGAACAGGGGCATTACTGGGAATCGTGGTTAACGTACCATTATTGTAGGTATAGCCGCCGCCTTGAACAATAAAATTGGAGATAGATCGGTGAATAAAAGAGTTAGTATAGCTATTACTATTAACGTAGTTTTGAAAATTTTGAACGGTTAACGGTGCTCCCTGATTCACCTGGTCAAACAGGACAACATTGATCACGCCGTTGCCAATGGTGCCGATGGTGGTAGGGCTTAAGTTGACCGGGGCCAGGTTAAAACGGGCCACTTTCCCCGTCGTCAACGGATCATCAAAATAATTACTTAAATTAAGGGTGGTATCCACGGCATTAACCCCCACCGTAGGATTATTAATCAGTTGGGTAATAATCGGGTCAGGAAGATTGTTAGGCATAATGATCAAAATAACGTAGTGGTTGGGGATAGTCATTGACGGCTACAGTTTAGCCAAGCCCATAGACTATACCCCATTACCAATACGAAACTGTTAGATGTTTCTAGTCGTTGACCCTAGATAAAGAAACTACTAGGGGGAATTGCGCCCAACCCTGGCAAAGTACCACTAAACCCGGTGATATTCACAACCGCATCATTCGCGCTTTGGAAACCGGCGGTGTTGTCATTAACAATCAGATAGGTTCCCACGATGCCCGCAGTTGTCACACTGACCAAAGCCGCACCATTAACCCCCAAAGCTTGGGCACCAGCGGTTAACCCATCGGCATCAGTAAAGACTTGGTTAACGACATCGGTTAAAGTAGCCAAATTACTATCGGCGGCACGACTAAAGGCAGTGGGAGCCCCGGTTGCGGCTCCGGCTTGGGTCAATAGATCAATTTTATCGACGCCCACGGCAAAGTCGGTGATACGGTCTGGGGCGGTGACTAAGGATTGGCCAAATTGAACAATAAAGGTATCTGCACCTAATCCCCCTGTAAGGGTATCCCGCCCAGCGCCGCCGTTCAGGATGTTATTGCTGTTATTTCCTTTGAGGGTATTAGTACTGCTATTACCCATGCCGTCAATGTTGCCAGTACCTGCGAGGGTGAGGTTTTCAATATTGGTCAAGGCCGCCAAGCTAAAGGAAACAGTGGACTGAACGATGTCTGTACCCTGTCCTGCGAGTTCGGTAATGGTGTCGGTGGTGGTGTCAACAATATAGGTATCGTTGCCTGCACCGCCAACTAAGGTATCAAGCCCGCCTTTACCGTTGAGGATGTCGTTACCTGCGTCGCCGCTGAGGGTGTTATTGCCATTGTTGCCGGTCAGTTTGTTGTTGAGGGTATTACCAGTGGCATTGATGTTGTCGTTGAGGTTGCCCGTATTGAGTAGGAGCAGGTTTTCAATGTTGGTGGGTAGGGTATAGGTGACGCTGGCATAAATGGTATCTGTCCCGCCAGTGGTTCCTGCAACGGTTTCTAAAACTACATCCCCGCTGTTATCCACAAAGTAAAGATCATTACCAGTGCCACCATCGAGGGTATCTATGCCAGCACCGCCATTCAGAACGTCATTACCGCCCAGACCTTGTAAGGTATCGTTGCCGTTGCCCCCCACGAGGTAGTCGTCATCGTCTTCGCCCACTAGGGTAAAACCGGGGTTTGTGATGTCGTCGTTGGTGATGGTTCCAGTAACGCCTGCGGTCGTGCCAATGGTGTAACCTGTGCCTGTTGCTAGGGTGAGGATAACGGTTTCATCTGGTTCGACGGTGGTGTCAGCGGTGGGATCGATGGTGAGGGTGGCGGTGGCTGAACCGGGGTTAAAGGTAATGGTTTTGCCGGTGCCTGGGGTTGCGCCGATGTAGTCGGTGGCGTCGGCTGTGCCGGTAATGCTGTAGTTAACGGTGATGGAACTGGTGGTGCTGCCGCTGCGGGTGAAGGTGTAAACCAAGTTATTTGTCCCGTCTTCTGTCACACTGCTGGGGCTAAGGGCTAGGGTAATCGTTGGTAAGGTTTGGTTAAAGACAAAGTAGGAAGCGGTGAGGCTTAATCCTGTCCGATTTTTGATGATGCCAATGAGTTCATCTGGTTCGGTGCTGGGTTTATCAATCAAGATTTGGGTGTCGGCTCCGACTACATTTAATAGGTAGCTAAGACCACCTTGAAGTTGGATAACATCGTTTTCGCTGGTGTTAAAGTCGGCAATTTCGGCATAGTCATTTGTGCCTGCATTGTTTGTTAGTCCGTCATCGTAGCCAATCCAATTTGAAGCACCTAAAATAAATTGATCGCTACCTAAATCTCCTTTTAAATAGTCTCGCTCTCCTGAATTGCCATTGGCTCCTTGTAGGACATCGTTACCATTACCACCATAAAGCTCATCGTTATTAGCCCCACCATTGAGGACATCATTTCCATCCTCTCCATAAATTCGGTCATCCCCAGCATTACCTGAAATAGTATCGTTACCACTTCCACCTGCGAGTCCACCACTAAAATAGTCACCTGCTGTCCCACCGAAAATGACGTCATCATACTCAGTTCCGTTAAACCCTTCAAAATCCTCAATGGAAGTAAAGGTATCAATCTCCGTGCCAACAGTAATTGTCCCACTCCCAGTAGCAGTGTCATAGGTCATGGTCAAACCACTACTAGCATTACTGTAGTTCGCATCATAACGATCATTACCGCTGCCACCATTTATCGTGTCATTACCGCCATCATTGGTGAAGTAATCATCTCCTGTATCACCATTGAGGATATCGTTACCATTACCACCAGAAAGATTGTCATTACCGCCCAACCCATTAAGCGTATCACTGCCATCTAAACCAGAAATATTATCGTCTCCAGCAGTTCCCGTAAGTGTGTCATTCCCCGCTGTTCCCGTAATATTCGCCATCTCCACCGCAACACTTTCCCCAGCAACCGTCACCGTCCCAAAATCATTTTCAGTTTTCAAAGCATCCAACTGTGCCGCACTCATCCGCCGATTCAGCACCAAATTGCGCCAAATTTCCCCCTCATCCCCCGACGCATCTTGGGCATTAACCTGCGCGTCCAAATAATGACCAAACTCCTCCAGCAAAACATACCGCGCCGCCGTCACCGAACCCTTAACCAACAACGCCGACGACAAATAAATCGTATTGTTTTCTGCGCTATAAGCCCCCCGCGCTCCATTCATCGCCTCTGGGGACAAAATCACCACTGGGGGTAACTGACTAAAATCCTTACCGCGCCACTGGGACAAAATATCATTCGCCGCCTCCGCATCATAGCCAGAACCAAACGCCGTTTCCAGATAGTTCGCCAACTTCGGACTGAGCGCCGTTTTGTACAAAACCGACTGGGCTTGAATCAGCGCCTTATTTAACCAAAAAACTTCCTGGCTCGCCACAGCATCCGTAGCCCCGCCCAGATTGCCCACAACCGACCCTAAACCCTGATTAGCCCCATGACCCCAAGACATAAAATAAACTCCTTAATGTAGGGTTTGCTTGAATCATAACACTGTACCTTAAGAATGATTGCACAGCAACAGAAAAAAGACTGAAATCAAGAAAATTATCAATCCTAACTCAAGACAACGGCAAATATAACCCTGTCACCTAGCCGCCGCCATTTAAGCACCCCATTTATAGTCATTTCAATTAAGACTGAATCATTTGAATACCACTAGATAATGAGGTAAAATTTTTGCAAAAATAACTTAACTTGAGCCATGCCTTACAGTTTAGATTTGAGAAAAAAGGTAATAGA
>Ga0315905_10003707_pt1 | contig 15712 bp, 5 predicted proteins | sample LakEriMetagenome_5_FD_203522 | JGI IMG/M metagenome (GOLD analysis project Ga0315905, IMG submission 203522) | Freshwater fungal communities from buoy surface, Lake Erie, Ohio, United States - Buoy 4 MA121 | ecosystem: Environmental > Aquatic > Freshwater > Lake | place: USA: Lake Erie, Ohio... | reverse complement strand
CCCGAAAACTCTATGTTTACCGCGATATCTTTACCCTTATCATTTCGGATCAATAAACGTCCTGGCAAGCCTCTTGTGTAAATGTAGTTTTGACCTGATAATTGGACTTTCAAATTGTTAATTTTCCATTTCTCCGCAAACGTTGTTTTGCTCTTGTTGACTTTAGTGGCGTCACGTTCAACACTTGATAATTCCCCATCGGCACTGAATATACCAAGCATGGGATTGACCCTTTGGAATGTCGGAACTTGGTTGGTAAATACATGGATCTTACCCCCTTCTTCAAAAACACCTTCGAGAAAATTCCCCGGATTGTCCAAATCGTTCAACGCCGGAGATCTTCGAGTATCGACAAGGCTTGAAAACGTACCGTCTGGCTTAATGCAAATAATTTTCCCTCGAAGCTGAATTTCTCGGATACTCTTGGATTCGTTTTCTTCTGTTTGAATAAAACAAAGATCATCGAGGAAAGCATGATTTCTACCAATAGGATTAAGTTGCGCAACCTCTAATCTTAATGATTTGCAATCAAGAGTGCTGGAGTCGAAAAGCTGTACTTTGGTATTGGCTAAGACCCACATCATTGATTTGCCGCTTCCCCCTACAATATGACCATGACGTGATTCAGAGAAATAAAAGCCTTCTGCATCGAAATCCGGATGAATTTGTCGTAGTATTTTGCCATTTTTCAGGTTTATGGAAACCAGTTCTGCATTGAACCGTTGTTGTTTGCGATCATAAATGGTGATCGTCGATTTCCCACGTGCTTTCATACAAGAGAAATAGAGCGTATCTGCTTCGGCACTATAGTGTACATTGATGGGAAGCAGGGCTCCTGCTTTATCCCCATTTTCCAACAATGATATTTTTTTGGCAACCAGCAAACTGTCGGGAGCAGTGATGTCTGGAATATCTTTGTTCTCGCCAAATTTGGGTTCAGCATTTTCATACACTACCTTACTTTGGCGTAAGATTTCATCCTTAGTACAGCTTGAGCTAAATGGATTCAGGTAGATCTTTTCCCTCGTATTTGCGGGAATTTCATAGAATTCACCCGGCGTTTCAACTAAATAATTTTTCAGCAAATCGCCGGACCTCGGTACCGCTTGGCTTAACTTGGTTGATATGGCAGCCTGTGCGTGATAATATCTTGCATGCCACATCATTTCACCATTGCAATAATCTGTAGTTAAAATCGATGAAACAATCTGATTTTTCCATAATGTGGAATCATACAGTTTAGGTGCTGATAATTGTATGGGCAAATATCGGGCGAGTTCGAACAATCTGACACCTGTGAAAAACATGACCTTTTCGCTTCTTATTGCTGCGCATTGTAGGTCTCTGATTGCTTTTGCAATTGCTGGTCTAGCTGATTCATCCGCATAAAAAAATTCTTTTTCTAGTAGCAGCCGTCTGTTAGCATTGGATTTTTGGACCACCTGATTGAACGAATCGCCGACCATTTTGTCCCACGAAGCTCTTGACTGTGGAGTGCAGCATGATTCCAATACTCGTTGAAAGCATTCTCCGATAACAGAATGATCAAAGTATTCCGTGTTTAAATTTGGGCCTGATTTTTTTGTCCCCAATTTCGAGAGCCGGATGATTTCACTGACAATAAAATCCCGCAACGACGGGCACCTGTGAAGATCGAAGCGATTGATGCAGTTCAATTCAGATCCCACGATACCAATGCACAGTTGCAAACGCTGCGCATCTGACGAATAACAAGTCGCTGCTGTTTTAATTAATTGTGCCAGAACTGATTCCATTTCATTCATGAATTCGGGGTGGAGTCCAGGTCGTAAAAAAAACCGGTAGTGGGCAAGAATTCTTATCAAATGCCCAACTGTAACGGGCTTGATAGCATCGCTAGCTGATTGACCTGATTTAGAAGCGATGATTAACTCTTCGTTTAACATACATGCGTATTCCATCATCAACGGGTGGTAGGCTTGTATGCGCTGGAGACTGGAGTTAATGATGATAGGGTAATAGCTATTTCTAATCCCGCTCATCGCGGCAGAGTAACTGATGAAGTTATCCAAAGATTGCCCTAACTGCTGCCGGGCATGTGCATGAAATTTGTTTGAAGTAGGCTCTGACAGTTGCAATATTCGGCAGAGAAATAAGGCGCTTTCGTAATATCCCGATGAATACATTCGTTGCATGTAACGATTAAGTAATTCTTGGTTTATATCGTTCATTGTTTTACTTTTGAAATAAAGTTCAGCAAGAGCTGACTTCACCATAAAGGGGTTCAAGGTTTGTATTTCATCTTGTTTGACTGTGATCGTTGAGCCGCTGCCATCCTGCAGAGTCAATGCTAAGATTTTTTTATCTGCAGAAGGCTCTTCATGTTGACATGATATTACGGAGCGAGATTTAATTAACTCACTTTTTCCCATGATTTCGGACTGTTTTTTTGTCAACAACAGCCATTGAGGAATGTGTGCTGCGGCATTGGCTAGTAATTTGGCATCTTCCACATCAGTAGTCTCTGCTATGACAATTGCGTGAAATTTTCCTGAGATCATCTCGCATCGCTCTTTCCAGTTTCTCCATGCATTTGTTATTTCCAACGCAATATCATAGTGCTCCACACTTGCTTCTGGTAGTTGCAAGCTTTCAAAACAAAGCCCTGAAACCGAGCTTATCAGATGGCATATCAGCGTATTTCCCTGTTCTTTCTCTTCGAGAATTTCCAATACACAAAGCACGCGTGCGTCGGTCGCTTTACCTAGCTCGCCAGCATCAATTTGACTATTATCCCAAAATTCAGGATCTAGTCCATTGTCGATTTCTTCGGATATTACTGTTTGCCAGGTATCGTGGTCTTCCAGTCGCTCTATGATTCGTGGAATATGTTTTTTCGCACCTCGAATGGCATAAAATGATATGGTCGCTCGATCATCTTTGCCATCGAACATTTCGGCAGGTGCATCGGGGATTGGTATGAGTCTCGAAGCGAACGCTCGGAGTGAGCCATTTTCTCGCCTGTAATTTTTTGGCGGCATAGGGTAAGTGAACGCTCCCTTATGTAGCTTGGCGAAATGCTCATCTGACAACTCCTTGATTTTTGGCGAACCGCTTGAATTGGCGAAAATTGCTAGGTTTCCCAGAAAGTCTCCCGGCTTTGCTTCAGCGTTTTTCATGATGCATTGCACCAACTCCGCATTTCCCAAAAGAACAGCAGCCTCCATTGCGGACGTGGGCATCATGGAGGACCTGCTGATATTCGATTGGCTTGTAACCCGTGCGTAAGGATTTTCACCTGCCTTTATCAAAGCGATCGCTAACTCTGGTGTGATGGAGCGACTTTGCAATCCTTCAAACAGACAAAAAGGTGTGTCAGCTGAGTATCCTCCAGGATAACCTCGACTGGGACACAAAGGCATGCCTTTACTGAGTAAGAATAGCGCCATGCTGGTGTGTTTCGCTCGTATGGCATCGCGTACAGCAGCGCCATCGTACATTCCTTCTCCTCGGAGTGGAATGGGATCTTCATAGGTGCGAGCCTTCATTTCCGACGTGAAATGATCCAATAGAATGTTTCCATCACACTCTGGAACGAGGGTCTCCAAAACTTTCACTCTTCCGGACATAATTGCCGCGCCAATGGGACTATATCCTTTGCTACTGATTTTTTTAGCATCGGCTTGTCGTGCAATCAACTGATTGATGAGAGAAATGTCGCCATAGACTGCGGCTGCCCATAAAGGTGACCTTGTCTGTTTTTCAATTTCTGTTTTTGCACCTTTTTGCAATAGAATGCTTATCAACTGCTGATTCTGATTCAACACGGCATAAAAGAGGGGAGATAAACCGTGCTCGTCTAACTCATTGATCTGAACCAACGTTTCTTCTTTGATATTTTCATGAGTAGCGCCTGATCGTATCAAGCTATGCAACTCGCAAGCCATACAAATCGAAAAGCATGAAATCAGGGACAGAATCAATGAGTGATGCATAGGCATTATCCTTTAATTATGAATCATTCATCTGTCAAGAGACAAGATGTCGGCGAGTGTTCAAAACTAGATTTATTTGGCGGAGCAAAACTAGACATTTGGCGACGTAAAATGGCCGAGGATCGGCGGCCATGTTAAGTTTGGTTTATGATCGGTAATCCAGAGCGCCGGGGAAAACTCTCCCCTACCTCGTGGGAAAGGAGTAGGGAGATACAATGCGCAGAAAACCCGCGTATGGAAAAGTATCATGAAAACAATGCCTGCCCCGCCGTCGCACTCACGCATGTCACCCGTTTGTCCCCCGTTTTTGCTGTTGCGGGATCTACCAATCCTCTCATATTAACATCACAATTAGCAATTTTGATACCACCTAGCATGCAAAAGACCAATCAATCAACCCCATCCCTGCTCGCGCTGCTCCTCGGCGCGGCGACCATGGCTCAGGCCGGCACCCTCACACTGCGACAGGACGAAGCCACGCATACAATTTCCGTGTATCGCGAGAATGTTGCCGAGCCGATCGTAACGCAGAATGCCAAGCCGGACATGCGGCCTTACCTGCATCCGATGGTGTCTCCGGATGGCAAGAGCGTTCTAACAGAATACAGCCCCGGCCATCATCCGCATCAAACGGGTCTGTACTGGGGATTTACCAGGGTCAATGGCCGCGACTATTTCCACAATCCCGCCAACGGCTATTGGCGCAAGGTGTCGGACAAGGTGATCGCCGCCAAAGGTGAATCGGTGAAATGGAGCACGGTGTATCATCTCCTCGATGCCGCAGGTCAGCCGATCATGGCCGAAACGCAGGAGTGGACTATGCGCGACAGCAGTGATCGCTACGTACTGGACCTTGTCTGGACGGGCGAAGGCCTCGCGGAGATTACCATCGGAAGATACGATTACGGCGGTCTGTTTCTCCGCATGCCATGGCGCAACGGGATGGAGGGCGCGGCGATTAACAGCAACGGAAAGCGCAATAGCGATGGTACTGGGCAGACCGCGGCTTGGGTGGATGTCGGCATCAAACTTGAGGGCCGCAGTGACCAGGCGCACATTGCCATTTTCGACCACCCCAAGAATTCCGGCTACCCGCTGCCATGGCGTGTGGATGCGCAATTGGGCATCGGCCCTTGCCGCGCCATCGCTGGTGATTGGACCGTTCCCAAGGGCAAGTCCGAAATCATCCGCCATCAATTTCTCGTGTACACCGGCGACTTCAAGGAAGAGACCATCAAAGAGGCCTGGCAGAAATACAGCGACCAAAAGACTGCGGTTGCTGCCACCCCTGCCGATCCGGGCACTGTCAAAACAGCTGCCAAAGCCGCGACCAAACTCGCCTGTGTGGGCGACAGCATCACCGGAGGATTTGGGGTCAGCAAGGGTATGACGTATCCGGATCAGATCGCAAAAATGTTAGGTAATAACTGCGAAGTACGGAACTTTGGTTTAGGCGGATCGTATCTCCTCAGCTATCAGAGCACCGAGGTATTCAAGAGCGCGAAAGATTTCAATCCCGATGTGGTTGTGATCATGCTGGGAACGAACGATGTCAGGCCGTTAGCCTGGAAGAACAGCAAGCCCAACTTTGTCAGGGACTACCTTTCCATGATCAAGCAGTTTTCCGAGTTGCCCTCCAAACCCCGCGTCTTCATCTGCTACCCACCCACCATCACCGAACCTGACGGCAGCGAGGAGAACATTCTGGAACTCATCCCGATGATGGATGATGTCGCCAGGCAGGCGAAGGTCGGCATCATCGATATTCACGGTGCCTTCAAAGGCAAAGGCGAACTCATCCCTGACAAAATCCACCCCAGTGATGCAGGGCAGACGATCATCGCCACGACCATCCACAAGGCATTGACCGGCAATGCTCCCGCCGGCAATTGAGGCGATCTGTTACAAAACAACTATTTCAAATTCAATCCATAAAATCAGTCCATGAAAACGAATCGACGATCAACCCTTTCCCTGCTCGCGCTATGTCTTAGCGCAGCAACCTTGACTCAAGCCGCGACCCTCACGCTGCGTCAAGACGAGGCCACTAATACCATTTCCGTCTACCGTGATAAGGTCGCGACGCCGATCCTAACTCAAAATGCGCGTCCGGATTTTCGCCCCTACATTCACCCGATTGTGGCCCCCGACGGCAAAGGCGTGCTGACAGCCGATCGCCCTCAATATCAAGGAGAGACGACTGGAATTTTCTGGGGCCTACAACAGGTCAACGATCGCGACTATTTCCAGAATCCCGATGGAGCCTACTGGCGTAAGGTTTCCAGTGCGCTGCTTGTCGCCAAGGGTGAAAAAGTGAAATGGAGCACAATCTATCATCTGCTCGGTGCCGATGGCAAGCCGATCATGGCTGAGACACAGGTCTGGACGATGCGCGATAATGGTAGCCGTTATCTGCTCGATTTGGAATGGAAGGGCGAGGGACTCGCTGATTTAAGAATGAAAGAAACCGCCTACGGGGGACTCTTTCTTCGCATGGCGTGGAAGCCTGGGATGGAAGCCAGCGCGATCAACAGCGAACAACAGCGCGACAACTTCGCATCGGGAAAGCGCTCAATGTGGGTCGATCTGGGCATGAAAATTGAGGGTCGCGAGGATCAGGCTCACATCGCAATCCTCGATCATCCCCAGAACACTGGCTATCCGCAGGGGTGGCGCGTGGATGGAGTGATGGGCGTTGGTCCGTGTCGGGCAGCCACGGGCAGCTGGAGTATTGGCAAGGGCAAAACCGAGACCGTCCGCCACCAGTTCGTCGTTTACACCGGCAATCTCGATAACAAGGTAGTTAGTGAGTCATGGGAAAAATTTAGCGGTAAAAAAATCGCCGTAGAGGCCGCGCGCCTTAATCAAAAAGCAGCCCCCGCTGTAACCGGCGAAGATGCAATTAATCGGATGACAGTGAACACCGGCCTCGAGGTGAAGCTCGCCGCCGTTGAGCCGATGATCACGCAACCCAACGCGTTTTGCTGGGATGACCGCGGCCGGCTCTGGGTGGCGGAAAACCGCGACTATGAAACACGCGGCCAGGGTTTCTCCGCCGATGGCAACAGCCGTATCCTCATCCTTGAAGATACGGATGGCGACGGGAAATTTGACAAGCGCAGCGTCTTTCTTGAAAACATCCCGTTTCCATGCGCCGTCGCGGTCGGCTTTGGCGGCCTATGGCTTGGCGCACCGCCGAATCTTCTCTTCGTGCCCGACAAGAATCGTGACGACAAACCCGACGGGCCGCCCGAAATACGCTTGAGCGGCTGGGGGATTCAGGATCGTCATGAGGTTTTCAACAGCTTCAATTGGGGACCGGATGGTTGGCTCTACGGCTGCCAGGGCTTCGCGACGACTTCGGTCGTGGGCAAGCCTGTGGACGGCGGCAAAATCCTTCGCAAGGGTGATCCGTTCCCCGCCCAGGTTCCGGTAAAAGACGGCGTGTTCATCGACGGTGGTGTCTGGCGCTATCACCCGACGAAGGATCGCTTCGAAGTCGTCGCGCATGGCTTCAGCAATCCATGGGGCTTCGACTTCGATGACCACGGCCAGATATTGATGACCGCATGTGTCATCCCGCACCTCTGGTATGTGATCCCCGGCGGATTCTATCACCGCCAAGGCGGCACGCATATTACTCCTTACGTTTACGATGACATTAAGACCATCACCGACCACCCGCACAAGTCCGCCCATGGTGGCGCGCGCATTTACCTAGCCGATGCGTTTCCGAAGGAATACCGCAACCGCATCGTGATGTCCAATATTCACGAACACGCGGTCCTCTCCGACATTCTGGAACCGAAGGGATCGGGTTTCGTCGGCCATCACGGCGATGAAACGATGCTCGCGAATGACAACGCATGGGTAGGCTTTAGTGTGGAAACCGGACCCGATGGCGCGGTCTATATTCTCGACTGGCATGATTCCGACATTTGCGGCACCGCCATTCACAACAAGGATACCGGCCGCATCTGGCGCCTCGCGCCCAAGGGTCTTGCGGGAAAATCCGGTTTTGACCTTGCTGCGAAGTCCGATCTCCAACTAGTGGGCTTGTTGACCGATCGCAACGATTGGTATAGCCGCCGTGCCCGCGTGCTGCTCCAGCAATCCGCTGACGCGGGGAAGCTCAATCCTGCTGTCCCGGCGAAACTGTGGGATCTTTTCAAAGATTCGAAAACGTCCGCGCATCAACTCCGTGCCCTTTGGGCGTTGCACGTGACGAAAAATCTTCCCACTGCCCGCCTGATGCCGCTTCTCGATCATCCCGAGCCTTACGTCCGTGGCTGGGCCATCCAGTTGTTAGGCGAGGACAAATCGTTTGATCCTACAGCCTTGAAGAAACTCGCCAGCATGGCGGAGAAGGATACCTCTCCCATCGTGCGTCTGTATCTAGCCTCAGCGCTGCAACGGATGCCATTGGACCAACGCTGGGCCATCGCGCAAAATCTCGTCGGCCATGCGGAAGACGCAAATGATCACAATATACCCAAGATCATTTGGTATGGAGTCGAACCACTCGCGGCCTCAGATGCTCCGAGCGCTCTCAAGCTTGCAGCCAGTTGCAAGATTCCGTTAGTTGCATCGTATATCGCCCGTCGGGCCATCGCCGCCAAACAATTCGATGCGGTCGCCACCGCACTCGTGGACAATACGGATCCAGCGCTCCGCATCACGCTGATGGAAGCCATGCGTGATGGACTCAAATCGCTAGCCCGCAACGAAGTGGTGCCGCCCAAAAACTGGAGTGCCGCTGTCGCAGCTATTACCGCCACCAACGATCAGAATCTCCGCAATTTGCTTACTCAAATCAGCCAGATCTTTGGCGATTCCGATGCCATGACCACGCAGCTCGCGACGCTCAAGGATCGCACAGCGCCTGTCGAGCGCCGCCGCGAAATTCTCCTCGCCTTTGCCCGCGATTCGGTTGTTGCTGCACTGCCCGCGCTATTGTCGATGCTCGATGAAGCTCCGATGCGCCGCGACGCAATTCGCGCCTTGGCTGCGTTCGACGACCCACAGATTGGAATTAAACTCATTGATGGCTATGCCAAGTTTTCCACCGCCGAGAAAGCCGAGGCCGTGATCACGCTCTCCGCACGCCGTAACACCGCTCTCGCTTTGGTCGCTCAGTTGAAAAAGAACACCATTCCGAAGACTGATGTGAGCGCCTTTGACGCCCGTCAACTCTATCGCGTTATTGGACCTTCATTTGTCGAGTTTTGGGGGCCCATCACGCAGATCGCAAGCGACAAGCAGGCAGAGATGTTAAAGTACAAAACCTTACTCACCGATCCCGTGATCGCCAAGGCTAACGTCGGTCAGGGCCGCGCAATATTTGAGCGAACCTGCATGGGTTGCCACGTTATATACGGCGCTGGCGGCAATGTCGGCCCCGAGCTCACCGGATCCAACCGCGCTGACCTCGACTACATCCTATCCCAGATCATCAATCCCAGCGAGGTCATGCAGGATAGCTATCAACTTGTCATCGTCACCACTCGCAATGGCCGAACACTATCCGGCACGGTCGCCGCTGAAGATGACCAGCAACTCACGCTCCGCCTCGCCGGCCAGGATATCATCGTCACCAAATCTGAAATCCAGTCCCGCGAGAAATCGCCTGTTTCGATGATGCCCGAAGGTTTGCTGAAGACCCTCAAAGACGACGAAGTCCGCGACCTCATCGCCTATTTGCGTACCACCAAGCAGGTGCCCTTGGAGAAGTAGTGAGGTTGGATCCCTAGAAACGATGAATTGCCGCACAGTCATTTTAGCCCTGCTGCTCTGGCCTCTGGGCGCGCTGCACGCTGCTGGCGCTCAAAAGCCTGTTGCGGCACGGCCCAACCTGGTTTTTGTGTTCAGCAACCCGCAGTCGTTCGACATGCTTGGCTGTGCTGGCAATAAGGAAATCATCACGCCGAACCTCGACAAATTCGCGGCAGAGGGCGTACGTTTCACCCAACATATCTCAAGGTCGCCGGTGTGCACGCCGTTCCGCTGCTTACTGTTGACCGGCCAGCACTGGCTGCGCATTGGGGCGTTCTTCTACAACGCATTCCGTAATCCCCAGTTACTCATCGCGGCTGGCCGTACCAGCGGCGGCGTGGACTTTCGGCCCTGGCCCGACAACTGGGATATCGTGGCCATGCTCGGTAAAAAGACCGAATATGAGAAGAACTGGGACGACAACGTCGTGATCAATAATTTCAATGCCCTGCCTAACGCCAAAATGGCCATCTATTTCGACTGTGGAGTCAATGATTTCTTCCTGGGTGTCAACCGAGCGCTGCATAAAAAAATGACCGATATTAAAATCGTGCATTCCTACGAGGAATTCCCGGGAGGACGCACCCAGGACTATTGGGGGAGATTACTACCCAAGCACGTCGAGCTCTTCAGCAAACATCTTGCAACAGAAAAATAATTGGAAGAGATGGCATGGCAGAATCATTAGACAAATCTCCATCATTAGTCGCATGAGTCGGCTGTTGGCATATTCGGTTTTATCGTTTGCACCGCTGTCAGCTCATGCCGACGTCAAGCTGAACGGAGTATTCACGGATCACATGATTCTCCAGCGGGATATACCGGTGCCAGTATATGGCACGGCAGAGCCCGGCGAGAGGGTGACCGTCAAGTTTGCCGGCAAGGAGAAATCGGTTGTGTCCGACAAGGACGGCAAGTGGAGCGTCAAGCTCGATGCGATGAAAGCATCGACAGCCCCCGAGGCTATGACCGTCTCGGGCAAGAACAAGCTCACGCTAAACGACATCCTCATGGGAGATATCTGGATTTGCAGCGGGCAATCCAACATGGAATGGGTGCTGGGGAATTGCAACCGGCCGGACGACCTCGCACGGGCGAATTTCCCGCTGATTCGGCTGTTTCAAATGCGTGGCACGGTATCGTCCACTCCACGCACCGAGGTTACTTGTATTCCCTGGACTCCCTGCACGCCCCAGTCGGTCAAGGATTTCCCGGCGGTCGGTTATTATTTCGGACGCAAGGTGCTTCAGGAAACGGGAATTCCGATCGGTCTGATCCGCAGCGCCCAGGGCGGCACTGCCATCGAGCCGTGGACCCCATACGCCGGGTTGTCCATGGTGCCAGACTTGGCCAAGGACAAGGAGGCTCTCGATAGCCAGCTCAAAACGTATCTCGATCAATTGGCGGGCATGGGGCCGAAATTCGACGCCTATATCGCCGAGACGAGAAAGGCGCTCAGCGGCAACGTTGAAATGCCTGTCGCCCTTCCTGAACTCCCGTCACCACATCCGATTTCCAACAATGCACCGCAAGGATGGAATTGCCTCTACAACGGCTACATCCATCCGCTCACCCGCTTCGCCATCAAGGGTGTCCTCTGGTATCAGGGGGAATCGAACTGCAGCAACGCCGATACCTATTTTGCGAAACAGCGTGCGCTCATTAGCAGCTGGCGCGAGGCGTGGAACCAGGGCGACTTCCCATTCTATTTCGTGCAGTTAGCCAATTACGGTAATCCTACTGACAATCCCGGAGCCGACGATGGAGGCTGGGCCAAGCTGCGCATGGCGCAATTGAAATCGCTTGCCGTTCCCAACACCGGCATGGCAGTGGCGATTGAACTAGCCGATCCCGGAAATCCTGGCGATGTGCATGCCAAGAACAAAAAAGATGTCGGCGAACGACTGTCGCTCTGGGCGCTGGCCAAGGACTATGGCAAAAAGGACCTCATCCATAGCGGCCCGCTCTATCAAGGAATGAAAGTCGAGGGAGCCAAAATCCGCATCGCGTTCGACTCGGTTGGCTCTGGTCTAACTGTTGCGACTAAGAAAGGATACGATCCGGTGTTAGTGGAGCCTCAGGGCAAGCTCCAGAAATTCGCCATTGCCGGCGAGGATAAAAAATGGGTCTGGGCGGATGCAGAAATCGACGGCAAGTCCGTGGTTGTGTCATCACCCGACGTTGCCAAACCCGTAGCGGTGCGTTACGCTTTCGCATCCAATCCCGACGGCTGCAACCTTTACAACAACGAAGGTCTTCCCGCATCACCTTTCCGCACCGATGAATGGTAGCAGGAAATCCAGCAACAGTCTTATATTTATGAAACACACCAACACACTCGTTACTTGCTTCGTTCTGATTTCGCCAATCGTGCTTGATGCTGCTGAAGTACCCGCGGAGAAATCCGATGCGGGCTTGAAATTTCGGGTTCAACAACTGCATCTCGATAACAATGAGGGCTGCGCGGTTGCGGACTTCAACAAGGATGGCAAAACCGACATCAGTGCCGGGGCGTTCTGGTATGCGGGACCTGATTTCAAAATCCAAAAACCGTTGCGCAAACTGGCCGCTCAGCCGCCCGATTACATGACGAACAACGGCGAGCACGCATGGGATGTGAATGGCGACGGCTGGCCGGACATCATCAGCGGATCGTTCATGGATACAGAATTCTGCTGGTATGAAAATCCGAAAGCTGATGGTCTGACAAAGGACGGGCTGTGGACAAAACATGTGCTGATCGATACGAAACTCACGGAAAATGAAGCGACGGAGTTTCAAGATCTTGATGGCGACGGCGTGCCGGAACTGGTAGTAAATTCATGGAATGAGTCGCATCCTGCCATGGCCTACAAGTTGGCGAAGAACGAGCAGGGCGAACCGGTCTTCAAGCCGTGGATCATTCACGAAAGCGGCGGTCGGGTCAACGGGCATGGGATCGGACTTGGCGACATCAATGGCGACGGTTTGGATGACATCATTTTCGGCAACGGATGGTATGAGCGGCCCAAACAGGGCGCGTCGACTCAATCGTGGACACTGCACAACGACTGGAATTTTCCTGGCGCCAGTTGCCCGATGCTCGTCGTGGATCTCAATGGCGACGGTCGCAAAGACATCATGTGGGGCAACGGCCACAACTTTGGTCTTTACTGGGAGGAACAGCAGGAAAACAAGAAGGACGGACACACCAACTGGCAGCGACACCTGATCGATGACCGCTTCTCGCAGCCACACGCCCTGGCATGGGAAGATCTCGACAAAGATGGTCAACCCGAACTCATCACCGGTCGCCGGTTCAAGGCGCACAGCGGCAACGATCCGGGCGATGCCGATCCGGGCGTTGTTTATTATTTCAAATGGGACAAGGAACAGAAAAAATTCCAGCGATTCACCATTGCCGAAAATGGCCCCGGCATCGGCCTGCAAATCCGTGTAACAGACCTTGACGGCAATGGCTGGAAGGATATCGTGTGTGCGGGAAAAAGCGGCACACACATCTTCTGGAACAGCGGGAAATAAACCTAACTACAAGCACGAAACATGATACTCCATTACACGACCACGACAATGCATGCAAAAACTATGATCCGAAACGTAACCACACTTCTGACTATCCTCGCCTGCTCGTCGCTGGTTGCAGCGGAACAAAAACTGGAAATCAATGATGGCGACCGTGTATTGCTCATCGGTGATGCCTTCATTGAGCGTGAGAATAACTATGGTTATCTTGAATCGCGGATGCGGCAGGAGTTTCACGGGAAAAATTTTGCCGTCAGGAATCTTGGCTACAGCGGCGACAGCCCGCTGGGGGTCTCCCGGGCGAGCTTTGATCCTGTGGAAAAAGGAACCGAAAGTCTGAAGCAGCAGTTGGCTGTTGTGAAACCGACGATTGCAGTTCTTGGTTATGGCATGGCTGCGAGCCTAGACGATCTAACATATCGGAAAAACGATCCAGTGCTCAATCCCGATCCGGCCCGCTATGGATTGGATCACAGCCCTGAAAAATTCCGCAAGGACTTACTGGCATTGATGGAATTGATCAAACAGGCCAGCCCTGAGGGGAAAGTCCGTTTTGTTTTTGTCGGACCGATCCAGCATGAAGACCTGCGTGCCACCCGCCCTGGATTGCCTGATCCTGCTGAACACAACGCGCTCATCTCAGAATATGAAAAGGTGCTGGAAACATTGGCAACTGAGAATCAATCGCCTTTCATTCGCGGCGAATGGAAGAAGTCGGCTAAAATCACCCTAGCGCAGGCCACAGACAATGGAATTCACCTGACTCCACGGGGATTTCAGGCGATGAGCCAGAGTTTTGCTGCGCAATTGGGATGGAAAACGGACAAGGCATGGGACACGGAAACAGCTTTGCAGAAATCCTTGCGTAGGGCAATTCTGCGCAAGAACGCCTTATTTTTCCACCGCAGCCGCCCGGCCAACTACACTTACATTTTTGGCTTCCGCAAGGGTGAACAGGGACGCAATGCCGTGGAGATTCCCAAGTTCGATCCGCTCGTTGACAAAGCCGAGGCCAACGTGATCGCGATTTCAGCAGGAAAGCCAAGCACGCTTCCACCCGAGCCGGCAAGCGAATCGAAGCTCCCCGCAGTGACTCCGTTGCCGCGTCCCGAATACACGCTCGATGGGGGTCTCGACATGACCTTGTTTGCTGAGAATCCGCTGATTGAAAAACCAGTTGGCATGAATTGGGATACGTCGGGGCGTTTGTGGATCGCTTCGTCCAACACCTATCCGCAGGTGAATCCCGACGATCTTGCCGCGCAGATGGAGGGAAACTCGGCCAAGTTCGGACCTTCAACAGGCAACGACCGCATCATTTTGCTGGAGGACAAAAATCGCGATGGCGTGGCGGACACTTCACGGATTGTCGCTGATAAACTCTTGATTCCAGCAGGTGTCGCGCCTGACAACTCCGGCGGTTGCTTTGTCGCAGCCAGCACCGAACTACTGCATCTGACCAAACCTGGAGCCGACGGTCTTTTAACAGATCGCCGCATCGCGCTCAGCGGATTCGGTACCGAGGATACCCACCACATCATTCACGGGCTGCATTGGGGTGTTGATGGTCGGCTGTATTTTCAACAGACCATTTACATTCACTCGCACATCGAAACACCCTGGGGTCTGGTACGGGCAAACTCCGGAACTGCATTCGCATATGATCCCAACACCGAGCGACTCGAAGTTCATTCCAAAGGATTGGTCAATTGCTGGGGCCAGCAGGAGGACGCCAATGGGCAAACATTTCTCACCTCGGGCGCGGATGGAAACGGTATCAGCTGGGCTTTCCCCGGCGCGGTGCTGCCGCCATCAGAAGGCGCGCGCCGCACCATCAACAGCATCAGCCCCGGTGGCTATCCGAAATTCTGCGGACTGGAAATCATCAATAGCCCGCTCTTCGCTCCCGAATGGCAGGGCAATGCCATCACCAATGACTTTCGCGCGCACCGCATCGTGCGTTTCAGCTTCAATGATTTCACGGCGGCCGCTAATCCGGCGGAGAGAAAATCCGGCTACGTAACGCAGACCCAACCGGACGTCGCACGAACCTCGAACGACACATTTCGTCCTATCGCTCTGGCCATGGGGCCCGACGGCGGGATCTACGTGGCGGATTGGACAAATCCGATCATCAATCACGGCGAGGTAGATTTCCGAGATCCACGTCGCAACAAACAACATGGTCGCATCTGGCGCATCGCCCCCAAAGGCAGCAAGCCGTTGGCGTGGAAACCCGTCGCAGGACAGTCGGTGGATCAATTGTTAGTCAGACTTCTTTCACCGAACCGTTGGGACTTCGAACAAGCGCGTCGCGAGCTCGCGAAGGTGCCTGTGGCAAAATTGCAAAAGGCCCTGACGACTTGGGCAAAGGATGAAGTCACCCGTCGTCATGCCGCATGGCTGCTCAGCGGGCGCACCAGTGACACGGCTCATTTGTTAGC
>Ga0315905_10003706_pt1 | contig 15717 bp, 14 predicted proteins | sample LakEriMetagenome_5_FD_203522 | JGI IMG/M metagenome (GOLD analysis project Ga0315905, IMG submission 203522) | Freshwater fungal communities from buoy surface, Lake Erie, Ohio, United States - Buoy 4 MA121 | ecosystem: Environmental > Aquatic > Freshwater > Lake | place: USA: Lake Erie, Ohio... | reverse complement strand
GTGGCTGGCTGGCTGGCTGGCTGCCCCCTTGGCCAGGGGAGGCAGGCGGTGGATGTGCGGGTGCTGCTGTTGCACATGCAACGACACGCACTGCCGCTGCCCCCCAGCACGCTGTGGCTGCCCGCGCCTGCGGGATCAGCCAGCCCTGCGCCCCCAGCCGCCGCCCCACTCGCCTGGGCCCAGTGGTTGTGCAGGTCGCTCAGCCGCCGCTCAAACTCCTGCACGCCCAGGCTCTCCCTGCGGGCAGCCATGCAGCAGCCAGACAAGGGAGGGAACATTGCTGGGCGGCAGCACGTGCACATGCGAAGCCGCTGCGGGTCACTCCCCCCCCCGCCGCCGCGCCGCGCCACCCCCTTCGCACCTGGAGTTGTTCAGGAAGAAAGATTTGTAGCCGAAGCCCGCGTTGGCTGCCCAGGTCAGCGTGCGAGCAGTCCTGGGGAGGGAGGACATGAGCCCCCAGGCATCATCCGACACCTTGGCCAGCGCTGCAGGCGGGGGAGGCGCGGGGCGGGAGGGGGGGGGGGGCACCGTCAGGGGGGGAGCGGCTTGGCAAGGCAGGCGGCGGCATGTCCCAGGCCACGCTGCGCCTGATGGACCTGCGTGCTGCCATGTGCGGCCGTAATTAAGTCCAGGTGCAGCAGCACGCCCACACAGCACCTACACATGGCACATGGGAAAGGGCGACTGCGGGGAGGGAGCGGCTCACCTGCTGCCCAGGGGCTGCTGACCAGCAGCTGCGCAAACGCACTCGCTTGCGCTGCTTGCTGGGGGGCGCCGGGGTGGGCTGCGGGCGTGTGGTAGCCCGCGGCTGCAGGCTCTGCGGGCTCCGTACACCGGCTGCTCGTGCTGGGCGTGCTGGGCTCGCTGCTGGGCAGGTGCTGCTGCTGCTGCCCCCGCGCGCCCGCGCCTGCGCCCGGCCCCTTGTCCACAGCACGCGCCCGCAGCACGCCGCCCAGCTGCATCAGGCGGCTGCTGCGCCGGGTGGGCTCACTGGTGGAGCAGCCTGCATCGTCTGGGTCGATGTAGTGGCTGCGTATGGCATGCCTAGCGGCGTCGCGCGCGGCGTGCGCCCCACGCATGCCGCCCGCCTTGCAGGCCGCGCTCGTGTGCACGCCTGGCAGGGCCCCCGCCCCGGCTGCGCTGTCACTGGTCATGGCAGACCATGAGCGACATCCGGGTTCTACTAGTAGGTGCTACCCCAGCTGCAGCAGGTCCGAGCTGGCGACGGGCTGGCTGCCCGAGAGCAGGCGCGCACGTCACGGCCGAGGATGTTGAAAACGCATGGGGCCCAATCGCGGCCCAATCCTCGCGTGGTTGCCGCCCTATCGCCTGCCGCCCGCCCTGCAAGCAATCACAAGCTCCTGCTGTGACTGTGCCCTGTCGCTTGCGGGCGAGACGGCGGTCTGCCACGGCGGACTGGGCCCCGCAACCACCCGTGGGTGCGACACCGGCCTGCGGCAAAGCATCAGTGACTGTGTGCATCCTTGTGCGCACCGCTGCCTTTTGCTGCGTGGTGCGCGCCCTGGCGTCCCGTTCACGGCCGCACGGCGCTGGCGTGGTGTGTAATCTGGGCACGTGGACGATACGATAGGCTTGCGGGACCCGGCTCGGCTGTGATGGGGGCGGCGAGGCGTGCTGTGGGCTCCTGTTGTTGGGCTGCGGGCGGGTGACGGCGCGTGCAAAGCACGCCCGGCGGGAACGACCAGCCATTGCACGCAACCGCACGCACACAGGCGCGTGCCAGCGCCCCACCCTGACCCTCCACCCACCCACCGCAAGCTACACAGCAAGCTGCTCCTGGCGCCTGGGGCAGCGCCTCAGCCGCCGCGCGGGGCGCGGCGGTCGGCGGGCGGTCGGAAGGCCTCGACCACGGCGGCGTGGGTTTCTACGTAGGGCCCCCCCGCCAGCTGGATGCAGTAGGGGATGGACTTGAACACCTGCAGCCGGGGCGGGCGGGCGCCGCCTGACAGGCCCGCCACTGCCGGGGGGGGGGGCGCAGCGGCTGCATGCACCCTGCGCAGGCTCGTGCAGGGGTGGGGGACAGACCTGCCGCCCCTGCCCCACCCCCTCCACCCGGCGGTTGCCCCACCTCGTCAAAGGTTTCTCGAATGGACTTGGGTTTGCCGGGCAGATTGATGACCAGCGCCCGCCCACGTATGCCTGCGGCGCCCGGGTGTTGAGTGGGTGGAGGAGCAGGCTCGCCTGCCCCGCCGCACCAGCCCAGCCGGCGCTGCGGCGCGCCCAGTGGCCGCACCCAGGCCGGGAAGGCGCTGCGCTGCGCGGCGAGCCTGCCCTGCCCGCCCGCCTGCAGCCCAAGCGGGGAGTGCGCCCCCACCCCACCCCACCGGGCGCCACGGTGCAGCGGGCGGGCGCGGCCTGCCCCTGCCCGCCGCCTGCCTGCCTGCCTGCCACTCACCCGCCGTCTGCCGCGACAGCACAGCGGTGGGCACGTACTTCAGGCTGATGGCGCGCATCTGCTCGCCATAGCCCGGCATCATGCGGGCGCACACGGCCGCGGTGGCCTCGGGGGTGACGTCCCGTGGCGCCGGGCCGGTGCCGCCGGTGGTGACCACCAGGCAGCAGCCCTGGCGGTCCACCTGCGCTGGCCACGGCAGCAGGGTGGCGGCGGCGGCTGGGCGGCAGCAGTGCGCCCGCGCACCCCTAAAAACCTCTTCAAACCGCCAGGCACTGCCCTGCCCACCCTGGTCAGACAAGGATGTTGGCGGCCCAGTGCGCGGGTGCTTGGGGGGCTGCTGGGCGCCGGTAGTAGTGGGCTGTGCAGTGTGCGCTGCCCTGCTGGGGCGCCATCGCATGGCGGCAGGGCGGCGCAGGCCCACCTCCCCCACCCACCATGTCAATGATGGCGGCCTCAATGTCGGGCTGCTCGTCAGGAATGACCTTGTACACCGCGCTCCAGGGCGACTGCACGGCCTCGGCGAAGAACTGGAGGATGGCGGGGCCGCTCAGGTCGTCGTACACGCCCGCGCTGGCCCGGTCACTGACCGTGAGCACGCCAAAGGTGGCGGCGTCGCCGCAGCTGTCGGGCGAGCCGCCCGCCAGGACGGGCGCGGCTGCCATGTCAGCGCGCGCCACGGGAGTGTGGGCGGGGTGCGCAGGCGGCGCGTCTGCGGGCGGGCACCCGCGCGGTGCTGCGGCAGCGATCTGACGGGAGGGGTGGCCAGGGCGTGCGCGGTTGGCTGTCACTGATCGAACCCGTGACTGCGTGTGCGCGCCCAATGTGCGCCGGCGCGCGCCAGCGCGCTGTGGTGCACACGGGAATGGGATGCTGCCGCGCAGCTGCCCTGCACCGCCAGGCCGCCCCAGCAGGCTGGCGGGGTCATTGGCCAGGCAGCAGCGCACCCGCGCCGCCCCTCGCAGCAGCGCAGCAGGCAGCCCCGTGTCCCGACGTTGACCTGCCCCCTGCCAGCAGCGCCCCCCGCCCCCGCAGCGCAGCAGCCATGTTCAAGCGCCTGTTCGGAGCTGGCGGAGGGGGTGGCGGGGCCGGCCCCGGCAAGCCAGGGCCCAGCACAGCGGCAAACCAGACCATCAATGCCATGCAGACGCTCAGCGAGCGCGAGGAGCAGCTAGAGAAGAAGAAGGCGCTGCTAGAGAAGAAGATGAACGACGAGATGGAGAAGGCGCGCGAGTTTACGCGACAAAAGAAGAAGAGCCAGGCGCTGATGTGTCTGAAGAAGAAGAAGATCCTAGAGCAGCAGCTGGAGCAGGTCGACACGCTCATGAGCCGGCTCATGGAGCAGCGCAGCATGCTGGAGGACCAGCAGATGACGCTGGGCGCGCTCGGCGCCATGCAGGAGGCAGCCCGCGCGCAGAAGCGCACGATGCAGGTGCGCAGCGCATGCATTGCCGCCGCCCGCCGCCGTGCGCGATTTGCCCGCCCAGGGGCTGCCTGGGGGGGCAGGCAGGCCTGCCGCCGCGTGCCTGGGGGCTGCCGGGGTGCGGCGGGCGGGCGGGCGGAGCCGCAGCGGGCGCCCGCGCGGGCGGCAGCGGGCGGGCCGCCCCACAACGGCCCGCCGCCCCGCCGCGCTGCAGGAAATGAAAATCGAAAACATCGACAACACGCTGGAGGAGATCCAGGAGGTCGGCGACCAGATGCGTGTGATCAACGAGGCAATAGCGCAGCCGGTGGGCGCGTTTGCAGGTGGGCGGGCGCCCGCATCGAGCCCCATGCAACCAACCCGCAACCGACAGCCCGCGCCCCCAACCGCCGAGGGTCCACCCCCCAAACCCGGCAGCATGCACGGCCGCCATGCTGCCACGCCCTGCCCAGCGCATGCCACGCCCTGGGACGCCTTGCCCGGGCACAGCGAGCACCCAGCATGCTGCTACACCTGCTGCACCCCCCCCCCCCCCTCCACACCAGCACACCCACCGCGGCGCACCCCCCCCCTGCCCCGCAGATTTGGACGCCGACGAGCTGGAGGCGGAGCTGGCCGACCTGGAGGCGGAGGAGCTGGACAACCAGCTGCTGGAGCCCGCTCCCGTGCCCGCCACCAAGGCGCCCATGGCAGCCGCAGCGGAGCCTGCCATGCCCAGCGTGCCCCAGCGGGCTGCCGTCAAGAAGGCGCGTCCACTGCTGCTGCTGGGGCCGACCCCACTGCTGTGTGTGTGTGTGTGTTGAACTGGGGGGGGGTCATGGTGCTCTGCTGATCGATGCGCTCACTTCGCAGCCTGGGATGGCAGCCTGGCTGGCGAGGTCAGCTCATTGGTCAGCACAGCACCATGCACCTCGTGCATCCGTTGCGTTGCTGCTGCGCGCTGCAACATGCCAGAGGCGCCCCCCCCCCACCCCCCTCCCTGCCTGCGCTGTTGAACCCTGCAGAAGACGCCGGAAGAGCTGGAACTGGAGGCATTGCAGGCGGAGATGGCGCTGTGAGCGCGCACGCCGCAACTGCATCGGCGCAGCAGCAGCATCATTGACGCAGCGGCGGCCGGGCACGCCCCATCAGACCCCCAGCGGGACCCAGCAGCCCGCGGGCGGCCTGCAGTGTAGAGCAGGCAGGCTGGCGTCTGTGGGAGGCACGGGCGGCGGGTATGAGGTACATAAACGCCGCGGCAGCCGCTGGGTTGTACAGTACCTGACGGAGTTTTGCTGTCTGGGTGTTGGCGTGTTGCCTGCGCTCGAGCGGCAGCGCAGCCTGCTGTGCTGCCCCCTGCAGCCACTGCACGCTGCCCAGGCGCGTGCGCGCCCCCTGGAATGCATGTGGGCTGCCCGGACAGCACCTCCTCCCACCTCCAGAAGGCGGGGCCAGGGTGTGTGTATCGTCCCTGGGGGCCCCAGGGCAGGTGGGACACTGCAATGCTGTCCCCACTGCTTCTCTCTCCAATGCACACTCAAACTTCTGTAAACACCTTGCTTCAACCCAGCCAGCAAGCTGCTGTTACAGGCGCCTGACAGGAGTGGTGCTGCGCCTGCTGAGAGCATGCGGGCACCGCAGCCGCCTCACCGCCGGCCCCGGCGTTGCTCTGCTGACCGCGATCGCTGCCGCCTGTGCTCGCGCTCTGCTGACCGCGACCGCTGCCGCCTGTGCTCGCGCTCTGCTGACCGGGAGCGCGACCGCTGCCGCCTGTGCTCCCGCTCTGCCGACCGGGAGCGCGACCGCTCGCGTGCCTGGCGCGTGTGGCCACCCTCACCCCTGCGCCGCGCCTCCGCCCCCCCACCCTCCCCGCCATCGCTGTCGCTGTCACCGTCGCCGCCGCCCTCCCGCCGCCGGTGGTGGTCACTCTTCTTGTGCTTGCCCTTGTGCTTGTGCTCCTTTTTGTGTGCCTTCTTGCTGGGCTTGCTGCTGCCGCCCCCCAGGGTCAGCCCAGGGTCGATGCCCGCTGCACGCAGCACCTCCTGAGCCTGCTGCAGCTTGGCAGCCTCCTCCTGCAGCAGCCGGGCCGGCAATGTGGGCATGGCAGCGTGGCCGGGCGCGCCCCTGGGGTGGGCATGCAGCGAGCCACACACACCAAAGCACCATCATTGTGGTGCATGGACTGCGTGGCTGCGAAGGAGGGGACGGGGCTGGCATGGACCAGGGCTCAGGTCCTACCCACCTGCTTGCGTCGCTTCTTCTCCAGTGCCTTGAGCACCGCCTTGCGGTCCTTCTCGCTCAAGCTGGCCAGAAGCGCGTCAGCGCCTGCAGGTGAGAGGGGGAGGGGGGGTGAGGGGCGCACACCGTGGCTGACGTCAGTCTCAAGCACTGGTCGCAACCGCACAGCCACCGCCGCCCACGCACGCACGCACCGTCGTCACCGCCATCCCCCGCCCCAGGCCCCGCCGCGCCCGTCGCCTCCTCGGCCAGCTCGTCGGTGAGCAGCTGCTGGTTGTGGGCGCTGGCGTCCAGGCCGCCGCGGGGTGGGCTGCGCCCCGCCGCGGCGCTGCCATTGTGCTTGAGCTCAAAGCGGTCATTGTTCTGCAGCGCCGCGCGCGCCGCGAACATGGCGGTGAAGGGGTCCTCGCGCAGCTTGTCCAGCGCGCTGTTGCGCTCCGCCTGCTCTGCGCGCAGCTGGTCGGCGGCTGCCTGGCGCTGCTCAGCCGCTGCCACGGCGGCCGAGGAGGGGCCGGGGCCTGCCGCCGCCGCCGCCGCCGCTGCGCCGCTGCCGCCTTCCTGCTGCTGCAGCTGTTGCTGCTGCTGCTCGGTGACACGCTTCTCCTCCTCCGCTTTGTCCCGCGCCAGCGCGGCTTCCAGCCCAGGGGGTTTGGCATACCTGCACGACGCAGCAGCAGGTCAGGGCTGCGGGAAGCCCGCTGGCGCCTGCGTGTGTGGCGCGCTGGGGCAGGTGCAACACCTGGCCTGGCGCTGCTGCCGGCCTCCACAGTGGGACGGGCCCACAGCTGGGTCTGGCCACGCCCTGCCCAGGCCCCTGCCGCCGGGGGCAGGGCGGGCGCTGCCGCCCGCCAGGCACCTCACATGAAGGACACGCTCTGCTTGTCTGCGTATCTCTGGCGGTCCGCCTCGCTCATGAAGGACATGGCCAGCATCTTTTCCTGCTCCGCCTGGAACTCGGCCAGCGCCTGCTCCTTGATCTGCAGCACCAGCGCAGCGGGCGGGCGGGCCTGGTGCCGCGGCAGCTGCTGCAGGGTGCGGTGCGGGGCTGGCGCGTGGCGTGGCGGGCGGGCGACCCCCCTCCGCCCCTGCCTGACCACTGCACCAGTCGGTCAGCTGCAGGCCACCCCACCTTCTTGTCTGTAATGAACTTGGTCTCCGCTTCGAACTTGCGGATCTGGTTTCGAAAGTTCAGCGGGTGCCTGGAGGAGCGTCAGGGTGTGGGGCGTGTCGGGCGCTGATGAGAGGTGTGCGGCCCGTGCCATGCACGGGCGCGGGCAGCGCCGCCCCGACCACCACCACCACCACCACCCACCAGGGCTTCTGGTTCAGGAAGTTGTGGCTCCAGCTGCCTTGGGATGCGTTCCTGCCCTCGATGCCTGCGGCGCCCTCTTGCTTCTGGCGCGCCGCGTCGGCGCGTGCGCCTGCGGGGGCAGGCGGTTCGCAGCTCGGATCGAGGCCCATGCGCACACTTGTGCCCGCCGCCTGCAGCGGCCTGCAGCGGCCCGCCGCTGCCGCACTCACCTGCAACCGCGCCCCTGGAGGGCATGATGGGCTTGGGGTCCGCCATGGTGGTCGCGCGGGGCGTGCCGAGTCTCGACCACGACAGCAAGGGTCGCACGGCAGGAAGCGGGTGAAGGGCGCAAGCGCAGTCGTACGCTTTTGGAGAGACAACCGCGTTTGGGGGGGTTGCATCCACGGACGGCACCGGCGGCGAAGTTACACCGATCTGGGCGGCATCTGGGAGGCCCCACCGGGTTGCAACGCGCGCTGAACATCCCCGGTGCATTGCCAGATTGGCCGCAGCGGTGACATGCCACCCTGGTCAACGCTTTCAGTGAGATCACCCAGATCGTGACCGCCCCACGGCAACGACCGCAGCAACCAGCATCCACGTGCTGCCACCGCGCGATGCATGTCACTCAAGGCTGCATTCGCCACCCCCTGCCGCTGGGTGGCCCGGCGCAGGGCGCCAGTGTTGCGGGAACGCGGCCAGCACCAGCTACACAGGTGGGCATCGGGGTGGCCGCAAGCACCAGGCTGCTGGCCCGCGCATGCCGCCCCTGGATTGGCTGACCGATCCATCGCTGCGCGCGCAGGTTGCGGCCGGCATGCAGCAGCATGCCAGCGCCGCCGCCGCCGGCAGAGAGCGGAGACTTCGGCGAGCTGCAGGACCCCAAGCGCCTGACGTACCGGTTGCAGCGGTGCACTCGTGTGGAGCAGCTGGCGGCCATGCAGGTGGGGTCCGGGGTGCGCCGCTGCTGGGTGCGCCTTGCCCAGCGGCCAGCGCGCGTGCTGCCGGCGTGCGTGCTGCCGGCATGCGCGCGAGCGAGCCCCTGACCCCATGCCCTGGCGCACGCCGCGCCCACCCCTGCGCACACAGGAGGAGTACGGCCACACCTTCAACTGCATCCACACAGCCGCGGCCTTGACGCAAGCCGTGCACCTGGCAGGCGGCGAGCCGGCTGCAGCAGCCGCCTTTGCAGACCGGCTGCTGGGCGGCATCGCCCCCGCCACATGGGCGGCCTGCAGCCTGCGTGAGCTGGGGCACATCGCCTGGACCTGGGCGGCCCTGTCCCTGCCCGCCCGCCCGGACCTGCTGCAGCAGCTGCTGACGCAGCTGGAGCTGCGGCTGGGGCAGCTGCTGGAGGCGCGGCGCGGCGACGCTGGCGGCGCCCCGCCTGGGGGGGACCAGCAGCCGGGCGAGGGCGGCGGGCCCCAGGCGCCGGCCAGCAAGCCGCAGACCCTGGCCAACATCGCCTGGGCCGCAGCCACCCTGGGGGTGGAGCAGGCTCGGCTGTGGGACCTGCTGCTGCGGGCAGCTGCCGCGCAGCTGCCCGGGGCGACCGAGCAGGAGCTGGCCAACCTGCTGTGGGCGGCAGCCAAGTCCAGGCGCGCCCTCACGCCGCCCGTGCTGGAGATGTGCAGCGCCTTCAGCTGCGCTGTGGGCGGCTGGCAGGACACGCTGGCCCTGTCGACGGCCGCCTGGGCGCTGGGCAAGCTGGGGGCACAGGCCGGCCGGGCGGCGCCGCGACGGCCCGGCCGGCGCGGCCCGCCCCCCGGCCGCCAGCGGCCCGACGCCAGCCAGCAGGCGGTGCTGGCGCCCGCGCTGTCAGCCGCAGCCAAGCGGGCCTACCAGCTGCGTGATCAGCTGAGCAGCAGCGAGCTGGCGGTGCTGCTGGCGGCGCTGGCGGCGGCGGGGCAGCCCCACAGCGGCCTGCTGGGCGCGGCGTCGCGCCGCGCGCAGGCGGCCGTCCCCCTCATGCCGCCCAGCAGCCTGGCCAACATGCTGCACGCCTTTGCAGTCACCCCCGGCGCCCAGCGCGCCGCGCGGCGGCTGCTGGCGGCGGCCTGCCAGCGCTTCAGCCAGGCGGGGGTGGGCGACCTCAATGCGCGAGACCTGGCCGTGTCCCTCTGGTCGCTGGCCAGCCTGGCGCCGCCCGAGGGCGACGCCGCACGCGGCGCGGTGGCGGTGGCGGGGCTGGTGCTGTCCGACGCGGCGGCCGTCAGCATCCGGCAGCGCGCCATGGGGTCGCAGGCGGTGGCCATGTGCGCTTGGGCTGCCGCCCGGCTGGGGCTGCAGGCGGCCGCCCTGTTCAGCGCTGCGGGCGCTGCGCTGGCAGCGGCAGAGCAGCAGGGGCAGCCGTTCGGGCTGCAGGCGCTGTCCATGACGGCCTGGGCGCTGGCGCGCAGCAGCTACCAGGAAGCTGAGGGCAGCGGCTGCGGCGCGGCGGTGGGGGCGGGCCTGGCGCGGCATGCGGCCGCTGCGCCGCTGCGGGAGCTGGCCAACCTGGCATGGGGCTACGGCCACCTGGCCGGTCCCAGCCCCGACCCCGGGGTCCTGCAGGCGCTGGCCGGTGCCGTGAGGACGCGGCAGCTGCTGCGCTGCGACAACGCAGCCGCCCTTGCCAGCTTCAGCTCGGCCCTGGCGCGGGGGGGCGCGCTCGCCGCCCACCCAGACCTGGCTGCCGACCTGGCTGCCAGCATCGCCCGCCTGCCCGTGCAGGCGCTGGGGGGCAGGCACGGCTGCGCCCTGCTTACCGCGCTGGCGGCCGGCCAGCGGTACAGCGCACGGGCGGTGGCGCGCCTGGCAGCGGGCGCGGCGGCGGCGCCCGCCAGCTTCTCCCTGCAGCAGATGCAGCAGCTGGCGTCGGCATTCGCCGCACTGCGCCACGCGGACCCCGCTCAGCTGGACGCCCTGGCCGGGGCAGCTGCTGAGCGGCTGCGGCATGTGCCGTCCGTGCAGCTGGGGGGCAGCGGCGGCAGCGCCCCTGCTGCTGAGCTGGCCACTGCCTCGGGCTGGGATGTGGCCACGCCGGGCGACCAGGCGGCAGCTGCCTGGCAGCCAGGGTGCCTGGCAGCCATGCTGTACGCGCTGTCCGCGCTGGGTCACGCGCACGCCGACCTGTGGGTGGCTGCCGGCGCGGGTGGGGCGCTGGCAGGCGGGGCAGCGCTGGGGCAGCTGTCGCCGCTGCAGCTGGCGCAGCTGCTGTGGGCGGCGGCGGCTGCGGCGCGCGCGCTGGACGGCCGCGGCGCGGCCCAGGCGGGCTTGGCGGCTGCGGTGGGGCTGGCGACAGCAGCGGTGCAGCACGCGCTGGCAGTGGGCGCCGCCGCCGGGCTGCCCGGCACGGGGCGCATGCTGGTGGCGCAGGCGTGCTGCGTGCTGCACGCCGCCTATGACGGCCTCGCCGGCGGGGAGGCTGCACAGCAGCGCCTGCTCAGCTTGATGTCCGCGTGCTGCAGCGACGCGCTGGATGAGCCGGCGGCGCAGCAGCAACAGCGGCAGCCTGGGGAGCAGTCGGGGGAGCAGCAGGCGGGGCGCCAGCGGCGGCGACGCGCGCCCCGCACGGCATCACGCAGCGCTGCGCGCCGTGAGGCGCAGGCGCAGCCGCTTGCTGCGTCGCCCGCCAAGGCTCGCAGCCACGTGGCGCTGTGCTGGGAGCAGCATCAGCAGCTGCTGCTGCAGGACTGCGCTGGGCTGGCAGCAGCGGCTGCAGCTGCCGCAGCTGCAGCAGCCCACGCAGGCGGGGAGGAGGGGGCAGCAGGCAGCCCCGCAGCGCTGGCGCAGCAGCAGCCCTGGCTGCTGCCAGCGGCTGCTGACCACGCATCAGCAGCCGCGCTGGCGTCCGATGTGATGTCCACCATCCAGGCGCTGGGCTGGCGCTGCAAGCCGGGCGCGCCGGGCGCCACGGGCCTGCCGCTGTCCCTGGACGCGGCCGTGCGGGCACGCGGGGCCAGCATCGGCGTCCTCGTCCTGCCCGCGGACGCCACGCTGGCGCGCCCCCTGGCGCGGCGGGCCGCGACGGGCCACGCTGCCCAGGGGCAGCAGCGGTGGCAGCAGGCGGCGGCGCTGGAGGGGCTGCCCGGCCCCATGCTGGGCAGCGCGGAGATGCAGCTGGCAGCCCTGCGCGCGCTGGGCTGGCCGGTGCTGGCGGTGCCAGAGGCGGAGTGGCGGCGGCTGAGCGGGCTGCCGCCCGCCACCAGGATGGCGTGGGTGGAAGCCCACGCCCTGCACACCCTGCAATGAGGGGTGGCGGCGCCGTGCTGCCTGCTGAGGGCCGGCCGCGTGCGGGGGCGGGCGGGTTTTCGCCAGCGCAGCGCAGCGCAGCCTCTCGGCAGCCCCCGCCCCGTCGCGGCGGACGCCTCCAAACCAAGTTTCCCTCCCCTGTAAGACTCATTTCCGTCCCATCCCAACCCCCTGAATTGAGGGCTGTGGCCTGTGTTGCAGTGCACAGTCCCGCCTGCACGCCCCCGCCCCGCTCCCGCCCTGCACGCACGCCCACATAGACGGTGTGCCATCCCTCTCACGTGTGGACAGGGTGTGAGCCCCTGGGCCTGGCCCACGCACCCGCTGGTTCCGCTCGCTCCGGCGCTGCTGGCTCCCGCCGGGCGCCTAGGGCCACACGGCATGCGTGCATGCGCGGTGTGAGGCTGCCGGGCGTGCCAGGCGTGCTGGGGCGTCGCGTCGCACCATGAACCACCCGCACCACCCGGGCAGCCCGCTGAGCCTCCGCTTCCAGTCGGGGCAGACCGCATCATGCATCCTCATGCCCGGCCGGGGTGGCCTGCCAGCAGATGTGGCCGCCATCCTTGGCACCGCGGCCGAGCTCAACATTTTCGGCTTCTGGTACAGCCTGCCGCGGGCTGCTGGCCGCCAAACCCGTCCGCATGACCGGCCTGCCTGCAATTGCCTGCCTGCACGCGCGCCTGCGCCCTGCCTCGCCCGCCTGCGTGCGATTCGGGCCGCTGTTTCGTCGCTCCCGGTCATGGGGGCGGGGCAGTCCAGGGCCGGGCCTTCCCCCGTGGGAGACGTCCCCGCAAGCGTCGTCGCACGCCGCATCACTGCAGGACCAATGTCAAAGGCAGCGTGCCCACGCCAGCCCTGTCTGTGCTGCACACCATGGCGGGAGGTGTGTGGCGGCGGCGGTGGCGTGTTTCTGACGGCGCACCCCCTCGTCGGTGCCTCTGCTCTTGCTGCCAGCCGGCTGCCCCCAGTGCAGCACTGCTGCTTGCTTGCGCACACCAGCCTGCATGGATGGAGGCACGACCTCCCCACCTCTCACCCCCCCGTGTGCAGATGAAGGCGTGCAGCTGCGCTTGCTCCCCGACAAGGCCATCCCCCCCAGGTGATTCCCCCCTTGCGCATGGGCGTAGCAGGGGGGTGCTTCCCATGACATGCGGCGCAAGGGGGCACAGGGCATCCAGTGTGCAGCGCTGGCAGCAGCCGGTGGCCACCACAGCAGCCACCTGCCGCTGGCAGCATGTGGGTGCTTGCGCAGGTGGCCGTGTTGCAGGCTCGCACCCGCGCCCAGCAATTCGCGCTTGCGCACTTCAGGACGCAAGACAACTTCGCCGTGCTGCACAACGACTGCGTGACGCAAGACAAGGCCATGGTGGTCCGCCTGGCCGGCGGACGCGAGCTGATCATGGCGCCTGCCTGGAGTCGCGAAGGTGGTCACGCTGCTGCGCATTCCTTGCTGGCACCACCCGGGTTGGGGTCATGGGGTTGCTGCATGCCGGCCGCTCCATGCCCGCCGACTTCCTAGCAAACCCATCTGCTTCGCACGCCGCATGGCCGATCGCACGCCGCATGACCGAATGCTTATGCTTTTGCACGTTGTTTGGGTTGGATGTCTGCTGAAAATGCGGCGGGTGCTGAGCGCACATGACATGGGCATAGGGTTGTAGGGTGCCGACTGGCCCCACTCCCTGTTTGCCACACCCCATGCCCCCGGTCCCGCGCGGCACATCTCGCAACCCAGGCCGATGTTGGCAACGGCGTTTTTCGCGCCTGCTGCAAGGTTTCTGCGTGTGTCTTTGGGGGGGGGGGTGTACGTCACTTTGGGGGGGTTGGTCTTGCCAGGATGCCCGGACAAGCTACGCTGCTAGCCACAAGTCTGTTGCCTCAAAGCCTGACAATGTGATCAAACATGAGTGGCGCATGGATGACATGAACGCATGTGCTCTGGTCTGTGCTGACGGCTGCTTCTGGCTGTGAGAGCACGGCATGGGTTGTGACCAACCAGCCCAATCGGGCGGGAAACAGATTCGCGTGCGGTGGAAAGCCCCACCTTGCGGTTTTGTTTGTTTGTCGCGGAGCGCATTGCCCCCGAGCCGGTGCCCATTCACATCACATCACCATGCGGGATGGCGGGCATGGGGGGAGGGGGGGCCATGTGCCTCCTCCTTGCAAGCCAACAATGCCCCCCTTCTCCCACCTCATGCTTCCAACTAGTGCAGCTGCCAAGACGCTTCTTTGACCATTGGGCTGCAGGCACTGCCAAGCTGCCCGTGTTCTGGGGCTACTGCCTGGCAGTCGGTCTGCTTGGCGTTGGGGCGGCGCTCATCAGGGAGGCGCGCTTGGCGGTCGTCTTCGACATCGACGAGACGCTGTTGCAGGCGCACAGTCTGAGCAGCTTGAAGAGCGCGGTCAGCAAGTGCAAAGATGCGAGGTAGGCAGGGGTGGGTGACAGGGGGGGAACAGGCAGGGCACGGGCATGGGGGCGTGAAGGGGGGGCATGCATGTCGCCTGGGTGGGAGTTCGCGGGTGTGCATCTGCACAGGCATGCGTAGCCATGGGCATGCGGCATGATGTGGCTTTTTGCACACCTGCACAGTCGCCGTGCATGCCGGTACGCCTACCTGGTGATTGCGCGCATCATCAGCTGGCCCGCACACGGCATTGCCCGACTGCGCGGCTCGCCCGGGTGGCACCGCAGCAGAATCGGGGCTTTTGCTGTCAGCACTTGCCGTCCCCCACCAAACCTCATCTGCCGCCGCATGCTCATGTGTCCGTGCCAGCACCAGCGTGCTGCCAGGGCGACCAACCGAACCCACATGCGCGCCCCCCCCCACATGCACCGCCGAACCCACATCCCCATGCCCCCTGCATGCACCGCCACATGCCAGCGTGGCTGACAAGGTAAGATAAGATTACACACCGGAGACTGTGGGCCCACCCTGTGAGGACGGGGTCATGAAAGCTGCCTGAGTATCGTTTGTGGCTGTCACGCTCGCCGCTGTCAGCGATGCGCTAGGCACGGGTTGCCACACCACCGCCGTCTTCTGGGGCATGTTGTGTTCTGCGGCTGAGGCTTGGGCACGTACCAGCAGCTGCCCAGCAGCTTCAGGGGTGGTCTGGTGGCAATGCACCACACGCAATGTGCCCGTGTGGGCAGCGGACCGTATCATCCAACACGCTCCAGGCCAGGGGGTGCAGGTACATACTCTGGCTGGCAGGGCTCCAGCTCGGTGCCCCCACACCACATGCAGGGCGCGCTTGGAGCTGCAGCTGGCAACCGCTGACGCCTCAGCTGCAGCCGGCATCAAGGCAGCCATCCGTCTCAGCCAGCGCGAGGAGCAGCTGCTGGCAGCTGACCTGCAGCTGCTCACCAGCTTCGCCGACACAGACATGGTGCCCGGGCCTGACGGCGACATGCTGGAAGCCTCGTGAGCATGCCTGCCGGCACCGAACCCACTTGCAGCATGCATGCTTGCTCCCCCTCCGCCTGGCTGGCACTGCTACGTGGGGCCTTGGGTTGGTTGCTGTGAGCAGCAGGGGGCACAGACCGCCGCTGCAGCATCCCCAGCCCACAGTGGTGCCTGAGGGCCCTCTGCACCCTGCGCCCGACCTGGGCCCAGGGTGCCCCCAAAATGGTGACTGGTGACTGAGCGCGCCTCGGCACCGCGCGTGGCTGCAGGTTGGAGAAGGCTGTCACCAACGACGGCACGGCCGTGGCCCGCCCTGTGGTGCGCATGCTGCGCGGGGACGGCTCAGCAGACACCATCTTCACGCGCATCTGGGTGAGGGCAGGCAGCAATGGCTGCCGCACCAGCTACGCCGCTGCAGCCCCCTCGGGAGGTGCTGTCGAGGCTGTGGCTCCCGGCAGTCCTCCTATTGCACTCCTTGCGGCCGCTGTTTCATTCCGCCGCTGCTGCTGCCATGCCCCTGGCTCTCACCCCCACCCCCCCCTCCCCCCGGGCGGCTGCAGCCCGACCAGCCGATCACCAGCATGATGATCAAGCCACGTGAGGGCTGGGAGGCACTGCGGGCTGTGCTGTGTGGGCGCGACGACTTCCAGAAGACCAGGAAGACCAAGTACAGGTGGGCTAGCGGGGGGGGGGGGGGGGCCGGGCGGGGGGGGGGGGGGGGGGGGGGCGGGGGGGC
>Ga0315905_10003704_pt1 | contig 15719 bp, 13 predicted proteins | sample LakEriMetagenome_5_FD_203522 | JGI IMG/M metagenome (GOLD analysis project Ga0315905, IMG submission 203522) | Freshwater fungal communities from buoy surface, Lake Erie, Ohio, United States - Buoy 4 MA121 | ecosystem: Environmental > Aquatic > Freshwater > Lake | place: USA: Lake Erie, Ohio... | reverse complement strand
TATAAAACTGTACTTTTACCCTATTCAATACTTGATTTATGATTAATCCGTCTACACACGGTTGGATCGATAAATTCCTAATGGGATTGCAGCTCAATCCAGAAATCCGTTTGACTACCCCACTTTCGTGGTATGAAAACTTACGGGCTAGCGGATTTATTTATGGACATTGTATAGGCGTACCCAATATCGCACCCGAAGCATTGCAACAATGGAATGCCGAGGAACAATCCAAAGTTGCCTTATTGAACGCACTTTTTGAAATGTATGCATTAACGTTTCACAAAAAAGATCCCAGCGATTTTATTCAAAAGGCGCTTGGTTTTTATAAAGAAATGTCTCCCAGTGGGTTTGGTGAATTTCTACAAAAGATTATTCCCGCAACTGCCAGTCAAAAATTAGAAGATTACATCGACGGGCGCGTTCAAACCAACAAGGATATCGTAAGTAAAAACTTCTCTCATATTGTAACCAATGCCTTGCTATTTATTGATGTACTGGCATTTGCCCATTATTTACAATTGGAAAAATTGCCTGAAAAATACTTAAAACGATTGGAAGAAAGCTTATTGGGTTTAATTTCATTTGTTTTGCAGGTAAAAACTCAAAAATCAGCGCAAGATGATTTATTGATTAAATTGTTTGAAGCATCGGTACGCTATACCCAATTTTCAAAAGTAAATAGTTCCTCTTTAGATCAATTAGGTTTGGACACATTTCAGCATCCGTTGGAAGCCTTGTATTTTTTAGATATTGCAGCGCTTGCGCTATGCAATGATGGTGAAATGGATAATGAAGAACGCTATTTTTTACATACTTTAGGTGCGCATTTATCAATTTCAGAGGCAGTTATAGAACAAACTATACAATTTATTACTGCCTTTATTCAAACCCATAAAAAAAACATTCACTACTTTAACTATTCGCACCCGGTTAAGCATTTTTATGATCAAACAGCGCAAAGTATTATTTTCTTAATCAAACGCAATAAAACACGCTTAACTAAAGAAATACGAGAAAGTAAAGAATTAATGCAATTATTGGCTAAATCTACCCATGACGATTTGGATGCTGAAGAAAAAAAGAAAGTAAAAAAACAACTCCTAGACATTTGTAAAAGTGTACCATCGCTTACTATTTTTTTACTTCCAGGAGGTAGTTTGCTTTTACCTATCTTAATAAAATTTATACCCCAGCTATTGCCATCAGCTTTTAATGAAAACTTAGACGATTAAAATTTTAAACGATAGACTTCATCTAAATCGGCGTTTGAATTTAAATTGACGTCTAAATCGGTTACATAACCTGAATTTAAACCATAAACCCATCCGTGCAATGTTAATTCTTGACCATTACGCCATGCTCCTTGTACAATAGAAGTTTTGGCCAAATCAAACACCTGTTCTTGTACATTAATCTCTACAAATGTATTAAAACGGTCTTCTTCATTGTCAATCCCATTCAAATACTCTTCATGCAATCGGTAAATGTCTTTAATATGACGTATCCAGTTGTCAATCAATCCTATCGATTGGTTGCCCATAGATGCTTTAACTCCTCCACAACCGTAATGCCCACAAACAATAATATGCCGTACTTTCAATACATTCACCGCATAATCTAATACACTCAGCATATTCATATCGGTGTGGACAACCATATTGGCTATATTGCGATGTACAAAAACTTCACCGGGTTTTGCTCCAATAATTTCATTAGCTGGCACACGACTATCGGAACATCCAATCCATAATAATGGAGGCTGCTGACCTTTGGACAAATCACTAAAATAGTCTTTATCTATTGCTAATTGGGCTTCAACCCATTTTTTATTATTGTCTAGAATTTTCTTATAAAAATCATCGCTCATACATTCAATTTTAATTGTGATTTATGGTATTGTAAAGTTACATTATAAATACTTCAAGCAACCACAAAATGTTTTAAAAATTAGTGGTATCAATTAATCCTTATCCTTACTTTTATCTTTAGGTTCCATTCTTCTGCGTTGTACATTATAACTGTGCTCGATGCTAACATAATTATGAACGGCAGTATTATCAATTGCATAGGCTTCTTTAAAACCAACTAATTGTAAATTAATCGCTTTCTCTTTTGCTATAATATCGCGAAATTCCTCGATTAATTCCAACACATCATGTGCTATGTAAACCGTTTGTGAAGCATCGATAACCACCGACGAACCCTCTGGCAACTGCATTAGTGTATTTTTTATGGACATTTTATTTAGAAAAGAAACTTCTTGTGCTAAATCAATGTATACAATATCACCTTCTTTATAATTTTCAGATCGAAAGATATAAGCACGCTTCATGTTTCCCCATAAAATAAAAATAATATTGATTACCAATCCCAAAGCAACTCCTTTCAGTAAATCGGTAAATACTACTCCTAAAAATGTAGCAACAAAAGGGATGTATTGAAAAATTCCTTTTTTGTAAAATTTCAAAAACATTTTTGGATTAGCCAATTTATACCCCACAAGTAAGAGGACAGCTGCGAGTGTCGCTTTTGGAATCCAATTTAAATAGGAAGGAATAGCTACAGCACAAAGTAGTAAGATTATACCGTGAATAATGGTTGCTAATTTTGTTTGAGCCCCAGCAGCAGCATTTGCCGATGTGCGCACGACGACCGATGTCATTGGTAAGCCTCCCAAAAAACCACTTATTATATTTCCAACCCCTTGTGCTTTTAATTCAAGATTCGTATTCGTATATCGTTTATGAACATCCATACGATCCGCTGCTTCAATACAAAGTAATGTTTCAATTGAAGCAACAATTGCAATCGTTATAGCAACGGTCCACAGCTTTGGGTTTTGGAGTTGACTAAAATCTGGAGCAATAAAGGTATTTTTCCATGCCATTAACGAATCGGGTACGGGCAATTGCACCAAATGATCTCCAGAAATTGCGAAATCAGAGCCAGTATATATCCAATACCAATTTATCACTATACCAAAAACCACAGCCACTAATGCAGGGGGTATAAACTTAACGTTTTGTAATCCTTTTATTTTTGGCCAAATTAATAAAAGTAAAAGCGAAATCACTGCAATGGTAATCGCACCGTAATGTACATGAGCAATTACCGAAAATAATTCACTAAATGTATTTTGACCATCACTTTGAATAAATGCCTCATCGCCTTCAAAATCAGGATCATAACCTACCGCATGTGGGATTTGTTTTAAAAAAATAATCACCCCAATTCCCGCCAACATCCCTTCAATTACATTGTTTGGAAAGTAATTGGAAATCGTACCCGCTTTTAAAAACCCTAAAACCAATTGTATACATCCCGCCATAACCACAGCTGCGATCAACAATTCAAAAGAACCTAGTTCAGTTATAGCAGTTAATACAATTGCGGTCAATCCGGCTGCAGGACCTGAAACACTCAAAGGTGAATTACTAATAAGACCTACAACTATACCTCCTATTACACCTGAAATAACTCCAGAAAATAATGGGGCGCCACTAGCCAAAGCAATACCAAGACAAAGAGGAAGGGCAACAAGAAATACAACTAAACCTGATGAAAAATCAGTTTTTAGATGTGCAAAAACAGCAGCTGTTTTAGACATAAAGATATGTTTAAGAAATAATTAAAAAAGTTAATTCAGGAGAAAACTAACTATTCTCAGGAGGCGGTATAAAGATTTCTTCAGCTACTTTATCATGCCGCAACTGAAACGCTTTTAAAATACCTGAAAAAGGCTTATAAATGGAAAACTGGAAAATTGAAATAATAATCGGTTTTTCTTCAAATGGAAAAGCATTGTAACCTATTCCATCTTCTTCCTCTTCAGAGAAATTAAAAAACTGAGAAACATCGGAATGCTTTTCAATCAACTTTATTACTGTTGGCGCTGAAAGAAAATTAAGAAATAAAAATATAAATAAAATAGAAGCTTTTTTCACATTAACAAAAGTAGTTTTTTTTTATGATTAGTATAACTTTTTTAAATAGCATTTCAATTAAAAAAATTTTAGAACGAAATCATTCGTTCATAGTGTAACTTTTCATGTTATTTTTTTATTTGAATGATAAAACCATTTTAATTTTTCAATTCAAAATGTATGAACACTACTATGAAAAAGTTAAATTAAAAAGAAAATTACTATAAGATAAATTGATAGTTTTTACCTTTGCATCAACAATCCTTATTATAATGACTATCACCCAACTTCAATATGTTTTAGCCGTAGCCGAATACAAAAATTTCACTTTAGCGGCTGAAAAATGTTTTGTAACACAACCTACGCTGAGTATGCAAATTCAAAAAATTGAAGACGAATTGGGTATTCTCATTTTTGATCGCAGTAAAAAACCTATTCAGCTTACCGAAATTGGACAAAAAATTGTCAATCAAGCGAAAAATATTGTCAATGAAGCCGATCGAATTCAAGATATTGTTGATCAACAAAAGGGATTTATTGGGGGCGAATTCCGTTTGGGAATTATTCCAACCATTATGCCAACTTTACTACCGATGTTTTTGACCAATTTCATCAAAAAATACCCTAAGGTTAAATTGATTATTGAGGAATTGAATACTGAGGATATAATTTTTAAATTAAACAATGGACATTTAGATGCCGCTATTGCTGCAACTCCGCTTCATGAAGAAAAAATAAAAGAAGTCGTATTGTATTTTGAACCCTTTGTCGCCTTTATCCCTGAAGGACACCATCATTTTACTAAACGTACCATTGAAATAAGTGATCTAAATTTGGATGAAATGCTCTTACTCCAGGACGGTCATTGTTTTCGAGACAATGTACTCAACCTGTGTAAACGATCAGATAGTGCAGCGGCCAATCGATTTCAATTGGAAAGCGGGAGTTTTGAAACGCTTATAAAATTGGCCAATGAAGGATTAGGAACCACACTACTCCCCTATTTACATACCTTAGATTTAAAGGAAGTGGATACCATTAAATTACGACCGTTTAGCGAACCCAAGCCAGCGCGTGAAGTAAGCCTTATTTATCCCAAAAACGAATTAAAAATCCATATCATAGACGCACTTCGTTCTACAATTGCAGGTGTCGTTAAAGGCGCAATTGTTTTTCAAAACGTACAAATCGTAAGTCCAAAGCCCGAAAAATAAAAAGAGTCCAATTAAGGACTCCCATTATTCTACTCGAAATTCTGCAATACAACGCCTTAATTCAGGACGATTGTCGGTATAGAATACCAACCATTTTTGCAATAATTCCATTTCATCCGGCAAGAGATTACTCACCGCCTTTTTTAACTTTCTTTGAAATCGATCAGGGTTGCGACTGACACGCTGTAATTCTGATTTCGTATAATCGTAAATCAATCGAGGCATAGCATTTGGTTTTTAAGGTTAAGTTTATGATAGATTGGGTGATGTAAATATAGAACTTACCTTTTATCTGTCCAAACTTTTTTCTTAAAAAAATACGTTTAAATACATATTTAATCGATTATTTACATTTTTACACAATTTAATTATGTATTTTCTTACTTTTAACAGTATGCCTTATTCTAATTAAATGCAGAATACTCCATTTGGCTTTAGTCGCAATGGAACATCATTTTAAATCACAATAGGCGATCTCGGTATAGCTTATTTTTTAAATGCCCTTAACATTTCACGTTTTCCGGGGGCTCCAGGAAGTTTCTCGACTTCAAAACCCACTTCAAGCATCGCTTTTTTAATGGAAGTTCGGCAGGCATAGGTAACTAAAACACCGCCTTTTCGGAGGGCTGTATACATGCGTTTAAATATAGGTACATCCCAAAGTTCAGGTTGAACCCGAAATCCAAAGGCATCAAAATAAATCAAATCAAACCGATCTTCATCAGTAATGTCTTGAAAAAATTGTTGCCGTTTGATTAATGTAAAGTGTTCAGAGATCGCTGTAGGGATTTCCCATGCGCCTGCATGCATTTGATCAAATACCAATTGAAATTCAGGTACTTGCAATGCTTTAGGGTACTGCATTAAAGCAACTTCTTGTATAGACACTGGATATGCTTCAACACCAACATAGTCAATAGACTGATTGCGTTTAGTATGCTCTAACCATGTGATAAACGCGTTGAGCGCAGTACCAAATCCTATTTCTAAGATCGATATACTCGATTGGTCAAAAAGTGAAAGTCCGTTATGTACAAAAACATGATAGGCTTCTTGTAGGGCACCATGTTTGGAGTGATAACTTTCATTCCAATCCGGCAAAAAAATGGTATTTGAACCATCACCGGTTTGTAAAATTTCACGTTTCACTACTTAATGTATAATTTTTTTATCCGCACTAGAGGACCGCCACATTTTTGTTGATGGCATTGAACACAGGCATCAATACCCGCGTTAAAATGAACTTTAGCATTCTTTGGATCACTATATATTCTTTGTTGTGCTGCTATAAACGCTTTTGCCTGCGATTTGAAAAATGCATCATTATCCTCAGGATCAGTCATTGTAGCTGAATAAATTTTCAAAAAATGTGCTGGAAAACTCCCTACAGTATCTCCTTTAATAATCCGTTCACGTAAGCGTTTATTGTCAACATACATTTGCTCCATCAAGGAAGCCATTTCAGACATTTGATACATTTCAAAGCCTTCATCAGGAGCACTCGTTTTGGACTGTTTACAGGTTTCGTTAGATTTGACTTCTTTGCTAGACGGTGCCTCTTTCTTTTGGCAAGCCACTAAAAAAAGAAGTAAATACAGGGAGAAAACATGCTTCATTGTTATTTCTTTAGATAGACTCCTGTTGCTGTGAAAGCATAGGTAACTTCAGGTTTTTTGATTTTTGCGATTTCCTCTTTCGACTTTCCTCCATCTTTTGCATAATGTTTCAATTCATCTACCGAAACGACCTCAACAAAAGCTTTCCCTTTTATCACAGCCTCTGCATTATCCGCATTTAAAGGAACAAAAAAACCGTAATCTTGAAAACGTACAAACGATTCTTCTGAATTTCCTAAACTTAAGCGCATCCAGCAACCTTTCTTTTTACAAACGGAATTGATTTTTGATTTGAAAATAACGGTTAAGGTATCCCCTTTTTTTAACCCTTTATACTTTTTCAACATTTGTTTTTCATTCAATACCTTTTTCATTTCGAATGGAGCACCGAAAAGCTTGTAGTCGTCAGCATTATAAGCTACTTTTATTTTTTGTGCAGCGTTTTGTTTTTCTTGCGCCATAATGGAAAAACCCAAAACCAAAGAGGCCACTATCCCTACTATTGCTATTTTTTTCATACGATTTAAATTGAAATTTTTACAAAGTTATACTCTTAAATAAAAGGAATACGATTTTGAGCTTATTTTTTTAATTTTTTATAAAATCCAGCACTGCAATGTTTTTATTTCAAAACTAGTATCCTATTCTTTTTTTTTTAGTAGTTTAGCCAAAAAACATAAATACAATATTATACCCTACTTCATCCCTTTTAGGATTTAGGGACTATTAGATTATAATGAATACAGAAAAGACTCCGGAAATTGATATTGTCAACGTATCAAACTCTAAAATTACTTCGGTTGATTTTGAAAATCTTACGTTTGGAAATGTCTTTACCGACCATATGTTGGTTTGCGATTTTAAAGAGGGCCAATGGCAAAAACCCATCATCAAACCTTACGAACCCTTTTTAATTGACCCATCGGCAAAAGTTTTTCATTATGGGCAAGCCATTTTTGAAGGAATGAAAGCCTACCGCGATACTACTAATCACGTTTGGTTATTTCGTCCCGACCAGAATATGGATCGTTTCAACAAATCGGCTACGCGTTTAGCAATGCCAGAAATTACTGAAGAAATCTTTATCGGAGGGCTTAAACAATTGGTGGCTCTGGATCAAGAGTGGGTAAAAAGTGGAAAAGGAAACTCCTTATATATCCGTCCGTTTATGATTGCTATCGGTTCGGGGGTTATTGCACAACCTTCAACACAATACCGTTTTATGATTATTTTATCACCTGCTAAATCCTATTATTCGGGCGAAGTTAAAGTAATCATTGCTGAACATTATAGCCGTGCAGCCAATGGAGGTATTGGTGCTGCAAAAGCTGCTGGGAATTATTCAGCGCAGTTCTACCCCACACAATTAGCCAATGCACAAGGATTTCAACAAATCATTTGGACCGATGATGCAACCCACACCAAACTTGAGGAAGCGGGAACCATGAATATCTTTTTCCGAATTAACGACACCTTAATTACGGCTCCTACGAGTGAACGAATTTTAGATGGAGTTACGCGAAAATCACTTTTAGAAATTGCACGCAACGAAGGTATAACTGTTGATGTGCGTCCTCTAACGGTAGACGAACTCGTGAATGCAGCTCAAGATGGAAGTTTAAAAGAAATGTTTGGAGCCGGAACTGCCGCTGTTGTGAGTCCGATTAAAGGGTTTCAATACCGCGAAAATTATTACGAACTCACGCCTCAAGAGCAACCCATGGCGCTTTTTTTGAAAGAAAAATTAACCAACATTCAACACAAACTTGAAGACGACCCTTTTGGTTGGACAATTAAAATTTAATATCGTTTTTTTTATTTCGGTGTACAATTGGTGATTTACTGTGTTTCTTTAGCAGAAAGAACATCATATTTCCTCAATGATGTATTGTCGCATTAAATTGTAATTTGTCAAATAATCCTAGTGGTTAAACCAACTGTTAACCATTTGCTGCTCTGTTGCCACCGCATTTCGGTGGGTAAAATCGTTTTTCTTTGGATTATAGCTATAGTCTGCTGCCCATTCATGATGATTTTTAGCCAATTCAATAATACTTTGGCACACATATTCAATTTCAGCGGTTGTTGTGGTTGGGTGAATCGACATGCGAATCCAACCAGGCTTTTGAGTAAGATCACCCTGATTGATTGAACACGTCAACTGTTGCGAAGTTGCCTGGTCAACATGAAGTAAATAATGACCGTATGTCCCTGCACAGCTGCACCCACCTCTCGTTTGTATTCCAAAACGATCGTTTAGGATTTTTACCCCTAAATTATAATGCAAATCGGTAATATAAAAAGAAATAACCCCTAAGCGATCTTGGTGTTGCCCTGCTAAAAGTATAATATTTTCAATGGGGGTCAATTGTTCAAATACATAATCGACCAACTCGTGTTCGCGCTTCAAAATATTTGGTACACCCATTTCTTCTTTTAATTGAATGGCCAAAGCAGTTTTAATCACTTGTAAAAAACCTGGTGTTCCTCCGTCTTCTCGGTCTTCGATATCGTCAATGTATTTATGTTCACCCCATGGATTGGTCCAACTCACGGTTCCACCTCCTGGACAGTCGGGTACATTATTTTTGTATAAATTTTTATTAAAAAGTAATACACCAGAAGTGCCTGGCCCACCCAAGAATTTATGCGGTGAGAAGAAAATGGCATCCAAATAGGCTTCGGGATCGGCAGGATGCATATCGATCTGTACATACGGACCCGAACAAGCAAAATCTACAAAACATAAGCCCTGATTTTGGTGCATAATTTTAGCTACTTCATGATAAGGGGTTTGAATTCCTGTCACATTCGAACACGAGGTAATTGAAGCAATTTTAAAACTGCGGTCCTTGTATTTTACAAGGAGCTGCTTGAATTGCTCCAAACAAAATAAACCGTCTTCTTTTGCCGGAATAACTACTACATCGGCAATAGTCTCAATCCAAGAAGTTTGGTTGGAGTGGTGTTCCATATGCGATACAAAAACAACTGGTTTTAAATCTGTAGGCAAATTGAGGTACTCCTTTAAATTTTCAGGAACTTTTAATCCTAATATGCGTTGAAATTTATTAACCACACCGGTCATACCGGTACCTGTATTGATTAACACATCATTTTCATTAGCATTCACATGGCGCTTAATAATCTGTTTTGCCTCGTGATAAGCCAATGTCATTGCCGTACCCGATACTGTTGTCTCTGTGTGGGTATTGGCTACAAAAGGACCAAATATATTCGTTAATTTTTCCTCTATAGGTCGGTACAAACGGCCACTAGCTGTCCAATCCGTATATATCATGGGTTTAACTCCATAAGGCGTTTCAAATTGCTGATCAATGCCAATTATGCCGTTACGAAACGTCTCAAAATACTGTTCCAATTCGGTTTTCAATGCCGTGGTAATCATAGGGTCAGAGGTTTGTATGGCAAAGATAATTGAAATCGCTAAGGAAACAATAAACCTTTACACAATTGACTCATTGACTCTTCTGCCTGCCGGCAAGCAGCTTATCGCTTTGTTGCCTCGATTAAAATTTCTTACCTTTACACAATGCAAAAGCTATGCTTTACACCCCGTTTTCAAACAGCACTAACGCCCGATTCGGTAACCAGCAATACTATTCGACAGGTTACAAAAGCACACTATTCTGCAGTAGTGCCCCGAATTCCAAGTAATCCCTACAGTATCCATGTTGTAACTGAAGTGGCGCAACTTTTAGGTTTGAACAACATCGATTGCCAATCTGCAGCTTTTATCAATTATTTTTCGGGGAAAAAAGTCTATCCTACTACGCAACCGTTTGCCATGAATTATGCCGGACATCAGTTTGGAAATTGGGCTGGGCAGCTTGGTGATGGCCGAGCAATCGTTTTGGGTGAAGTGCAGTACTACAACCAAATTTGGACACTGCAACTTAAAGGCGCGGGCCAAACACCCTATTCTCGAAAAGGTGATGGACAAGCGGTTTTACGTTCGTCTATACGGGAGCATCTTTGCAGTGAGGCAATGCATCATTTGGGAGTCCCTACTTCGCGTTCGTTATCCCTTATCGGAACAGGCGATGAAGTCTTGCGCGATATCTTATACAATGGTAATCCCAACTATGAAAAAGGGGCAGTAATTTGTAGAATAGCTCCAACCTTTATCCGTTTTGGCAGTTTTGAAGTCCACGCCGCTCGACAAGAACACGAGCAGCTAAAGCAATTGGCCGATTTTGTAATTCGGGAATACCATCCTGAAATTACAAGTGAAGGACCCGAAAAATACACTGCTTTTTTTCAAGCCATTTGTTCAAAAACACTTCATTTAATGGTTGAATGGCAACGTGTCGGATTTGTACATGGTGTAATGAATACCGACAATATGTCGATTCATGGCATAACGATTGACTATGGACCCTATGGATGGTTAGAAGATTTTAATCGCAATTGGACCCCCAATACCACCGACAGTCAGCACCACCGCTATGCCTATGGTAATCAACCCGATGTGGCCCTTTGGAACCTCATTCAATTAGCGAATGCCTTGTACCCTTTAATTGGAGCTGTCGAACCCTTGGAAGCGATTTTAAATGCCTATGGTTGTCAGTTTGATGCGGCCTTTTTGCAAATGAACCGCAATAAGCTCGGACTCGAATTTGAATTGAATTCCGATGAAGTACTTATTCGAGAGGTGATGACGCTTTTGGAACGTATCGAAACCGACTATACCTTATTCTTTCGCTTGATAGCAAACGTAAAAAAATCAGATAGCCCCGAAGTCGCTTTAGCGAAACTAAAGGACGCTTTTTACACCCCTAGTCAATGTTCAGGTGCAGTGGAAATCGCTTGGTTGGATGGGATGCAAAAGTACCTTCAGCGTTTGGCAAAAGAAGCCCGTCCTGATAGCGAGCGAGCAGCAGCTATGAACCGTGTTAACCCCAAATATGTTTTACGCAATTATATGGCCCAACTGGCTATTGATGCCGCCAATCAAGACGATTTTAGTTTGATTGCAGAATTATATGAGATGCTCAAACATCCGTACGACGAACAACCCGAACACGAAAAATGGTTTGCCAAACGCCCGGATTGGGCGCGGACTAAAGTAGGTTGCTCCATGTTGTCGTGTAGTTCGTAATCCTTATTTTTTAAATGTCAATTGACGTAACACCGTATTACCAAAAGGAATCAAAGTGACGGATTCCAACTTCTTCGTTTTGGAATTAACTAATTGGGTTTGAATGGTCCGTTTATTCCATACAGCTTTAGCTTTTGGAGCAGCTTGATAAGGTTCGAAATCTACTGGTGCATACAAATAGTCTGAAAATCCGTCTTTATAGGTGCGATCTTGAATTGCTTTTGCTGCTATTGGCAAAGCATATAAAAGTGGCCCGTAATGGTAAAATAATTCTCCAGTGTTGGTAATTTTTTGCTGCACTTCTGTTGCAAATCGAATTTTAATATGATCCGTAGTAGCAAAATCACGATGAATAATAATAAAATTATCTACTAATGAGTATTTTTCAGAAGTTTCAATACCCTTCGCCCATTGAGGTTTACGGATTTTCAAATTAAGTGAACCTGATACAGATTGAGTAATTTTAAATTCCATAGCCATATCAAAGGGATATTGGGTAATATTTTCAATCTGAACGAACCGTCCCTGAACATTTGTCGTTAACACGCAAGGCATAAGTAAAGTAGCGATCAGCTCCTCGTTGGCATTTTTCATCCAAGCATTTTGTAGAAAATATGGTGTGATTCGTCCAGCATTCGGACTACAACAAACGGCTACATCTTGATGAACTGGAGAATATTTATAGCGGGTTTGTTTGCGGCCCGGCTCGATCTCACCATTTTTCGTCCCAAGCATTTCATAAGAATTATCGGTTTTCAAATACGCAATACTAGAATATTCAGGATGGCGTGCTCCTTGTGCGGCATTAAAAAATAAATGTTCGATTGTATCGCCCCATTTTGCCATATTTTCTTTCTGATATAACAAACAATAGCTGGCCAACAATTCATGAATGGAACAATATTCATAGCCTGTATTAGTAGCATCTGCCTCTCGTTCTGCAATCCATTCATCTCCAATAGGTGCTCCACTAACTGTTGTTGCATTTTGAATCCGCGCCAAATAAATTGCCAAAGCTTTTTCAATTTCTGGATTAAACGATGCATATCGAGCGATAATTAAGGTACGTAAATGTTCGTAGGTATGTACCCCATGTGATTTTAATCGATAATTTGAATTTAAAATACTACCCAATTGTGCATCGCTTTCCGATTGATAGGTTTGGGAGAAATCACGATATAAGAACAAAGCATAATCAAGGTATTTTACTTCGCGTGTATGTAGATATAATTTTTCAAGAATATCTGTAAAGGTGAGTCCATGTGAGACACCACCATTAAACGAATCACCCGAACGAAATGGGCTGGACTGATCAATGGGATAATGGTACATCACATTGGCAACAGCCCTTTGAACAGCAGCTAAAACAATACTATCTTGTGTCAATTCATAATACGCTAATAGTCCACGATATAATGAAGCCTTGGCCCACAATTCGCCATTTTCTGATTGAAAATTATACCGTAATTCCGAATCATAAATTCCCAAATACCCATCGGCATCTTGAGTGGCTAAAATGCGCTTCACATAGTTCCGTACCTTTTCTATTCCTTTTGAATCTTGAAGTAGAAACGCATTGCGAATATATCCGTCCCACCAATTGGATTGGGTTTCACTGTTCCACCATTTGTATTGCTCATCGCCTCTAGTATCGCCCGACTTAAGATTTCCCAAATCTTGGCTTTGGATTGCTTGTGCAATCGCCCTACCCCATATATTGGATCTTGTATTAAATCTGGAACCAATTCGTCCAAGTGTCCTACAAATCCGTTCAAGTCTTTTTGCATTTGAACTTTTAACCAACCTGTTGGCTGTATACTACCTAGAGGAAAGGTGACTAAAGATTCGGTTGATGTTTGTGCACATAACCCTATAGAGCTGACTAAAAAAATAGATACAATTATTTTTTTCATTGAGCGGTCATTTCAAATTGTAAAATTCCTCCTTGGTAAATATCTTGAAAAGTTAATGAGGGTTTGTCCCAAGCAATACCATTAAGTTTTCGACTTTTAGAAAAGCGATTTTGATCAGAAAATGATTGTCCTTCAATTATAAATTGCTTTTGATTTGGCAAATGCAATACTGCTTTTTTGAGTTGGGGACATCCCAAAACAAATTCTCCACTTGCGGGATTTACTGGATAAAAACCAAGTGACGTCAAAATGTACCAGGCACTCATTTGACCACAGTCATCGTTACCAATCATACCATCAGGTGTATTGTTATGAAAATCATCAATTACTTTCTTTAAGTAACGCTGACCTTTCAACGGTTCATTACTCCAAGCATATAAATAAATAACATGATGACTGGGTTCGTTCCCATGGGCATATTGTCCAATCATTGCTTCCTGCCCTAAAAATTTATTCGGGTTTAAGGCTTCAGTAGTGAAAAAATCATTCAATTTTTTGGTAAAGTTATCCCTGCCTCCCAATAGTTGTATAACACCTGTCACATCGTGTTGAGCTGGTGTCCAAAAGTATTGCCATGCATTGGCCTCAGTATAATCCCCTGGATTATTTAATGGAGAAGTGGCTTCAAGGGGATTAAATGGAAACCGCCAATTTTCCTTACTATCTTTACCTCGAAAAAATGTTGATTGAACATCATACAGGTTTTCATAATATTTTGCTCGTTTGGCAAACTGTGTAGCAATTTTGGTTTCACCTAAAAGTGTTGCCATAGATGCCACACACCAATCGTCATAACCACTTTCCAACGTACGTGAAACGGATTCATTATCCAATTTATCAAAAGGATAATACCCAAATTGATTATATATTTCCCAATCTGAATTGATATGACTTTGTGTCGAAGTTTCTAACATTGCATTTAAAATTTCGTGAGCATCATTCCCTCGAAACCCATTAATATAAGTAGAAAGGAGCATTGGAATTGCATGGTTTCCAATCATACAATAATTATCTTGCCCCCATACTGTCCAAATGGGTAAAAATCCTTTGGACTTATGAAGAACAAGCATTGTATGTGCAATACCATCGATGATTTCTGGAGCAACTAACTGCAATAAAGGGAAAGCGCCTCTGTAAATATCCCAAATGGATAATGTACTGTAATAAGCTTTATTTGGTGCAAGAGCTATTGAATTGTCAACGCCGCGATACCTTCCATCTTCATCTGCGATATTGGCGGGTTGCAATAATAAATGATAAAAAGAAGTGTAAAAAATCTCTCGTTGTTTAGACGGGGCTTCGATAGTGATTCGATTGAGATAGCCCTCCCAAGCTTGTTGATTTTTTGCAACTATTTGATCAAAATCCCAGTGTGGAATTTCCTTTTGCATATTATTCTTTGCCCCTTCAACATCAACTGTCGATAAAGCGATCTTTATTTTGAGTACCTTATTTTTTGTCAAATGAAAATCCAGCAGAAATCGAGTTGCCTCTGCGTTGCCCTCGGATTTTAATGCATCAAAATTTATGAATGGTTGGTCAAAAGTAAGTGTAAAAAAGTAGGTTCGATTCACCCAGTTTTCAGTTGAACAATAACCCGAAATAGTTGTGTTGTTCTCAATTTGAATACGATTACTAACGAGATATTTTTTGGGATTTTTTTCATCAAAAACAAACCGTAACCCATGCTGCAAATCAACATAAACCGTTGCTTGCTCTGTAGGAAATGTATATTGATGAAAAGCGACACGCTCAGTACAACTCAATTCAACCTTAACCCCATCTTTCTTTGTAAGTGCATAGTATCCTACTCGACCTTGTTCAGACGCTTTATCATAACTATTGGCTAAACCTTTTTTGGGAGTATGAATAGGAAGTACTAAAACATCACCCATTTCATTGATCCCTGTTCCGCTTAGTCGAGTTTG
>Ga0315905_10003703_pt1 | contig 15720 bp, 14 predicted proteins | sample LakEriMetagenome_5_FD_203522 | JGI IMG/M metagenome (GOLD analysis project Ga0315905, IMG submission 203522) | Freshwater fungal communities from buoy surface, Lake Erie, Ohio, United States - Buoy 4 MA121 | ecosystem: Environmental > Aquatic > Freshwater > Lake | place: USA: Lake Erie, Ohio... | reverse complement strand
ATTTGGATGAATCGTATCGGCACTGCACTTCTTGATCAGGCGCTCCATCTCGTCTCGATGCGGCTGGAAGAGCGTGGGGCGGAGGCTGAGACACTCGTGGTGTGCGGCGGATCGGCCTTGCAGGCGCTCGGGCTGGTCAGCCAGACGACGAAGGACGTGGATGTGCTCGCAGGCGTGGACGCGGTGAGCGGTCTGGTCGATCCGAGACCGCTGTCGCCCGCGCTTTATCAGGTAGTGGACGAGGTGGGCGAGGAATTGGACCTGCCACGAGGCTGGCTGAATGCCGGACCCGCCGATCAAGTGCTCATGGGACTGCCGGAGGGGTTTTTGTCGCGGCTGATCCGTCATGAGTATGGAGCGAGGCTCACGATTTTTTATCCTGACCGCTTTGATCTGATTCACCTGAAGCTGTTTGCCTGCATTGATCAGGGAGAGGGCCGTCACAGCCGTGACCTGAAGGCACTGGCACCCACGCAGGCGGAGATGCCCAGCGCGGCACGCTGGGTCTGCACGCAGGATGGCAGCGAGGTGTTCCCCGCCCTCGTCCGAGAAGCCGTCACTCAACTGGGATACCCGCATGTCACCGAGCCATTTTAACGAAGACCTTCGTGCTGGCCTCCTCGACTGGTTGTGGCGTGGTTGGAGCAGCCTGGGGGTGGCTGGAACTGGCAGCGCAAGCGCGCGCGCCGATCATGTGGTTGATGTGGAGACGCTGCTGCTGGCTACCACGGTTTGGGGTCGGCGAGAGCCGCGTCTGTTTGACGAGGCGCTGGACTGGCTGTGCCTGCATGGCTCCCTGGTTCACATGCAACGTCTGAAAAACTTGCACAAACAAAGTGGCCTCGGCGATGCAGCGGTGCTCGGCGCGATGGCGGACGTGGCACAGCGGCAATCATCGCAGGTGAAATGGAAGGCTCTGGCGGCTCCGACGGGCTCAAAGCGAACCCTGGAACCGCTGTTCATCGGTGGAGCCAGTCTGACAGCGGTAAGCGATCCGGTGTTCGCCGCGCACGGCTTCCAGCGTGGCAGGCTGGAACTGCGCCAGATGAGCCGTGCGCCGTCGCCGGGCATCGCGGCGAACCTTTGGCTCAAACTGCGGTGTCTGTTTGGCACCTCCACACGTGCGGAGATCATGCTGCACCTTCTCACCACCGGACCGATGACCGCGGCGCGGCTGGCGCGGCTTTCCGGCTTCACCCAGCGTTCTGTGTTGCTCCCGCTGCGGGAAATGGCGCTCTCAGGGCATGTGATCGAGCCGCCATTACCGCAGCGAGAGCGCGTGCTTCCTGGAAAAACGCCCGCCAAACGCCACCGCGGTCCTTCGCTGGCCTATTCCATCCGTGCGGATGAGTGGAGCTTCCTGCGCACCTGGAAGAACCCCGTCGGTTTCCCGAAGTATGTGCCCGTCACCGCCTTACTGGCCGCCTGCCAGAGCCTTGATGGCGTGCTGGCCGCCGCGGATGACGTGAAAGGCTATCCATCTGCGACGCTGGCCATACGCTGCCGCGAGGCCATGAAAAAACATGCCACGCAACTGCACCAGCAAGGCTGGTCGGACGAAATGGGACTGCACCAGCGCCTTACCGGCCAGCAGTGGCTCGAACACATCGCGCAGAAGCTGCCATTGCTGATTCGATCCCTCTAACAGCCTGACCACGCCGCGGTAGGTGAAGCGGAGGCTGCCCTCCACCACCGCTTCACGGTCGGCGTAAAGGCAGCGGGCGAAGTCGAGGGGCGAGAGCGGCGTTTCCATGATCGGGCGACGATCATCAAGAAACACCGTCCGGCTTGGCGATAAGAAAACGACATTCACCATTTCCGAAGGCGACTTTGGCAGCGGGCGGCCGTATGGGAGCCAATCATGATCTCTCCAGACCTGCAAACGCTCGCCACCCGCATTCGCCAATCCCTGGGGTGCAGCAAAGACTTGGCGGAGGATTACGCCAAGGGCATCAGCAACCCACCAGAGATCATCCACGGCAAAATCGTTGTGCGTGACCCCGAGGGGCGCATCATGGCCCGGGTGCCGGACAGCGTGCTGGGCTGATCAGGCGGGCCGGGACTCGATGCGGGCCACCATTCTGCGGACGTGCGGAGCCTTGTTGGCGCGGGGCTTGAGGATGGCGAGGCTCTTGGCGAACGATCCCCATTTGATGACGCGGATGGTCACATGGCGGGTGCCCCAGAGATTCATGGCGCGGTGCGAAGGCTTGTAGAGGTCGATGGTCTTCGTCCCAACGATGGCGGAGCCGTAGTCGTCCACGATGTAAAGCGAGGAATCGCCCTGGATCTGAAACACGGTGCCCACCGGGTAAATGGACCAGTCAGCAGCAGCGCTGCGGACCTGGCCGTGCTTGAGCAGGGTGCCGACCGCTGTGCGGGGGCCATACTCGATGTGATCACTCTCGGTGTGGGTGTAAGCGGTGGTTCTGACACCCGCGATCACCTGGCCAGGAGTACCGGCTGGCGTTGTGGCTGAGGATTTAACTTCTTCGGCAAAAGCCGTGGCGCACAACACAAGGAGGCACAGGAGAATGGGTTGGTTCAATCGCTGGTTGGGTTGTTGGGGCGCGCTCTGCCGGATGGGGGGCCCGGTAGAGGGGTCCGCGATGGTGCCGAGTTAGCCGGACCTGTCAACGCGGGTTTTCCCGACCCAAGCCGACCAAAAACCTCGATTTTTCGGCCTCCAGAGCCGGATTGAGCGCCATAAAGTCACTTTAAGCGGAGAAATACCCCGTAAGCCTGCGCCCTGACGGCCGTGGTCTTGGTCTGGCCGCCGAATGACGCAGGTGCGACACAGAAACCTGAAAAAATCTGTCTACCGAAGAGCTGCACAGAGGAAAATCTCCAGAAATGACTGCGCACGGAGTCCGCGGAAGACACGGAATTCAGAAGATTGGGATCTGGGATGGCTCGTTTTACCGCCGTGGGGCAGAGAGGCAAAGCAGCCGAGTTATGTATGACAACCGCTGCCTCTTTGCTCCACCGCTCCTTGGCCGCCAATCTGGGACCATTTTCCTGAAATTTCGTGTTCCGTAGGCCACGCTGCCTTTTCCAGGCTTTACTGGATCGGCGAGAAGTCCGTGGCTTTCATATAGATGCTCTTCACCCCCTCGGCCTGCGGCTGGATGGTCAGTGGGCCGTTCTTTTCGCTCTCCGCTTTGGCTTTGATCCAGTCAGGATCTGCCCGGAAGGCGGTGAAGGAGGCGAGGCCGGCTTCCTTGCTGGCGTGGGAGAGGATGTAGATCAGTTTTGTGCCTGCGCCTTTGTCCGCATCCGTCGGCACCCAGTAGGCGAGGTGGCTCATGCCGTGCTTGCTGAAGAGCTTCATCGTGTGGTTGCTGAAACGGGCGTGCAGGTCGTTCAGCTTGCCTTCGGGTGTGGTGTAGGTGCGCAGTTCAAACACGCGCGGCTTGTCGCCTTTGGCGATGGTCAGCGGCGGCGAGTACTCCGTCGGTGACATGAAGATGGACTCGATCTTGGCGACGATTTTGCCGTTCGCCTCGCTTGCCTTCGCGGCGGCCTTCCACTCGGGGTCCGCACCAAAAGCCTTGAAACTCGCCTTCGCGGCTTCGCGGCTTTTGTGCTCAAGCACATAGATTAGCGTGGTCTTGGAACCATTCTCCTCATCCACCGGCACCCAGTAACCGACGTTGCCGATGCCGTGCTTTTCAAACAGCTTGCAGGTGTGATCGCGGAAGCGTGCCTGCAAGGCGTCGAGCTTGCCTTCGTGGCAGGTGTAGATGCGCAGTTCATAGACGCGCGAGTCATCGGCGGCGTGGATCATTGTGGAAAAAAGACCGGTGAGGGCTAGGGCGAGAAAGGTGAGGCGCTTCATGAGGCGGGAACAAACGCTGCGCGACTCGCGGCTTATCACGAAGCCGCGGCCAAAATCCCCGCTGCTTTGTGCAGGGTCTCCTCATGCTCGTGTTCCGGCACGGAATCGGCGACGATGCCAGAGCCGACGTGGAAGGTGATTTCATAGCCCTTTTGCACCGCGGTGCGGATGGCGATGTTCCATTGGCTGCGACCGTCGAAGCCGAACCAGCCGATGGCACCGGTGTAGAGGCTGCGGGGATGGGGTTCGAGCTCGGCGATGATCTCGGTGGCGCGTTTTTTCGGTGCGCCAGTGATGCTGCCACCGGGGAAGCAGGCGCGGAAGGCATCGACGTGATCGACATGCGGCCGGAGCGTGCCAGTGACGGTGGAGACGAGGTGGAAGACCTGCGCGAAGCTTTCCACCCGCCACAGCTCGGGCACGGCGACGCTGCCGAACTCACAGACTTGGCCGAGGTCGTTGCGTTCGAGATCCGTGATCATGAGCAGCTCGGCGCGTTCTTTGGCGGAGCCGGTGAGTTCACGCACGGCGGCGCTGTCGCGGGCGGGATCGCCGACAAACCGAGGGCGAGTGCCTTTGATGGGACGGGTGGCGATGCGGGAGCCGCGCATGTTTAAAAACAACTCGGGCGAGGCGGAGAGGACGGTGGTGCCGGCCAGGCGCATGAAGGCGGCATGCGGTGCGGGCGAAACGGTGCGCAGTTTCAAATAGAGCGCCAAGGCGTCGGCGTCCGGCGGCCAGGCGGCTTTCCAGGGGTAGGAGAGGTTGACCTGGTAGATGTCTCCGGCGGTGATGTAGTCCTGCGCGCGCTGGACGCTGCGGATGAAGTCTTCGCGGGGGACTTGGGGCTCGAAGTGGAGTTGGGGAGCGGCGGCGACTTGGTGAGAGGTGAGAGGTGAGAAGTGAGAGGTGAAATGGCCGAATTCGTACCAGCGGGAGGTGTCGTGATCGTAAACGAGGCCGTGGGGGTAGATGCCGAAGGTGAAATGGCCGTCGTAGCCAACCCAGCCGTACAAACCACCCGCAGAGGCGCGGGGTGTGCGCAGGGCGGCGCGGACTTTTTCCCAGTCGTGGTCGATGTGGCCCTGCAAGACCTCCACAGGATCGGCGGTGAGCACGGAGATGGCTCCCGGAGTGGGCAGAGAGGAATCCATCCAGACAAAATCTTCGCGCTGGCACAATTGCGCCGCGATTTCGACCGGAGAGAAAGAAAAATCACACAGGTGGTGATGCGGTGACGTTTCCAAGGCATGAACGAACAGCGGAAGGGCGGAACCTTCCGGCATTTTGAACGAAGAACCGTGAAGCATTGACACTAGGAAGCCTGAATCGTACCATAAGCGCCTTTTCCAGCAACTTGTGACTCCCCCTTCCACCATTCTCGCCCCTGACCGCGAACGTGCCTCTGCAGCGGCGTGGGGCACGCTCTGCCTGCTGGCTGTGGTGCAGATTGGTCTCGCGGTAAGGCTGCTGACGACCCAACGTTCTGCGGAAACATTATCCGCGACGGCTCAACAGCCTGTTTTGCCGTCTGCGCTGCCCCAAGCGGGCGTGGTGCCGGAAATTGGCCAGATCGCCATGCCTGCGCCAGTTTTGGCACCGCCGCTGCCGGGCACCCTGGCTGCACCCCCTGCTCCGGCGGCTGCCGCGCCGGTTTGGAGCGCTCCGCCGCCGATTGGCTCTTTCCAACAGACGAATCCGGCTCCGGCTCCTGCTTTGATTCCTCAACCGGCACCGATGCCGGCACCGGTCACCTCCAGTCAGCCGCCATCCACCCCAGCGCCAGCACCTGCTTTCAAACCCGACCCGGCCACGCAGTTGCTGAAGGACGTGAATTACGTCGTCACCACCGCGAAGGAGATCCGTGGCATGAGCGACATGCAGGGTGCGCTGGAAATGCTCAAGCGGGCCGACGAACTGACCCCAGATCATCCGGCGATCATCGCGGAGATCGCGCAAACCTACGAGCAGATGGGCGTGGCCACGAAGGCGACGGATTCCTGGCGGCGCATCCAGCTTCTGGGAGAGACGAACGCGGGCAGTTTTTATCAACTGGCCTCCCGACGCCTCGGCGCCGGGCCTGCGGCCATGTCCGCACCTCTGGCTATGCCAGGTGCCAATGGCTTGGAAGGCGAGAAGAACCTGCGCCTCGGAGCCTGCCAAGTGGCGCGTGATTTTTCCGTGAACAACGGGGAACGCTACACGGTGCGGGTGCCGATCTCCCGTGCTGGCAGCCAGCCGGTGGATGGCAAAGCGGTCAATCTTGAGGTGTTCTTTTTTGACCGGGTGAACGGAGCACAAGTGGCGCAAAGCATCGCGCCGGAGCCGGTCGAAACATGGCAATCCGCCCCGGTGGACTGGAGTGGCAGCGGCGAGGAGACGCTGGATGTCGTGTATCACCTGCCCGCACTCTCCGCCGCCGAAATTCAGCAGCATGGCCGCAGATCGTATTACGGCTACATGCTGCGTCTCTACTATAACAACAAACTCCAGGATGTGGCCGCCGAGCCCCGCGATCTCCTGGAGTTCGGCTCCGCACCGGGTTCCGCGCCCGCCGGTGTGAACCCGCTCCTGCCACCGATGGGGAGGTGATCGCCACAAGCACGCATGACTCTTTTGTTTGTTGATTCCAACGCCGCCCTGAGCGGCCAACGCATCGTTTGGCTGAGGGAAAATCTTCCCGGGTTCACCATTGTCGATTTTCCCGAGGCCAAGGAGGCTGCGGCATGGATCGCAAAGACGGACACGCTCGACATCCTCGTCACCGAGGCCATTTTCCCCTCCCAGGAGACGGGCTTCAAGCTGCGGGATGCGGCGCGAGCCCGCTTTCCACACACGCGTGTACTGTTCACCACGCGCTATGACTTGAGCGGCTTCGAGGCGCAAACCGCTGACGCGCTGGTGCTGAAGGACGCCCCTTACAAGCCAGAGAAGCTGCTGGAACGCATCCGCTCCTTACTCGCACAGCCGATGGAGCCGAATGAGGCACCGCCGGTGATGGTGACGGGCACGGTGCTGGGAAATTACCAAGTGCTGGAGCGGCTCTACATTGAAAAGGAGTCTGAAACCTACCGCGCCCTGCAAGTGGCAGTGCAGCGGCCGGTGGCGCTGGTGCTGCTGAAGCCGGAGTATCTGAAGAAGTCAGATGTCGTGGAGAAATTCAAGGAGCGCGAACGTGTGAAGGCCTCGCTCATGCATCCGCGCATCGCGCCTTTGTACGAAGCGGGAGAGGTAAACGGCTGGCAGTTTTACACGCGTGAACTGCCGCGTGGCCGCAGCCTGACGGAGATCGAGATGACGGACGAGACGCTCAGCGAACGCCGCCTCACCGAGGTTCTCTTCGGCGTTGCCGAGGCGATGCAATACGCGACCGAACGCGGCTACCACCATCGCAGCTTGGCACCGCGTGACATTTACATCGACACCGAGCACCAGGCCAGCATCGTGAACATCTTCCGTCCGGCGGTTGCGGAGAAACGCGAGGCCCGGGCCGATGTGCGAGCCTTTCTGGAACTGCTGCGTCCCGTCACCGCCGAGGGCAAGGCGCGTGGGCTGCTGCAATCACTCTCCGAGGCGAACCATGACTGGACCCGCCTGCTGGCCTCACTCGACGATTTGCGCGATGACATGCGTGAGCGCAGCATCGTGCGCAAGATCGAGGCGGAAAGCCTGCCCGCAGGCGTGCGTGGTCGCAAACCGTGGTGGGTCTGGGCGGCGGTGGTCGTGATCCTGCTCGTCATCGCCGCGCTTGGTGCCTTGATGAACGGTGGAAACTTCGCATCAGGCTCTGGGGGCGCGGTGCTGCCGCTCGAGATGGTGCGCATCCCTGCGGGTGAGTTTGAGTTCCAGAAAAACGAAAAAGTGCGGCTGCCAGAGTTCTGGATCAGCAAGCACGAGGTTACCATCGGCCAATACGCAGCGTTTCTGGCCGCTTTGAAGACCGCCAAGCCCGGCGCTTTTGACCATCCGCTTCAGCCCAAGACCAAGGCCAGTCATGAGCCGCCGCAGTGGCCATCTTCCTACGCGGCAGCGAAGTCCGGGGCCACCTTCAACCATGAGGGCGTCACCCTAAACACCCCGGTCACACAGGTGGACTGGTGGGATGCCTATGCCTTTGCCAAATGGAAAGGCCAGCGCCTGCCTACCGAGCAGGAGTGGGAAAAAGCGGCCCGTGGAGAGAAAGGCCTTCGCTACCCCTGGGGCCAGCAGTCGCTCAACAACGCCGCGAATCTCGGCGACGACTACAACGCCAAGCCCAAGAGCCGTGGCGGCAAGATCGACGGCTACAACCTCTGGGCACCCATCACGCGCGTCACCAAGGATGTCAGCCGCTTCGGCGTGTGTGACATGGCCGGCAATGTCAGTGAATGGACCAGTGGTGAAACCCAGGATGGCATCTGGCCAGCGCATCCTGATTTCATCGACATCAAGGTGCCCGTCGTGCGCGGCGGTCACTTCGGTTTGAAAAGCAGCGACCAACTGCTCACCGACCGCCTCTTTCCAGAATCCGCAAACGAGGCTACACTCGCCCGCGGCTTCCGCACTGCCTCCAGTTCCGCGCCTCCCACCAAACCGAAATCCTGACCGCCATGAACCGCTACTTGCTGCTCTTGATCCTCTGCCTGTGCGCCTCCAGCGCTCGGGCGCAGTACGTCACCAACTTGGCCTTGTCGAAAGATCAGTACCTCACCGGCGAGCCAGTGGTCGCCACCGTTACCATCATCAATCGCTCTGGTGCCGACGTCATCCTCGGCGGCCATGGTGCGCGTGACTGGCTGCACTTTGAGATCACTCAATCAACGGGCCGTGTGCTCTCGCCCATCACCATCGGCTCAGAGCAGCCGATCAAGCTACAGGCCGGCGGCACCACCTCACATAAAGTTGAACTCTCCGGCGGCTATGCCACTTCCGATCTCGGCACCTTTCACTTGGTCGCCAATGTGCTGCACCCCATCAGTGGTCAGTTTTACGCCTCCAACCGCGAGCGCATGACCACCACGGACGCGAAGCCGAACATGTTCGACCAGCCCTACGGCGTGCCCGAGGGCTATCAGAACGCGGGCCGCGCACGCCGCTACCAAGTCATCCTGTTTCGTGAACTGGACATTTTGCAGCTCTACTGCCGCATCGCAGATGAGCGCAGCGGTGCCTACCTCGCCACCTTCCTGCTCGGCCCCGTCAACATGGCGGTGCAGCCGCAGATCAGCATCGACACCAAAAACAAACTGCACATCTTCTTCCTCGCCAAGCCGCAGATTTGCTGCCACGCCATCATCAATCCTGACGGCAAGCTGTACAAACGCAGCTACTACCGCGACACGCAGGGCAACCGCCCCACGCTCGTCATGACGCGTGATGGAGCACAAGTCGTCGGCGGTGAGTACTTCGACCCCGCCGCACCGCCTGCACTGTCCAAGGCTCTGCGCAAGGCCTCCGAACGTCCGCCTGGACTGTGAACTCGACATCCAGACCTCACCATGAGTTTGCTCACCCACCCACAGTTTCTGTGGATCGTCTCAGTCATCGCCTCGGTGTTTCAAGTGTCGCTGATCGTGGGTGCCTTCATCAACCAAGGCGCTCCTGCTGAAACGAGCTTCAAAGGCTGGGGTAGGAAAGCCAGCCTGCGCGTGATCATCTCGTTCTGCACCGGATTTGGCTGGGGTGGTGTGATGGCTCTGCGCAAAGGCCTGCCGCCCACGGCAACGCTCGCCATCGCTTTCACTTCCGCCGTGACGTTCACACTGCTCATGTTCGTGATGCTGCGCTTCCTCTTCGAAAAAACGAAGAACTGAGAACCGCAAACCACCCACAGCCCCTTACTTCGTCGGCTTCGGCAGCGCCTGCACGAGCAAGCTGTAAAACTCGTTCTCCTCCGGCGTCTCGCCATCGCCTTTGAGGATGTTTTTCACCACCCCCAGCACTTCCTTCTGAGACGTCTTCGTGGTGAAGACCTGCGCCTTCTCGTTGATGTAATCAAACATCGCGTCATCGCTATCCGCCGCCTCGCGGGCACGAGCAAACGACTCCTCGATAAAAAGACTCTTCGGATAGTCCGAATCCCAGCCCTCCGCGATAAATGCCGACTCCACCAGCCGCTCTTCCGTCAGCGAAACATGCGCATCCGCATAGATCGAGAGGGTGAGGAGATCGAACAAGGCTTCGCGGTTTTTCTGAGTCATGAGGCTATCTTGGCAAGAACCCTTCCCGCGATCAAGCCTCACTTCCGCTGACACCCATCTTGACCGGAATCTTGACTCCTTGACCTCCTTGACGACCTCTTGACCATCCCACCCCATGTCCGACGCCGCCACCACTCCCATGATGAAGCAATACCTCGCCATCCGGCGGGAGCTTCCGGAGGATGTGCTGCTGTTTTTCCGCCTCGGCGACTTCTACGAGCTGTTCTTCGAGGATGCGAAGGTCGCCTCGCCGATCCTCAATGTGGCGCTGACGAAACGCAACGCGGTGCCCATGTGCGGCGTGCCGCATCATTCGTCGCAGGGTTACATCGCGAAGCTCATCAAGGCCGGCAAACGCGTCGCCATCGCCGAGCAGACGACTGATCCGGTGCCGGGCAAGATCGTCGAACGGGCCGTCTCGCAGATCCTCAGCGCCGGCACCATCAGCGACCTGAATCTGCTCGACTCGAACCGCCCGAACTACCTCGCCGCCGTGTTCCGCGAAGGCAAAAAATTCGGCCTCGCCTACGTCGATCACACCACCGGCGAGTTTGAAGTCGCCGAGTTCAAAGACACCACCGAGCTCGCCGACGAACTCGAGCGCCTCCAGGCCAGCGAACTGCTCTTCAGCGACACCCAGCGCGAGGTCATCGACGCGCTCGGCAATCCCAGCAGCGCCCAGCCCATCGAAAGCTACCTCTTCCTGCTCGATCAGGCCCAGCACAGCCTCACGCAGCATTTCAAAGTGCAATCGCTCGATGGCTTCGGCTGCACCGGCATGAACGCCGCCATCTGCGCCGCCGGTGGCATCCTGCAATACCTTCAGTTTCAGCTCCGCCGCAGTGTGGAGCACATCCAGCGCCTCCGCGTCGGCCAAACCAACGACGTCGTGCTGATCGACGCCGCCAGCCAGAGCCACCTCGAACTCGTCAGCGCCCGTGGCGGCAACGCGCACACGCTTTTGAGCGCCCTCGACCGCACCTGCACTCCCATGGGTGCCCGCAAGCTCCGCCACTGGGTCCTCCATCCCCTCCGCGATCTCGCCGCCCTCACGCAGCGCCAGGACATGCTCGCCGCCTTCCTCGACGAGCCCATGCTCCTCAGCCAGGTGCGCACGCTGCTCAAAGAAGTCCGCGATCTCGAACGCACCAGCTCCCGCCTCAGCCAAGGCAGCGGCAACGGCCGTGATTTGCAGGCGCTCGCCGTTTCGCTGGAGGTCGTGCCCACGCTGAAGACGCTGATCAAGGAAGGGCGCTTTTTAAGCGCCCACGATGAGGGCGGTTACAAACCGCTTCTCCTTGAGCTGTGCGACCGCCTCCACGACCTCACCCCCATCTGCCAGGAAATCCAACGCGCCATCTGCGACGAGCCGCCCATGCAGATCAAAGAAGGCGGCGTCTTCCGCGAGGGCTATCTCCCCGCGCTCGACGAACTCCGCGCTGCCTCCACGCTTGGCCGCCAATGGATCGCCGACCTGCAAAACCGCGAAATCGAGCGCACCGGCATCAAGAGCCTCAAGATCAAATACAACGCCGTCTTCGGTTACTTCATCGAGATCACCAAGGCCAACGTCGGCAGCGTGCCCTCCGACTACCACCGCAAGCAAACCACCGTCAACGGCGAGCGCTACATCACCGATGAACTCAAGCGCATGGAGGACAAAATCCTCGGCAGCGAGGAGCGCAGCAAGGCGCTCGAATACGAGCAGTTCATCGAGCTGCGCAGCCGCGTCCTCGAGCACCTCGCGCACATCCAGGAAACCGCCGAAGCCATCGCCGTGCTCGATTCACTCGGCTCCCTCGCTGAAACCGCGCGACTCTTCAATTACACCCGCCCCGTCCTCAACGAAACACGCAACCTCTTCATCCGCGACGGCCGCCATCCCGTCCTCGATCAGAATCTGACGAGCGGCGAGCGCTTCGTGCCGAACGACGTCACCTTGGAGCCTGAGGAAAGCCGCCTCATCCTCATCACCGGCCCGAACATGGCCGGCAAGAGCACCTACCTGCGCCAAACCGCGCTGCTCACGCTCATGGCACAAATTGGCAGCTTCCTGCCCGCCGCCAGCGCCGAGATCGGCCTCGTCGATCGCATCTTCACCCGCATCGGTGCCAGCGACGACATCGCGCGCGGCCAATCCACCTTCATGGTCGAGATGAACGAGACCTCGCTCATCCTCAACAACGCCACCGAGCGCTCCCTCGTCATCCTCGACGAGATCGGCCGCGGCACGAGCACCTTCGACGGCCTCAGCATCGCCTGGAGCGTCGCCGAGCACCTGCATGATCACATCGGTGCCCGCTGCCTCTTCGCCACGCACTACCACGAGATCACCGCGCTCGCCCAAAGCCGCAGCGCCGTGAAGAACTACAACGTCGCCGTGAAGGAGTGGAACCAGCAGATCATCTTCCTCCGCAAGATCCTCCCCGGCTGCGCCGAAAAAAGCTACGGCATTCAAGTCGCCCGACTCGCCGGCCTCCCCGAAAACGTCATCGCGAGAGCCAAAGAAGTCCTCCAACAACTCGAATCCGGCCACCAGCCCGCCGAAAGCGTCAAAGAGGTGCCCATAGCAACCAGCGTGCCCGCGAAGACGCGGAAGAAAGCCGTCAGCGATGCGGACGCGGGGCAGATGAGTTTGTTTGGGTGACAGAGCAGAAGTCCGCCCTCCTTTTTTGAAGCATCTCGACAATCTCAATCATTGAACTTTATCTCCGGGCATGACGACAACCCTGCCCTTCATCGACGAACTGCGCCGCATGCCCGCCGACCGGTTGGAAGAAACGGCGTTTTACATTCATGGCCTCCAGCCTCCCCAGAAGAGGTAACACCGCAGAGTTGGGATAACCGCAGAGATGAAATTTGAAAGGGTATTCTCTGCGGTCTTCTCATCTCTTGCGGTGCAAAATTCGGTCGCTGGATTGCTTGGTGGTGGCTCACTCACTCAACGGTCCAAGCAGGAGACACCGCAGAGGTTAGAAGACCGCAGAGATGAAATTTGAAAGGGTATTCTCTGCGGTCTTCTGATCTCTTGCGGTGTGAAATTCTATGCATGAAAAACCAGCATGAAAATCTCGGCTCGGATCTGACCGGGCAAATCATCGGCGCGGCGATTGCGGTGCATCGGGAGTTTGGGCCAGGGCTGGATGAGGCAGACTACGAACGGGCGCTGCATCTGGAACTGCTGGCGATGGGCATCGAACACGAATGCCAAGTGCCTCTGCCTCTCATCTACAAAGGCACAAAGCTGGACTGCGGCTACCGCATTGATCTTGTCGTCGCGGGGTGGCTGCTGCTGGAACTCAAAGCCGTCGAGAAACTGCATCCGCTGCATGAGGCGCAACTCATCACCTACCTGCGGCTGGCGCGGCTGAAGCTCGGGCTGCTCATGAACTTCGGTAGCCTCGTGCTCCGAGACGGCATCGTCCGCCGGGCCAATAGCAGTTCGCCAAAGCCCACGCCGCGTCTCCAAACCTCCACCAGTGAGGCGATGGATGATCTCTCATACGAGGTCATTGATGCCGCGCTCGAAGTACAACATCTCCTCGGCCCAGGTTTGCTCCGCAGTGCTTACGAGGCCGCCCTGGCTCATGAGATGAAGCTGCGAGGCTTGAAAATCGAACAAAGACTTCCCGCCAACCTGCTCTACCGCGAACAACTCATCCCCAGCGCCAAAGAAATCCCGCTAGTGGTCGAAGGTCGGCTGATGATCGCCAGTGTCTGCGCACAGAAGATCGAGCCCATCCACCTTGCCCGTCAGAGATCTCTGCTCAAAGCCGCGAGAATCGAAGAAGGGATCTGCCTCAACTTCCACGCAGAGACCATGGCAGCAGAGATCAAACGCTTCTCCCTGCCGTCCAAGCCGTAACACCGCAGAGTTTAGAAGACCGCAGAGAAATCCATTTTTGGGTATTCTCTGCGGTCTTCTGATCTCTTGCGGTGCAAAATTCGGTCGCTGGATTGCTTGACGGTGGCTCACTCACTCAACGGTCCAAGCAGGAGACACCGCAGAGGTTAGAAGACCGCAGAGATGAGTTTTGAAAAATGCCTTTCTCTGCGGTCTTCTGATCTCTTGCGGTGTGAAATTCTGCGCATGAAAACCTCGGCTCGGATTTGACCGGGCAAGTCATTGGTGCAGCGATGGACACGTTCCACTTCTGGTGCGCTGCTTCCACATCAGCCATAGACGACGGATCATTCCTATCACTTCGCACCCATGCTCTGTCTCGCTCATTTCGTCTGCTTCCTGCGGCAGGCATCGCTGCAATAGCGAACCTGCTCCCAATCGCGTTCCCACTTCTTCCGCCAAGTGAACGGTCGGCCACAGGCGGCGCAAATCTTTTGCGGCAGGTGCTGTTTTTTTACGCCATGCATGGCTTCACGCGCCGAACTCCGCCGCGGCGGCCACGGCCTCCCATTTCTCTGCCTCACGCGTCAGAGCCGCCGCTTTGTCCCGCAGCTTTTTGACCACATACTTGCCCAGGGGCAAATGCAGCGGAGCGTCGCCATCGAGCACCATCTTCACCATCGTTGCAGCAGCACGTTCTGGATCTCCCGGCTGCTTGCCGTTCATTGATTCAAGAAATCGGCCAAATTTGCCCGCGCTTGCTTGGTAGTCGTCGATTGATGCCGCCGCCTTCTCCAAACCTCGCGCGATGAACTCGGTGCGAAACGGCCCCGGCTGCACCAGCGTCACTTTGATGCCTAAAGCGGCGAGTTCGAGCCGCAAACTCTCGCTCATCAGCTCCAGCGCTGCCTTCGCGCCGCCATAGATGCCGAAGCCCGCGTAGTTTGAGATCGCTGCCGCCGCACTGATGTTCACAATGTGCCCACTCTTCTGCGCCCGTAGCCCCGGCAGCGCTGCACGGATCACGTTCAGCGGCCCGAAGAAATTCGTCTCCACATTCCGACGAATTTGCTCATCGCTGCATTCCTCAACAGCGCCGATCAGTCCATAGCCCGCGTTGTTCACGATCACGTCCAACGGCCCCGCCGCTGCGATCACCTCACGCACATTCGCCGCGTCCGTGACATCCAGCGGCATCACCTCGCAGCTCCCCGTGCGCTCTAAATCCGCGATGCTGCGCACATCTCGCGCTGTCGCGATCACGCGCTGCCCGGCGGCCAGCGCGGCTTCAGTGATGGCGCGGCCGAAGCCGCTGGAACAACCTGTGATCAGCCAGTTTTTTTGATTCATGAGGGATTCAGTCTCCAAAGTGTGCAGTTGAGGGTCGCCGCAAACGTGACCCAGGCCAGATACGGCACCAACAACCATCCGGCTGTCGAGTTCACACGGCGGAAACTCAGCAAGGTCAGCAAAATCGCGATCCACAGCCCCACGATTTCCACCAAGGCCCAGCCAAGCTGATGAGAACCGAAGAAAATCGGTGTCCACGCTGCGTTTAGCGCCAATTGCACGAAGTAGAGTGCCAGTGGACGTGACGACACACCTGCACGCTTCCAAACCAACCACGCCGCCACTGCCATCAGCGTGTAAAGCAGCGTCCACGCGGGTCCAAACAGCCAGGCGGGCGGATTCCAGGAGGGTTTATTCAGCGCGGCATACCACTCTCCCGGCATGCCAATGAAAGCGCTCAAAGCCGGCGCACAAAACGTGACGAGGATGAATCCAAGGAGCGCTAGGCCGTGGCTTAGTTTGGAGGAGGATGCGCTCATGCTGTCTTCGAATACGCTGCTCGCAGCTCC
>Ga0315905_10003701_pt1 | contig 15722 bp, 16 predicted proteins | sample LakEriMetagenome_5_FD_203522 | JGI IMG/M metagenome (GOLD analysis project Ga0315905, IMG submission 203522) | Freshwater fungal communities from buoy surface, Lake Erie, Ohio, United States - Buoy 4 MA121 | ecosystem: Environmental > Aquatic > Freshwater > Lake | place: USA: Lake Erie, Ohio... | reverse complement strand
AAATACTTTTTTTTTCATTTTCATCTTTATATATATTTGCTAGAATTCTACCATATTTATCATTTTCAAAACATTCAACCCATACTAAAAATACTTCAGATTCTAACAAATTTTTTATATCTTTTTTTGTATTTTTTTTATTATTTGTTAATAATTCTAAAACTCGATCTCTAGCTTTTATTCCATTCTCTTGTAATATTTTATCCTTACTTTTAATTTCACAAGTATCAATACCATTTAATCTTATTGTAAATTTATAATAAGAATTAAAAGTAGGTAATATAACTTTGACAGTATCGCCATCATAAACATCTATTAATCGACCATAGCATTTTAATCCATTAATAGATAATTCAGGCGTTGAACCTCCATATTGTTTAAAATCTTCTTTGTTCATTAATATATTAATATTAATATATTATTCTTTTATATTATTATTAATTATACAATTTGTTCTTGTTGTACGATTGGTTCTTGTTGTACGATTGGTTCTTGTACGATTGGTTCTTTTTGTACAATTGGTTCTTGTACTGTAATTAATAATAAAATAATAAACTTTTGTTTATCATTATTAAACATTATTATATATTTTAAAATAGAAAAAAAATTAATAATTATTTTTTTCTAAATTAATTATATATAAAATGGATTATTATAATGTATTTGAAGTTAATGATAAAAACAAACTAAAATGTTCTTTTGAAGATACAAGTAATTTAAGTGGTACTTTAGAATGTACTAAATATACAGATACAAATAAAACAATTAATTATGGAATTGATTATTATGAAGGTAAATTATATCAAAAAACACAAGATGTATTACCTTTAAATTATGAGTTTAATAGTTTACATTTTGCAAATATAATTGAAAAAGGTAAAGATATTGAAAATGTTAATCAATGTTTTAATTTAAATAATTGTATTAATAAAGAATTATATGCAAAAAAACAATTAAAAACTAATCAAATGACAAATACAAATTTTTTTGATTATTGTAATGATCAAAAAATATGCGAAACAAATAATGATAATTATAAAAATAATAATAAATATTTACTTAAAAAATTTTGTTTTAATAATAATTGTTATTACAATTTATATTGTGGATGTGAAAAAAATAATATTTAGTATTTATTTGGTAGTTGTGGTGAAAATTGTTGTTGTGGTGAAAATGGTTGTTGTGGTGAAAATGGTTGTTGTGGTGAGAATGGTTGTTGTGGTGAAAATGGTTGTTGTGGTGAAAATGGTTGGGGATAATATTGTGGTGGATAATATTGTGGTTTTGAAGATCCCATTAAACTAAATAATATTACAAATACTATTATAATACCAATTACAATGAAAATTGGCGTCATTGCCCCTAGTGCTAATCCGCCAAAAATATTTCCAACCATTTTTCCTATTGATTCAAATATTTGTGCAAACCCCGTAGATTTTGTATCTTGTTTTACTTCTACTTTATCTTTAGTGTTTGTTTTTATATGTTCTTCAATAATGGTATCGTCAGCAATTTTATTTATAACACTATTTACTGCTTTACTTATTATTTCACTATCTAAAAAGGCATTTAGTGAATTTCCAAGTGTAAATTCACTACCACCTTTCATAGTTATTTTACCAACTTCAATACTATTATAAGCTTCTTGTTTAGCTTCCAAAATTGTTTCAATTGTAACTTCTGTTTTAACTGTAATGTCAATTAGTTTGTTAATATTAGTATAAGAAGTATTTTCTACGTCTGTTTTTGTAGTACTACTTTGGGTATTACCAGTTGATCCAAGTTGAGATTCTGCTTTTTGATCTAATTTTTTTAAAAGTTCTGCATCTAAATTTTTTTCAATAGCCGCGCTTAATGAACTAATTATATTAGTTTGCATATCTTGTTCATTTGCTTCTTCTAATGAACATTTTAAACTTAATTTCATTTCATTTGTTATCGTTAATTTACTCCCTCCATCTAAATCAATGTCTCCTATTTTTGTTTTATTAGTTGCTGTTTGATTACATGTATTTTTTGTAGTTGATTTAAATGTACTAGTAAAATTTGATTTCATTGTATCTTGAATATCTGTTATAAGTTTATTTTTTATTTCTGTTGTTGAAATTGTAGATTGTTTATTACCACAATCTCCCATTCCTAAAAAACATATACCCATTGTATTATATAATATTATATATATTTTTTATTAATTTTTTTTATACATATATTTCTATATTTTGTTAATAATAATTTTAATAATTTATTATAATTATTTGTCTTAGATACATAATCAATATATTTAATTATATCTCTTAATTTTAAATATGATTTTTCATAGTTATATTCAATTTCATAAATCAAGTTAATTAAAGTATTTTTTTTATTTAATAAATTAATTACATGTTTATTATTAATTAATGCAGCAATAATAATAGAATAATTATTTTTTATTTTATTAGAACCATATTTAATTAACATACCATCTATATTAACAATATCTAACATGAATTCTTTATTATCTATTAAACAACTATGACCTTGTTTTAATATTTTTATTTTTAAAAAATTAGGTAAATATTTATGATTATTAATATTTTTTAATAAAGCAATATCTAATATATCTTTATCATATTTTAAATCATTATCTATATATTCTAATGTTAATCCATTATTTATTGAATGAATTATAACATCTTTATCTTTTTTTAAATCTTTTGAAATAAATTCAAATACAGAATAATCAACACTAATTGCTTTTAATGCTAAATCTTTGTTATCTAGAAAATTTGCAATTAATATTGGTTCTTGTAGTATTGCTGCTTGTATAATATCATTATCGTTTTTAAAATTATTAATGTTAATGTATCCATAATCTAAAACTTTTTTATTTGATAATATAGCAGCTATTATAATAGATTTTGTATTTTGGATTCGCAATGAACCATGAATTATTAATAATCCATCTTTATTTACTATATATAACATTATATTTTCATTATCTCTAATATTAAAAGGCATAAATTCAATATTTGATATATTAGTTTTTAATATATCAAATGCGACGTTAATAGACATTTTTTCATCTATTGTTAAAAAAATATTATTTTCATTAATTACTGGTAACTTCGTTATTGGTGATTTCATTATAGGTAATTCTATCCTTGGTGATTTCATTATAGGTAGCTCCGTTATTGGTAATTCCATTATTGGTAATTCCATTATTGGTAACTTCGTTATTGGTAATTCCATTATTATATAAAATTTATTATTAATATCTTTTTAACTTGTAATAATAAAATAATTATTTTTTAGTATTTATTTGTAAAAAAAAATCATTACTTTCGATAATAAATAAGCCATAATTATCATATGAAAATGTAACATTATCTGTAAATGTATGTATTGTACCTAATGATATATCATTTTTATGTATTAAATCTTCATGTACTATACCAATAACACCTGTTTCTACAACATAAATGAAATTATTACTTCCTTTATATGAATATAAACCATTTTTATTTGTTGTATTGCCTACAACAAAAACACTATTATTTACTTTGATTTTACCTTCAGAAAAATCAAATTTTTTACCCCAAATATAATAATATATTCTTTTATCAAGAACATAATAAATATCACCAATATAATAACGTCCTGGAGATAAAGTATATTTCATTTGCAATTAATAAATTGCAAATTAATAAATTGCAATTAATAAATTTGCAAATAATTAAATTTTATATCTTTAAATAAATTATTTAAACCTGTAAATATTATAAATATTAAAAAACAAATTATTTAATTCAATATTATTAAATGATAAACTCATATTTTGTAAATTATTAGTTTCCACATCTATATTATTAATCAATAAAGTAATATTTTGTAAATTATTAGTTTTTACATCTATATTATTAATCAATAAAGTAATATTTTGTAAATTATTATTCGTAGGTTTATTATGTAAATTATCTAAATAAGAATTTGTACACATTTTTAAATTTTTTTTTGACAAGTTCAAAACTCTAGTTTTATATGATAATAAATTAATTAAATTAAAACTATATACATTAAGTATATTTAACGATATTAATAGTAAATATAATTTGTTACTCATTTATATTTATATGTTTATATGTTATTTTATCTATAAATTATTTTATAAATTATCTAATATCTAATATATTCTATAATATTCAGTCGGATATAGGATATTACAGTAACTATAACATATCATCTCTTCCTTCTTAATGGTTGTGCTGCTACTGATGGAGTAGGTACCACTGTTAGCTGCTCACTACCTGAAGCCATGGGCTTACCACCTGCTCCAGAATCTAACTGACTTGTCTTTAACTGACTGATCATCCAACTGAACAAAGACTCCATCTTACTTTCAGTATCCAGTAAGATATCTGCTTCATCATCCAGATCCTTGACAATAGCTGCTGGTATCTTAGCTTCTAGCTGCTCCTTAGCTGTATCCATGAGTCTGACCACTAGCTGCTCAAATACATTAACATCTTCAGGCATACGCTTTTCACACCAGAACCCCACCATAATCCTTGCCATAACTTTTGTAAGCTTCCTGGACTGTTCATCACTACAATAATTGATGTTATTGTAGTGAATATACCTGATACCATTGACGACTACATGATACCCGCAAGACAACTCATCATACTGTTGATCTAATGCAACTTTTTCCAGGCCTAGCTTCTTCTGATACACAACCTGGAAAGCTTCCCTGATGGACTGAAGATGACTGATATCTGTAACTGACTCCATAGAATCAAACATTATAAACCTTGACTGTTTGGGCTCTACCACACCCAAAACCCAGTGAATACCACCACCATAAGTATCAGTATTAACAGCAAATAATACTGCATCCGTATCAATTAATTTTGCTGTTACTGATGGGCTAAATGGAGAATCGTCCTTCATCTTGCTGCTACTGCTGCCCTTCATCTGACTATTGCTGTTGCCCTTCAACTGACTGCTGCTGCTGCTGCCCTTACTGCTGCTACCCAAGTCAGAGTTGCTGTACCTCATATAAGCATCTCTGACAGTCATATAAGGTAAGACAACAACCTTACGACCATTACAGATACGAGGAGAAGCTGCAGTTGTTGCTAATAATGCATATATCTCAATATCAGATAGCAGCATTTCATCCTCTATCTTCATGATGTTACTGTGATTAATAATATAACCTTCTAAAAGTTCTCCACTCCATGAAGACGATGAAGTAGCTTCTTCCCATGATGCAGTAGCTATCTCACTTGCTGAAGCTGATTTCATCACATCCCATATATCCCCATCTGGCAGAAGATCTGCTACTGTCTGATATGTCTTAAACATATACTCAGGGAATATTGAAGCTGCTTGTTGTGTCAATCTAATACCTTTTATCTTCTGCTGTAGATATGCTAACTCTCTTGTCCTGCTTGCGATAAGTACCACTGCAGCTTTCTGAGTATCCTTAGCTGTCTGAATAATCTCTCTCATCTGCATCACTGCAGACTGAACTTGAGCATTAACAGTGTTGCAGCTAGTGACCACAAGAAGAGTACGCATATTCTCTGCATAAGCCTTCAGCTGCTCCTGGAACATAACATCCCTGTTGTAACATGACTTTGCTACATTATGGAAATCATCATATACCTTCTTAAAATATCCTTTCCACCAATCAGCAACATATGGTGGAATGATACCTCCTACCTGCAGCAGAGCATCTATATTAACTGACACATAATCACTGACATTAAACTCCTTCATATTGCCCCTATCTTCTGACTGAGCTCTGACATATACACCAAAAGACTTCTCTATTTGATGTAGCATAATATTATCCAGAATACTTTTCCCCACCTCAATAGCCTGATTATTCCAAGTATTCAGCACCTTCTTCTCAGAAACATTCGAACTGGAAATTTCTGAGAAATACATGAATCCATCAGGCTCTGGAACCCACTGCTTGCTTACTGATAACTCTGGTAATTCTGGAATCTCTGGTATTGCTGGTACTTGTATAGGTATCTGAGCTATATTAACACCTGGAGGTGGTATAACATCAGGTATAATAATGGGTCCTGCTGCTGACAAAGTCCCTGTTGCTACAGTAGCTGCCTCTTGAATTACGACTTGTCCTTCTTCATCAGAGAGAATCAGACCCTGATTAAACACATTATTTACTGGTGTATTTGATACTATTATAGGTACTTCCATGGCAATAACAACAGGTTCAACCTGCTGCACAACCTGTTCTGGAACCTGTTCTGGAACCTGCTCTGGAACCTGCTGCTCTGGGACCTGCTGCACAACCTGCTCTGGAACCTGCTGCTCTGGAACCTGCTCTGGAACCTGCTCTGGAACCTGCTGCTCTAGAACCTGTTCTGGAACCTGCTCTGGAACCTGCTCTGGAACCTGCTCTGGAACCTGTTCTGGAACCTGCTCTGGAACCTGCTCTGGAACCTGCTGCACAACCTGCTGCTCAACCTGCTGCTCTGGAACCTGCTGCTCTGGAACCTGTTGCTCTGGAACCTGCTGCTCTGGAACCTGTTGCTCTGGTACTCTAAGCACTTGTATAAGCTGCTCTGGTACTACATGTAATGTAGGAACTTGTATAAGCTGTTCTGGTACTAGAACTTGCTGCACCTGTTCAGGTAGTACATGTACTTGCTGCTCATGTTCAGGTACTGGTACATCCTGTTCTGCTTGTCTAGAGACATTCATATCACCAATGTGTATTCCTGCCTGTTGATCAACAATATCATAAGCTAATATTTCAGATATAATATCTGTTTCTAGTTGATTATCATATAGTAGATGACCTGCAGCTGATGAAGTCCCTGGTGCTGCTAAGGAAGTCCCTGGTGTTACTGAGGAAGTCCCTGGTACTGGATGATCACTTGCGTTTTCATCTTTATCTTCATCTTCATCTACAACAATAAATAATTATATAATAACAATAATATATAAATCTTTATAGATTTACAAAAAGTAATTAAAAAATATTACCTTTTTTTATCCTCCTTCTTCTTGTGCTTCTTGTGCTTCTTGTTGCTGCTTGTTGTTGTGTTGTTTGTCTATGATGTATAGACTGAGACTGAGACTGTGACTGAGACTGTAGATGCTGTGACTGAGACTGTGTCTGAAGCTGTAGATGCTGAGACTGTAGCTGTAGATACTGAGGCTGAAGAACAGAATCTGCAAACATAACAAATAATTAGTTATATGTAAATAAATAATATTAGTTATTAGATATATATAGTATTACCTGTTATGACATCTGGTATCATCTGAAGTTGTAATAAACCTAATTGTTCTCTCAAGTCCTGAATCTCCTGTAAATACTGTGATATCTGCTGCTGTTGCTGCTGATGTTGTTGTTGAAGTAGTTGAATATGCTCCTCGATATCATCTGTATCTGTAACTGTAACTGTATCTGTAACTGTAACTGTATCTGTAACAGATGCAGACGTACTTGCCCCTTGTTGTCTGATGCGAATAGCTGCTGCCTTAATAGCTGCTGTTGTAACTGGTATTTCACCACCAGTTAAGATCTCTGCATCTGCCAATAGCTCCGAAAACATAGTAACAATCACATTATCTGTGAATATACTGGCATTAGACAGATGAGATAAAGACACGATATTAGGAAGACATTGATTGTCTCCAAATACATGACGAAGGAGACTGAATATATGCCACTGTCTGTATTTACGCGTCACGTTGTCTCGACCACCTGTAAAATGACTGATATGTACCTCCAACCCGGATGATAATCTGAGAGGTGTAGATAAAATATCATCCAAGCTACTGACAACACCAATAGAAGCCGTGACTGTTTCTGTGATTAACGATCCAGAAGGTCTGATAGAAAGGGTAAAGGTACCAAGATCCACGCTACCACCGGGGCCACTTCTAAAATGCTGTTCTGCTAGCTGTTTTAGATGATAACATAGCTGATACTTATACAAGGTATCATGGTGATTGATAACTTGTTGTAAAGTATTCTGTAAATCATCTGGTAAGCACGATAGAACAGGCACCGATCCTACTAGAACAGATCCAGAATCCGTTTTAGTACCTACAAAACAATATTTTTTTAAGAATTAGTTAAATATAATGTTTGTATAAATACAGATACAGAGATTGCAGAGATTGCAGAGATTGCAGAGATTGCAGAGATTATAGATACAAAGCTTGTATAAATATAAATACAGAGATCGCAGCAATATAGAGATCGAAGAGTTTGCAAATACAGAGATCACAGAAATACAGAGATTTACGTACTTTTATGACGCTTTGACATATCTCCTACATTTCATAATATGAGTAGACAGGTACAGAGATAACTGGTACAGAGATCGTATAGTTTGCAGATACAGAGATCGCAGGAACAGGGATCGCAGGTATGGAAACACCGAATAATGGTTCAGAAAAGACTTATGTATAGTTTTATATTCATACGCAAAACATTTAATATTATAAATGAGAATACACTGCGCATGAATATAAAATAGTTGCGCTCAATATATAGCGCAACTATTAACAAATTACTAATATTATATAATATTAAATATATTCACATGCGAGCACGGTTGCATACTCACATACTCGCATACTCACATACTCACGTGGTCGCATAGTCGTATAGTCGCGATAGAAAACAAAACGATATTCTGTGAATACATAACTATATTGTATAGCTTAAATTATAAGTACATGTATGCTAATATTATTGTATTATTGATATACAGATAATCTGATAATCTGATAATTCGATAATTCGATAATCCGAAGATCTGTGTTTAGCACGATCAGGAAAAAAAGGTAAAAAAATCTACGTATTTGTTGTAATTATGTTAATATAACCTGTAATAATATTCTCTTTTTGTTCAGGTTTAAACAATCTAATGGATTCTACAAATCTTTATTTGATGAGGAGGCGACAGAATGGTCAACTAGCTACTCTTCCGAATGCTACACCATTTTCTCGCGGTGTTCATATGTTTGGTATAACAGCAGTAGAAGATAACATGAAAAGAAATATGTTATCGAGAGCTTCTATAGCTTCTAAAGCTTCTATAGCTCAAAGAGCTTGTAAAGGTTCTGAAGATCATAGATCTCAGCGATCTCATCAAGCACCATGGAAACCATGGTCTTTGTTGTCTCTACGATCTCTAGAGTCTCAACAATCTCAGGAGTCTCGTCGATCTCTGGAGTATCAGCAGACTATTCTGTCTCCATGGTCTTCACAGTCTCTACAGTCTCTACAGTCTCTTCAGTCTCCACGATCTCTTCAATCTCTAGAGTCCCCGCGATCTCTCGAGTCTCTCCAGTCTCTTCAGTTTCCATTGTCTCTGGAGTCTCGTCCGTCTCATCAGCCTCCTCCATCTCTTCAGTCTATTCGGTCTCCTCCATCTCTTCAGTCTCATCAGTCTCCACGATCTCAGGATATATCTCCACCATATACACAGTCTCTTCAATCTCCATCTTCGCGAGATATAAGATTTTCTAGAGATTCAAATTTATCTATTTCTAGTGTTCAAAATAGTTTTTTACAAGATCATACAAGATCAAAAATAGTTACTGGTTCTGGAATTAGTTCTGATTATATTGTTGATACTGGTTCTGGTTCTGGTTCTGGTTCTGGTTCTGGTCCTGGTTCTGATTCTGGGTCTGGTTCTGGTTCTAGAATTAGGTCTAGTTCTGATACTGGTTCTGGTTCTGATTCTGGCTCTAGTACTGGTTCAAGGATTAGTTCTGGTTCTATTGTTGGTTCTGGTTCTGGTTCTATTGTTGATTCTAGTTCTAGAATTAGTTCTGGTTCTATTGTTGATATTGGTTCTGGTTCTATTGTTGATACTGGTTCAAGGATTAGTTCTGGTTCTATTGTTGATTCTGGTTCTAGAATTAGTTCTGGTTCTATTGTTGATATTGGTTCTGGTTCTGGCTCTAGTTCTAAAATTAGTTCTGGTTCTATTGTTGATACTGGTTCAAGGATTAGTTCTGGTTCTATTGTTGATTCTGGTTCTGGTTCTGGTTCTGGTTCTGGTTCTGGTACTGGTACTGATACTGGTACTGATACTGGTACTGGGTTTTTTAATCGTATCATATATGATGAAAAACCTATTATACCAGTAAAAAAAATATTAAGTTTTCCAATATATACACCAGTACCTTATTATATTCCAGTACCTTGTTTTACTTCTGTGTCATACTTTACACCTATGTCTTGTTTTACTAATTATGATTATAATTATGATTATAATTATGATTATAATTATAATTATGATAGTAAAATTAAAGATGGCGAAGCTTACAGAGGAGGTGATGAAGAGTGGGGCAGAGAAGGAGGGTACGGAGATGATGATGATGATTATGGAGATGACGACGATGATGGAGAGTACAGAGATTACAGAGATGATGATAACGGAGAGTACATGAGGTACACAGATGATGAAGCTTATGTAAGGGTTTATGATGGGGATGGTGATATTGATGGTGGAAATTGAATTTTGGGAAGTTTTGAGCTTATATAGAGAAGATATAGAAGCTTATATATAAGATGATGCTAATCTAAGGGATGGTGATGAAGATATGGGGATTTGAAGTGCGGTAGGTTGAAGACGTGAGAATTTTTGAGCTTATAGAAGCTTATACATAAGATGATACTTATGTAAAGGATTATAGTGGAGATGAAGATATGGGAAATTGAAGATATATTAATTAATAAATATAATATTTTTTATGACACTGGTACTAATAATGTTATTACATAACCCACCCTCTTTGTGGTCAACCTTTTGTGAACCATCTCGTATATAAATGTGACTATATAATAAAGTTGTTAATAGAGTTGCAAATAGAGTTGTAATAGAGTTGAAATAGAGTTGTAATATATTAAATAATAAGATTAGAAACGGCTATTATTAGAACGCAAATAATAATTACAAGTTATAATAAAATAATATATTTAAAAATATATTATTTTATTAATATAAATGTTAAAATTAGTAGATAATTCGTGTTATTTTGAAATTATAATCAAGTCGTTACACGAAGCTTTAACAGAGCTAGATATAAAACACGATGTTGTCAAAAATTATTCTTTAAATGACAACAAAAATGTTTATTTAATTTGCACAACCCACGAGAATAGATTACTACCGCAAAGATATATATCATACAATTTTGAACAATTAATAACAGATAGAGTTTGGGATCCAATATTTTTCAACAAATTATCTAAAGCAGAATTGGTATTAGATTATTCATTAGAAAATATAAAAGAATTACAAAAATATAATATTAAAGCTCATTTTTTACCATTAGGATATAGTAAAATTATGGAAAATAATTTAAATAATAATTGCGAAAAAACAATAGATTTAACATTTTTAGGATCAATTAATAATTATAGATATGATAAATTAAAATCTTTAATAGAAATTTATTCAAAAAATAAAGATAAATTAGTTATAAGTAATGATTATTGGGGTGATAATTTAAATAATTTATATAATAAAACAAAAGTAGGTTTAAATATTCATTATTATTCAGGTAAAACAATTTTAGAAGTTCATAGAATAATTCCATTAATAGCAAACAAAGTATTAGTTATTAGTGAAAAAAGTAATGATTCGTGGTATGATGAAAAATATGGTAATTTAATAAATTTTTTTGAAAATGATAAATATACAATTCAATGTTTAAGATTAATTAAAAATTATAATAATAAATTAGTAGAAAATAGATATCAAGATTTAATTAATAATCATAAATATATAGATTATGTAAGAAATGTAACAGATTTATTAATGAATAGATAATAAAATATTATTAAGTTTATAATTAAACATATAATATATTAAATTAATTATATTATATGTTTAAACCTACTAATTTATTAGTAACAGGTGGATGTGGTTTTATAGGTTCTAATTTTATAAATTATTATAAAGAAAAATATCCACATATCAAAATTATTAATTTTGATAAATTAGATTATTGTTCAGATAAAAATGATGTAAAACATAACAAATTAATAATCGGAAATTTAAAAAATAAGGATTTAGTTTTACATATTCTAAATGAATATGAAATAGATACTATTATTCATTTTGCTGCACAAACACATGTAGATAATTCTTTTGGAAATTCTATAGAATTTACTATAGATAATATTTTAGGAACACATACATTATTAGAATGTTGTAAAGTTTATAATAAAATAAAACGGTTTATTCATATTTCAACAGATGAAGTTTATGGCGAAGTAGATATAGATCATAAAGGTTGTACTGAAATAAGTTTATTAAATCCTACAAATCCATATGCAGCAACTAAAGCAGGGGCGGAATTTATTGTAAGATCGTATTATTATTCTTTTAATATACCAATTATAATTACAAGAGGAAATAATGTTTATGGTCCTAGACAATACCCAGAAAAATTAATACCTAAATTTATTAATCAAATTATGAATAACCAAAAATGTACTATACACGGCAAAGGTTTAACAAGAAGAAATTTTATTTATATATTAGATGTAATTAAAGCTATTGATATTATACTAGAAAATGGTATTATTAATAAAATATATAATATTGGAACTAATAATGAATATTCTGTATATGAAATTGCTGAAAAAATAATTAAATATCTTAAACCGAATGATAAAATAGACGATTGGATAGAATATATATCTGATCGTAATTTTAATGATTATAGATATGCTATAGAATCGAACGAATTAAGAAGTTTAGGATGGAAAGAAGAAATTAATTTTGATCAGGGTTTTAAAGATACTATTGAATGGTATAAAAACAAATAATAATTATTTGTTTTTAATAAATTATAAGTTGACAATATATTATTAAATTACATATATCTAGTTTGTACTGGAATATTTATTGGTGGTAATTTATCATTATTAACAACAGGAATTATAGTATATCCATTTTCAAATCTTTCGAGAATAGTAGAAACAGTATTAGGTTCTTTTGTATTAATTATAATAGGATTTGTTGTAGTATTTATATGTTCTCCACTATCATTTGTTTTTACAATAGTAGGAGAATTAATAGGAATATTTACTTTTAATGAATTATCATCGTTAACTAACATAATATTTTTACTAATATCAGTATTTTTACTAATATCAATAAATTGTGTTGGAATTGATGAAATATTTTTTGTTTCATTTTTCCCATACAAAGATACATTACCAGATGATAAATCAACAATTGTTCTCGATGATTGAGAATAAATATTATAATTATTAGAGGTATCTGATTTTATATTATTAATTTGTTGTTGTACATCACATTGTATTGTACCATTTAAACATAACTGAGAAATAACAATATTACTATTTGTTTTTACGTTAGATCCGCTAGTATCAATATTAACAATATTACTTTCAGTAACTACTTTTTTATTTTCATCTATTTTAATAGGTAACGAAGTAATAGTTGTAGCTTCGACTTTATTTTCACTTTCATTAATATTTGTAACAGTTGTTATAACTTGTGATTTTTCAGATATTTGTGAAATATCATTAATAGGATTAACTACAATTTTATTATCTTCAATTTTAGCTTCTAAAATTTTTTGTTGAGTAATAGAATTTACTATATTATTATTAGTATTATCTATTTTTTGTTGTGTAACGTTTGGTATAATAACTACTGAAGATTCTTTAGTTACAGCAGGTATAGTTACAGGAACTAATAATGTTGTATTATATCCCATTTTACAATCACTGTCATATTCTAAATCTGCATTTACGGGGATAATAATTGTACTGGTATTTGATTTATTAATTAAACTACCAAATGACATATTACAAAATCCAGATTGTTGATTATAATAGTTATTATAATTAGGTTGTATATTTTGATGATTATTAATTATATTATTATTATTATTATTATATAATTTTTTTAAGTTTAAAGATATTTCATCTTCTTCTATAGAATTATTATATTCTGCGTACATATTCAAATAATATATATTATATATATATATTATTTTTATTTATTTAAATATTTAAAATTATAAAAATATTTAAATTTTTTCAATAGCTTTATCAATAATATCAATATCAACAGAATTTAAATCACACCATGAAGAAACATTATTTGATGAAACTATTTCATTACCAGTAAAATTATAACAATCTACAGCATCGTTTATTTGTTGTTTAGAATCTTTATTTGTATCTTTAATACATTTTGATGATGTTTTATTTACTACTTCGTTAAAGTTATTTTTAACAATATTACACAAATTACTAATTTTATCTGTAAACGATTCATTAATAATATTATACTTCTTAATAAAATTTATAATTATTAATATAATTATAATATATAATACTATTTTATTAGTAGATATATTACATATTTTACTAATTATAAATATACTAATTATAAACATCATTAAAAATAATATTTCTTTAGACATATTAAATATATATAATAATATATTATAAAAAAAATTGATATTTAAAAAACTTAAAATATTATTTTATTATATATAAATAATAAATGAATAAATTAGTTGATTTAACATATTCTGAAAAGCAAAAAACAGAAATAATTATAAATAATTTTGTAATAATGTTATATAATAGGAATTATTTTATTAATGGTAATTTAGAAGAATTAATTAAAAACGGTATTAAAAATCTAGCAAACAACGAAACATTTGTTAAATATGATAATAAAGTATTTTATTTAAAAATTATTCCATATAAACTTAATACAATAAAAAAATCTGAAGATATTGAAAAATTTATAAATAGTCATATTGATGATAAAAAAATATTTACAATTATTCCTGGTTCTAATAAAATTGAAAAACAATTATTAGAATATGATAATACGGAAGTATTTAATGATGTAGATTTATTAGTTAATATAATTGATAATAATTTAGTACCTAAACATATTTTATTATCAGATGAACAGGCAGAAGAAATATTAACTGAATATAAAATTAAAAAAGAAAATTTACCACGAATATTATCAAATGATAGAATTGCTAAATATTATAATGTAAAACCTGGACAAATTTTTAAAATTATTAGACCATCTATTACAGCAGGAGAAGAAATAATATATAGGGTTTGTGTAAATGGTAAAATAGTATAATTTTTATAAATATATTATTTTTTTATAATAATATATTATTATGACTTATAAAACTTATATATCTTCATCAGGAATAAAAATATATCTAATCAATTCAAATAAAGTTGATACAGTTAATATTACAATACATGTTCCTATAGGCGCTTCATCTGAAACTGAAGAAGAATATGGAATAGCTCATTATCTAGAACATATGTTATTTACAAAAACTAAAAAATATACTGAAGACAAGATTAATAATTTAATTGATTTTTATGGTGCTGATATAAACGCTGAAACGCATTATGATAAAACATTATATTATATTAATGGAATATCTGATTATGTATTAGAATTTTTTGATATATTATATGAAATTTATTTTAATAATATTATTACTATTGAAAATTTTGAACATGAAAAATCTATTATAATTGAAGAATTAAATAAAGAAACTTTTATTCATGGGTTGCAACTAGTAACATAAAACTTGATATTTCTTTATAAATTTATATAGAAATATTAGTCTTTTTCTTTGTATTTCCTTAATCCATTCATTTTAGCAGTAAATATATTCATTATTTGTAACAT
>Ga0315905_10003699_pt1 | contig 15724 bp, 17 predicted proteins | sample LakEriMetagenome_5_FD_203522 | JGI IMG/M metagenome (GOLD analysis project Ga0315905, IMG submission 203522) | Freshwater fungal communities from buoy surface, Lake Erie, Ohio, United States - Buoy 4 MA121 | ecosystem: Environmental > Aquatic > Freshwater > Lake | place: USA: Lake Erie, Ohio... | reverse complement strand
TTGCAAAGATCACCGCACTCAAGGGCTTCAAAGACATCGCACTTGGCGTTGCTGCTGCACCAAAAGTGAACACAGTTCGCAAAGCTGCTCCAGCACCTGCAAAGAAAGCTCCTGCTAAAAAAGCACCTGCTAAGAAAGCACCAGCCAAAAAAGCACCAGCCAAAAAAGTTGTAAAAAAGGCTGTTAAGAAAAAGTAATTTCCGTTTATAAAGCCGCGGGCCTACGTGTAACAACGTAAGCCCGCGGCTTTTTTATTTCTCTTTTTTCTTTTCGACGTAACGCTCTGTGTGTTGAGTGCCTGGTGGGTCAACTGCCCATGTTGCGCCTTCTCCCCAAGTGTCGCCATAAATGAGTTCCTTCATCGGCGCACGCCGCACTGGGCCATGTTTGCCTGCGGGCTTCCCCAGCGTGATGGTTGCAGAAATTGCGGTGCCTTGCGGAATCTCTAAAAGCTCACGCAACTCTTTTTCGACAAAGCCATGAAACCCGGTGAGCACGCCGCCATAACCAAGCGCCCGAGCAGCGAGCAACAAGTTTTGACATGCCGGGTACACCGATGCGCCTTCTTCAGGGTTGGGGTCACGATGGCGTACTAAGCACCCCAATACCAACACCGGAACATTGGGCATGTTTGTGACGTACTCATCCATTGTGCGTGCCATGCGCGCTTTCGGCGAATCTTCTCGCACTGCGCTACCCGCGTTGTACCCATCGTTCACGCTTTTTTGCGACCACAACATTCGTGCACCCTGAGCAATGAGTTTTTTCACTTCAAGTGACCTTGCAGAGTCGGTGAACACCATGAAACGAAAACCTTGACGGTTGGAACCACTCGGCGCACGCGTTGCCGCAAACATGATGTCGCGCAATGCATCTTCAGGAATGGGTTCGCTGGTATAGCGCCGAATAGAACGCGTTGTGGCGAGACCTTCTAAAAGAGAAATATTATGAAGCGACTGTTCACTGGACATCGTTACCTACTTCGTTAAAAACTCTGAATTTCATCAAGTACTTCGGCTACTCGTACCGACTGCTCTGGCGATACATGCCAACCGCTTTCACCCATGATGAGTTGGCTGACGTTGTTCACCATCACTTCAAATGCATTGACAGGTGCAAAGTGCTCTACTTCACCATTCAATACGAGAGTTGTGGCTTCATTCCATGAAGAAAATGCTTCACCCTCGCCCATGTGCACTTTCCCCAATGATCCGCGCACCTCAAGTTCTTGTGAGGCAGGCAAAGCAAATGAACTCGTTGCTCGCACAGCAGTAGCACCATTCACCACTGCAGCAACTTCTGTGGTGAGGTCAATTCCGGTTTCACCCAATTCTCTATGCACGCCGGCAAGTGTGCACACACCGGCACCACCAGTGAGTGCTGCCCATGCATGCACTTGGTAACACCCCACATCGAGAAGTGCCCCACCGCCCATCTGTGGGTTCAACCGATAGTTGTTGGTCATGTCTGACATGAAAGTAAAACGTGATGTAATTGCTTCTACGTCACCTATTGCGCCACTGCTCACCACGTCAACCAAGCGTTGAAAACGTGGGTGCCATTGCGCCCACACCGCCTCAACCAGCATGACTCCACATTCGCTAGCCGTCGCAAACATTGAGCGCACTTCTTGCGCATTCAACCCCAGTGGTTTCTCACACAACACATGCTTGCCAGCACGCAGTGACTTTTCTACCCACTCCAAATGTTGACTATTTGCCAGGCTGATATACACCGCCTGCACACGTGGGTCGGCAAGTAGCTCGTCGTATGAGCCATATACATTTTCTGGTTCTAGTTGCGCTGAACGCGCCGCATCGCGGCTTGCCACCCCAAACAAGGTTGCATGTTGTGCATCGTGAACCGCAGGCGCCATTCCCTTGCTTGCCACAAACCCGGCACCAAGAAAGCCCCAGCGCACTGTCATGGTTACAACTTACGCAATTGTGGCACCACTGGTAAGGCGTTATTACGTGCCGACTCTTCAGCAGCCTGCATAATGGCCACCACGTTGCGCGACTGCACAGCATTTACTTCCATCGGCGTACCGTTGTTCAGGTACTCCACAATGGAACGATGAAATGCCAGTGTGTCGGGTGCATTTACAGCAACTTCACGCACTGTTCCATCTTCATGATGAACAGTAAGTAGCGCCGGCAGGTCGGCAACGGCGGGTTCGCCTGCTGGGTTCCAGTTGCCCACTAAAGAACCTTTGGTGCCGAGCACGTAGAACTTCGGTTTGCGTGCCGCAGCAAGATCGGAGTGAACGAACGTTGCTTGCTTGCCGCTTGTGAACGTGACTGTGACGTGAGCGTGGTCGGCGTTGGTGGCATGTGTCCACACGCGCTTATGATTTTGTCCACTCACGTGGTCTACGTCATCGGGAATGATGTTGAGAATCTGGTCGAGGAAGTGGCTGCCCCAGTCGAAAATGGCTCCACCTGAAACTTCAGCATTGGAATGCCAGTAGTCGCATGGCCGCGAGTAGCCGCCCACGAAACTGTCGTAGTGGTACACCTCACCAATTTCACCTGAACGAATCACGTTACGCATTGCCACAAAGTCGGCGTCGTACCTTCTGTTTTGATACACCACCAGCATCAACTTCTTTGACGCAGCAATTTCCATGAGTTCATCGCACTCAGAAGCCAGCAACGCCATTGGCTTTTCCAACACCACATGAATGCCACGAGACAATGCTTCCTTCGCCCAGGCATAGTGGCTATTTGGCGGAGTTGACACCACCACGAGGTCGATGAGACCCGAATCGAGCATTGCAGTGGCGTCGCTAAATGGTGCTGCGTTGGGGGCGAGCTCTAAAGCCGCTTTCACCCGGTCGGGATTGGTGTCGCACACTGTAGTGAGTTCGAGGCCCTCAGTTCCCTGAACCGCCACATTGTGCTCGTGACCAATTGCTCCATAGGCAAGAAGCCCGACCCGAATGTTGTTTTTCACTTAGGCGACATTAGCCAACCACTGGGAATTTCTCCTGCTTCAGATAGCAAAAGGACTATCTCTTTCCCATGATTTCCTTCAAAAGTACAAGAGATTTTTGGCTCAATGGGTCGTGCGGGAAATATCGAGCAACGATTTTCACCACGTCACCGTATTTGCTGATTTTAAGGTGACGTAAAAGTACTTCGATGTCATCTCCATCACGTAGCACCCGCGCCGCTCTTACCTTCATCGCCAGCAAATGTTCTGGCGGCGTCACCGACACTCGCAGTGATGGCCTGTCAAATACAGGTGTTCCCCTACCTGCCTTGCCCGACATATAACTTGATGCTTGGTTGTTCAACCACGACTTCGGTAGCCCTAATTTCTTCGCTACTACCCAAGCTCCTTCCAGCACTTCCGTATCGGGAGCGAAGATGGCATCAACATCGCGCGTCGCTAAGCGTGAGTGAAAAGCAAGCACCATCGCCGCCCCACCAAACACGTGCACTTCACCGACAACCCCGCGCTTGGCGCACTCCTCGGCGAGGAACTCAAAAGCCTGATGCAATTTTTCATGGCTCAGCAGTACTTCATCCACCTGTTTACACGCCTTCTAGGTCGTGGCGATCGATCATTACCCCACGGCGCCGTAACGCAGCAGGGCAATGCACAAGTGCCTGTGCACGCCCCGAAGCAAGCGTGCTCACCCACCATGCACTAGTAAGTGTTCGCATATCGCTATTCACCCATTGAGGCGGCACCTCGCCATTGAGTACACACAGGTCTTCCGCGATGCCAGCAAGCATCGCATCGAAACGAACATCGCCCGTTGGTCGAGGCTCTGCGGAGACCAGGACATTGGTGAGTTGCTTGTCTTCTTGTGCACCTCGCATAAATTCAAATACATAGCGCAGCTTTTTCTTTTCGTCATTTGCTGATGCTTGGGCAATGTCTAAGGCAAGGTCTGCTATGCGATACACAGCTGCATCGGGCAATACGGAAAGCGACAACTGATGACCTGTAGCTGCAAGCAATCGCTGCAGCACCGGCAATGAGGGTTCACGATTACCTGCTTCATACATGGCAATTGCCGATTGGCTTGTTTTTGCCAACTCAGCTACGGCACTTTGGCTCATGCCTGCTTGCATGCGAGCAGTCCGCAAAAGCTCTGCTGCGCTGGTTGATTTCATATACCTGATTGTATATATACGATGTAACAAAAAAGGCCAGTAAGTGGCTCCAGCCGGGAACCTCTCACTGACCTCGGCCCCAGCCTACCGACGCATTTCCCCACCAAGCATGTAATGGCTACTCTTGAGTAACAAGCACAGGGGGAACCATGTCAGAAGCAGATCGACTCAAGCACGCCTACGGAAAAATCAACAAGGAGTACGGCTTCACACTCGCCACGTGTCCACCGGAAAAAGACGGCCCCATCTACATGGTGAACCTCATGAAGTATCACGAGGTTGCCCAGTACGACAGCGCCGACACTGAAGCTGCTCCTATTAGTGGTCGTGAAGCTGACGACAAATACAACCCCGCATCGGTGCTCAACAAAATTGGTGCCGACATGGTCTTCATTGGCGATGTCACCGGCAACTACACGGGCAGTGAAGATTGGGATCGCATTGCAGTAGTTCGCTACGCAACTCGCAAGTCATTTATCGAAATGCAATCGCGCAAAGACTTTGGCGAAAAGCACGTGCACAAAAATGCAGGCATGCAACGCACCGTCATTGTTTGCTGTCGCCCAGAAGACACAGCAATCGACACACGCGAACGGCCCGCCCCATCACTCGAGCTACGCACCGTTGCCATGATTGTTCGCCAAACACCACAACGCGATGCAGCCTTTGCCGCACTTCCCGAAGCAGTGAACTTCGCTGCAGAAGGCACCATCGTCAGCGACGGCCGCATGTGGGACACCGTGCAGTTCATTCCGGTGAAATCAGCCGATGAAGTTCCTGCCATTGCTGCACGCATTAACGATGCAGAGCCTGGCACCACCTACGTGATGGCAGTTCGCGTCACCCTCGATGCCTTCACCTCGCGCTAAATCTCTCATGTTTTTAGAAATTGACCGCAGCAATATACGCAACTACCGCATCAACATTGGCGGTGCTTCAACTACTCCCGCACCGGGCCAAGTAGTAATGCGTATTGAGCGCTTTGCGCTTACGTCGAACAACATCAGTTATGCACTGAGCGGTGACTTTCTCGACTATTGGGGCTTCTACCCAGCTGAAGAAGGCTGGGGCAGACTTCCTGCAATGGGTTATGGCGTCGTTACCGCCTCAGCCCACCCCGACATCGCGGTGGGCAGCCGCTACTTCGGCTTCTTTCCTGTTGGCGATGTTCATGTAGTTGATGCAGAACCATCGCGCTCTGGTTTTATTGACAATGCACCGCATCGCGAAAAGCACGCAATGGCTTACCGGTCTTTTGACAAAGTTGAACTAGCAAGTAATGACCCCCAGGTTGTTTGGAATGAAGATGCCATTCTCATTTTCCGTGGCCTCTTCCTCACGTCATACCTCGCCGACGATTTCCTCGCCGACAAAAACTTTTACAACGCAGCACAAGTCATTGTCACCAGTGCTTCCAGCAAAACGTCGCTCGCCCTTGGTCACTGTTTGAAGTTGCGCTCCGGCATTACTTCGGTCGGTCTCACTTCAGCAAGCAACAAAGCATTTGTTGAGTCAACAGGCCTATACGACCACGTAGTCACGTACGACGACATTGAAACTCTGCCTGCCAATGTGGCCAGCGTTGTAGTCGACATGGCCGGGAACACGCTTGTTGTTGGACGCATTCATGAACACTTTGACACTGAGTTGAAGTACTCCATGAGTATTGGCGCAACACACTGGGATAAGTCGGCATCGTCTACCAATATTCTCGGGCCAAAGCCCCAGTTTTTCTTTGCCCCTGGGCAATTGGTGAAACGTGGCAAAGAATGGGGCCGTGAGGTTATTAACGAACGCCTCGACTTGGCACTTGACATTTTCATCAACGATGCCCGCGTGTATAGCAGCATCGAATATGCACAAGGCCCCTCAGAAGTTGAGCGTATTTACAACGCACTCTTAAACGGCACCGTACCTCCGCAGGCGGGCAACATTTTAAGTATGTAGAAATTGGCTACACCGGCAAGGTGTAACTGTTCTCCAACTCATCTTGCAACACCGTCGCTTGTGTTTCCGTTGTGTCAACCACAATCTCTTCGTCCAAAATACGTGTGCGGTAACTCCAACCCTCTGGCATCTTCAACCGCGCACCTATATCTTTCAGATCGTCAGCGTTTAATGTTGGGTCTACACCCACGCAATACGCCTGCATCATGTACGCAACACCTTCTGGGCTCACGAGTTCATGCACTTGCGAACCTTTATTAAAGAAAAAGATCGCTCCACGATTCACATGGCGCTCTGCGTAAAACTTCGGTGATGGGTCTTTGCCTAGTTCCACAGTTGCAATGCGGCGCATCGTGAGCCCGTTGAAGTCACGCATCACAGGCTCCACCAGAGCGACCTTCGAGCCAAACGCATCAATGCACCAGTAACGCGGGCCGTTCAACTTCACGAATACTGCGCCCATCTCTTTTGCAATATCGTCAGCATTCAAGGTGTCCCACAGATCTTGCGGACAATCATTGATGAGCTGTGTTCCATACACCTCTGCAATTAATCCTTCTTCACGAAGGAAAACAGCAAGAACTTCTCCGTAGCGCACTCCGCGCATATTGTCGTGCACTCGTTCTGGCTTCGATAACTGCGACATGTAACCCCCAAATGGAACTTTTAGACAGTGTAATCAAACAACCATCAGCCTTCGCCATGAAACGCGCGCAACTCAACTACCCCTTCACAAGCAGCGGCGGCTTTTATAGCCCACTCCTTTGCAGCAGCGTCATTACTCACTTGAATAATCCAGAATCCGCCCATCTGCTTATTGCTCTCTGAATACGGACCTTCTGTTACCGGCACTTCAGCACCATTGGGTGCGCCGTGCATTACTAATGCAGTCGATGCCGGCTGCATGCCAGCGCCAAAAATAAATGCATTTGCTGCCATTAACTCATCGTTGAACGCGCCCACTTGCGGGCCTAAGCGCTGCGCTTCCTCACTCGAGAAATCAACAACATATTCTTCATCGTGCCAAACAGAAAGGAGGTACTGGTTCATTCCTCAATTGTTGCATCTTGGCCGATAGCAAGAAGTGCGCAATATTCGCTAGCTCCGCATCGCTGGATTTTGACTCTTTCAAAAGCCACTATTATCTCCTCCAAGCATTACTTCAGGGGGAAACATGTCATCAGAACTTCGCGGTCTAGCAGGTAAACGAGTGCTCATCACCGGAGGAGGAAAAGGCCAAGGAGCAAACCATGCTCGCGCCTTTGCCGCTGCAGGTTGCGATGTGGCAGTACTCGATATCGATCACGACATCAGCAACGTCTATCCGCTCTCCACGGCAGCAATGATCGCCGAGACAGTAAAAGAAATCGAATCTTGTGGTCGTCAAGCAGTGGGAGTAGTCGCCGACCTACGCGATGAGCTCCAGGTAAAAAATGCCATCGACGAAGTCATTGGTCGCCTTGGTCAAATTGACATCGTGGTGAACAATGCCGGCATCGCCGCTCTCGACACCATCCACGACATGCGTTCCGACGTGATGAACGCAGTCATTGACACCAACTTGAAAGGCGCAATGCACGTCGCCAAATACACAGTTGGCCCCATGATCGGCCGCTACCTCAATGGCGAAGAGTCGGGAAAAATCATCAATATTGCATCTGCAGTTGTTGGCTCAGGCCATGCCATGTTGTCGCATTACGTTGCAGCGAAACACGGCGTTGTTGGCCTTACATCTGCATGGGCAATGGAGCTCAGCGAATTCAACATCAACGTCAATGCCGTGTGCCCAGGAACCATCGAACCAGGTGCTGGCAGAGGATCAGGAATGGTGCAAGGACTCTCGGGCGCAATGGACATGCCCCCAATGGAGGCATACGAAACATTTTCTGCCCAAGGAAACATGCCCGGCAACAAATGGCGTTGCACATCTCAAGACATCACCGACATGGTTCTCTTCCTCGCTTCCGACAATGCACGCGTCATCACTGGCGCAATCATTCCGGTTGACGGCGGTCAAATGGCCAAGTAGGTCAATTACTAAAACCCTGTTCATTGCGGCTGTAACGCCACCACATCAGTGACCCAACAATGATCGGAGAAAACCAAGTGAGTGAGCGATAGAGAATCGTTGCTCCCGTTGCGTCAAGAGTGCTGACCCCTGCCTTTTCCAGCAATGCAATCAACCCCAATTCAGCGAGTCCAGTGCCACCAGGTATAGGCGAGAGTGCAATTACTACTCGCACGAGCGAAAATGCCACGAGTGCTTCCCACAGAGAAAGACCCTGCACTTCAAAGACCACTGCAGAGGTCCATAGGCAAGCAAACCCCGCCGCCAAAGTACCTACAGAGGCCGCAAAGATGAGCGCCCATCTTTTACGCAATAATTCAATGAGTCCCACCCGCATTTCTGCAGAAAATGCAAGTGGCTGCGTACGTTCAACAATTGCTCGAGTACGAATAAACCGCAGTGAAATTTTGCGCAGTAGAAATGTTCTCAACCATGCAGAGAATCTTCCGACGAGCAAGAAGAGCTTTGCAGACCGCAACGCCATCCACCAGAAAACAAGTGAGAATGCAATAATCGGCACCCCAACTAGTACGGCCAAAGCCTGCGGAGACGTTGCTGCTCCTCTGATAACGGGAATGGTGAGAAGTACCACTGGCAGGCCCCACGTGGAAAAAGACGGCACAACTGCAGTTGCAATGATGGACGATGCAATAGAAATATGCGCTATTCCCCACCGAGTGAACATATGAATGCGCATTCCGGTGCCCACCAAGCCGCCACCTAATACGATTCCATAGCCCGCCGCAAGTGCCGACTGATCGGTCATGACCGCTTGTCGCAGTGTGACCCCTGGTGAGCATGCGGCAAGAAATGCACCTCTTGCAATGATCATGACCATTGCGGCCCCCAAGAGAGGAAGCAACGAAATGCGCGGTAACGCAAATAGCCGATCCCAAATGTCAACAAGTACGGTGCGCTGCACAAAAGCGAGCGAACCAATGATGGCAAGAATGAGTACAGGTCCGAATACTTTGCGCATCGGTGTGAAACCTAACTGTCTTACGTGCAAACCGCTTGTGAAATGAGTTGCAAATGCCTTTCGTTACTTCTTCGACAATGTGCTGCAGAGTTCGTCAAAAGCATCACTAAAGGGAGAAGATTTTCTCCACACAAGGCCAATTGTTCGACTCGGAGATTGGCCTGCAAATTTCCGTGTCACGATTCCCCGCCCAGGACCAGCTTCTACTTTCTCTGCACACTCTGGGAGCAGCGTGACGCCCAAACCAGCCGCCACCATCTGTGCGAGCGTGGCCATACTCGTTCCTTGAATCTCGCTAGGTTCGCTAAATGCCAGTTGACATACGTTTGACACCTGGTCGCGCAAACAATGCCCATCTTCCAAGAGAATCACTCGCTCATTTCGCAGCACATCTAACTTCACGGGTGTTTTGCCCTTTGCTAGAGGGTGATTTTCCGGCATCGCCAATAAGAAATTGTCAATCCGTATAGGTGCGGTAACAAATTCGTCTGTCCCAATTGGCAATGCCAAAAGTCCAAAGTCAATATCTCCGTATCGCAATGACTCAAGAAGATGTGTTGTTTGTAATTCCCGAATGTGTAGTTCTGCGTCGCTATGTGCAGCGGTGAATGCACGAACAACATCGGGCAATACATATGGCGCCAAAGTAGGTATGACGCCAAGAGCAATGTGACCACGCAATTGTTTTCCATCGTGCTTCGTAGTTTCAATGAGATCGTGCATATCTCGCATCACTACACGGGCTCTCTCCACCACTTCCACACCATGCGCTGTCAACATCGCTCCGCGTGCCGAACGTTCGAGCAGCATGACACCAAGCTTTCGCTCCAGTTCTTTGATCTGTGCACTTAAAGCTGGCTGCGAGACAAATTCCTCTTCTGCAGCAGCGCCAAATGAACCAGTGTCGGCAATTGCCACGAGATATTTCAATTGCTGGAAGGTAGGCCATGACATAAGTATTTATTATGACATACTGAATAAACATCTATTTGCTTTATGGCTCATTTGCCCAGAGACTGTCTTCATGACAAACAGCGACACCAGCAAATGCCCATTCCACGCCGGAGCCAATACCGCAGCAGGAACAGGAACCACTAACTCCAGTTGGTGGCCGAACCAATTGAACGTCAAGGTGCTCCACAACAACCCGGCAGCGGGCGTCCCAATGGACCCTGACTTCGACTACGCAGAAGCGTTCTCATCGCTCGACCTCGATGCGGTCATTGCCGACCTCACCGCTCTCATGACCAACTCGCAAGAGTGGTGGCCAGCCGACTACGGACACTATGGACCATTCTTTATCCGCATGGCCTGGCACTCCGCGGGCACATACCGCATGCAAGATGGTCGCGGCGGTGGAGGAGCAGGCATGCAGCGCTTTGCCCCAATCAACTCGTGGCCCGACAATGTCAATCTCGACAAAGCTCGTCGTCTTCTGTGGCCAATCAAACAGAAGTACGGCAATAAGTTGTCGTGGGCCGACCTCATCATTCTTGCCGGCAATGTTGCTCTCGATTCAATGGGCTTCAAGACATTTGGTTTTGCTGGCGGTCGCCCCGATGTGTTCGAACCAGATGAGACCTATTGGGGTTCCGAAACAACGTGGCTTGCCGATGAGCGATACACAGGCGACCGTGAACTCGACAACCCACTCGGCGCCGTGCAAATGGGGCTCATCTACGTCAACCCCGAAGGCCCCAACGGAGTTGCAGACCCCCTCTTGTCAGCACGCGACATCCGCGAAACATTTGCCCGTATGGCAATGAACGATGAAGAAACCGTTGCTCTTGTTGCAGGTGGTCACACATTTGGTAAATCACACGGCGCTGGCGACCCCGGCAAATACGTTGGCCCCGAACCAGAAGCGGCATCAATAGAAGCAATGGGACTCGGTTGGTTGAACTCCATGGGCTCTGGCAATGGTGTTGACACCATCAGCAGCGGCATTGAAGGAGCATGGACAACAAACCCCATTGCATGGGACAACGACTATTTCAAGATCCTCCTCGAAAACGATTGGGAGCTCACACATTCTCCTGCTGGTGCACAGCAATGGGTTCCACAAGGTGGCGCTCTTGCTCACGCAGTACCCGATGCACACGATTCATCACGCTCACACGCACCAATGATGACAACTGCAGACTTGGCACTGAAGTTCGACCCTGAGTACTTGAAGATCTCGAAAGACTTCTTTGCCAATCCAGATAAGTTCGCCGACGCATTTGCTCGAGCATGGTTCAAGTTGACACACCGCGATATGGGCCCCAAGTCTCGTTACCTCGGCACACTTGTTCCACAGGAAGAACTGATCTGGCAAGATCCCATTCCTGCTGCAAGCAAAGTGGCTACTGCAGCGGAACTTTCTGAATTACAAACAAAAATTCTTGCGAGCGGCCTCACCGTTGCAGAACTTGTTCGCACCGCTTGGTCATCTGCTTCAACATTCCGCGGCACCGACAAGCGTGGTGGCGCAAACGGCGCACGCATTCGCTTAGCGCCGCAAAAAGATTGGGATGCAAACCAGCCCGCCGAACTTGCAAAGGTGCTTGCCGTCTACGAAAAGTTGAGCCAAGAGTCCGGCGTCTCTATTGCCGACCTCATTGTCCTTGGTGGCAGTGCGGCAGTAGAGAAAGCCGCAGCAGATGCTGGAGTGAAGGTAACGGTGCCCTTTGTTGGAGGTCGTGGCGATGCCACCGCTCAACAGACCGATGTCGACTCATTTGCCGTGTTAGAGCCAACCTATGACGGCTTTCGCAACTACTTGCGCCCCGGGCATCTTCAACCAACAGAACAGTTGCTGTTAGAGAAAGCAAACTTGCTCACCTTGACCGCCCCCGAAATGACTGTGTTAGTTGGCGGTTTACGTGCCCTCAATGCCACACACCTACACAGCTCTCTCGGCGTCTTCACCACAACACCGGGAGTTCTGACGAATGATTTTTTCGTCAATGTTCTTGACATCAATATCGATTGGGCACCAACCGACGAATCCAATGAAGTGTTCGAAGGTCGTCACCGCACGAATAAGTCTGTGGTGTGGAAGGGAACGCGCAACGACTTGATCTTTGGCTCCAACTCACAGTTGCGTGCGCTCGCCGAGGTGTACGCACAAGACGACGCCAAGGTGAAGTTTGTAAAAGACTTCGTGGCCGCTTGGACAAAGGTGATGAATCTTGACCGATTCGATGTCTAGCTATTGGCGCTGTCTGAAGGCATTGGGTCCAGTTCATTCGCCCATTTTTCAAAGAAAAATCGCAGGTCCTTTAACAATGATTCATCAATGGGTAACTCCCCGTCAGAGAATCTGTCAATCGAACGCATCATCCGTGCAAGCACATCATTTTTAAGAGAGATTTCTATTTCAGCGGCTCGGACAAGCAAAAGTTCTTTACTGAAATGTTGTACAAGCACAAATACGCCGGCAAAATCGCGAGCTTCGGCCCGATCAAACAAAGCCAATAATTTTCGGCCAGCGAGTTCTTCATGACTAAAAGTTGGTCCAAGGATAGAAAATTGTGATGGGTATTGAGCAGCAACATCTATTGCTATATCTACGAGCACTTCATCTGTGCCCTTCACGTGGAACCTGACAAAGAAAGCATCAGCGAGTAAAAAAACCATCTGATGCAGGCAATGAAAAGAACATATGCGCCACTTCAATTTGAAATGCAGACGGACCAGACACTTACGATGCAGTCTCTATAAGCGATTGCCAATGAACGCGAACATTGCGAGGTAGCACCAATTCATTCCAAGAATCTATGAGCAACGCGCCATCGACATAGGTCAAGAGGTCTTGAGGCATTCCCTCACGAATCACCACTTCATAAAGCCGCGCACGCTGACGTCGATCACGCACTTCATATTCATGACCGGGACGAGACCAATTGAGCGCAAGCGGCAAAATGACCGGCTCAAACAATGTGCTCACATCGAGTCGCCATAGTTGATTAGGCACATAAATTGGTCGGCCTCGCGCCATTTCAATTTTTGAAAATGTGATCCGGTGCTGCAATTTAAGTTCATACCCGGCCACTTCTATCAATCTTTCCACCGTCTCAAGATTCGGGGATTTACGGCCACGCTCGTATGCCGACAATGTGGAGCGAGATGTGCCAGCCTGCTCGGCCATTGCCTGCTGAGTGAGCCCAGCTGCCAGCCTCGCCTGTTCAATGATTTGTAGGGCCATTTCCACAGCGTATCCAATCGGATACATTTTGCGCCGACTGATTTATCGCAAGGCGACCTTTGGCGCTCCCGGCATGAATCGAACATGCAACCTGCGGTTTAGGAAGCCGTTACTCTTTCGCCCTAAACCCCTGCAATAACAGGCATTCAAAGGCGCCTGTCATTTCCTGCCCCGCCCCTGCCCCGTGAAAAAAAATCATTAACGATTGCAAACGATTGTGCCCGGAGCGTGCGGGGCGAAATTTAACGGGCACAGATCTCTCTGCCGGGATATCCCATAACCCTCTCGGCAGAGAGAAAGAAGATGAGTAAGCAAAGTAGTTGGTTGTCGCTGAAAGAGGTGTTGGAGGACCTCGGCGTCCCACGCTCGACGATGAACGATTGGCGAGCACGTGGCCAAGGCCCACGTTTCGTTAAGTTGCCAGGCGGGCAGCTTCGCGTGTCCCGTGTCGCATACGAAGAATGGTGTGCAAACCTCCAAGAAGCGGCGGCCTGAGATGGGGCGTCGCAAAAGGACACAAGTACGCGTCTTTGATCTTCAAACGCGCAATGACCGACCCAAGAATCCGCATGTGGTGCGTTGGGTTGTCGAGAACAAGGAGAAAAGCCGCGCTTTTCCCCGCAAGGTCACAGCGGAGGAGTTCCGCAACAGCATCATTGCCGCCATTGAGGACCGCGAAGAGTTCTCAACTGAGTCTGGTCTGCCACGTTCATGGGATCGCGAAAAGATGACACTCGCTGCATGGACTAAGACGTGGGTCCAGGAACAACGCAGCACGTGGGAACCCGCAACCCGCAGGACAGCCGTCGAGGCACTCACTCTCCTTCTTCTCATCATGGTGAAGCCAAACGCAACGGCCCAGCCTGCAACAATCAAAAAAGATATTGCTACCTGGCTGATGAAAGCTGACGTTGATTGTCCAGCATGGTTGGAGAAGTTCTCTGTCTCTTTAGCCAACGTCGATGAGAGAGCATGCGAGATCGCTGCCAACAAGTTGTACGAGAAGACTGTCAAACGAGGCGATGACCTTGTACAGATTCCACGGCTTCCAAGCACAATCAATCGTTACCGCAACAACGTTGCTCCCCTTTTTAAGGCCGCAGTGGAACGTGGGTATCTAAAGACACAACCATGGCCTGCGCCTAAGCAAGGCAAGAAACGCAACAAAGTCCGCGCCAAGACAAAAGCAGTTCAGGTTGAGAAACTTCCAACGGTGGAAACAGCGTTCGAGCTCATCAACAACATGGTGAATCACCAACCGGCCTCAAAGGGTTACCGGATAATCGGAGCATGCATACTGTTGGCAGGACTCCGCCCGGGTGAAGCACGTGCCCTTCGGGTCGAGAACCTTCTTTTCCCTACAGAAGACGGTGGATCTGGCACCATATATATAGACGTTGCCGACAAGCGGGCAGGGAGTCTTTTCACGGACGAAGATGAGGAGTTCGGACCGCCAAAAACTGACGAGCGTTACGCCCCAATGACACCTGCCCTTGCAGCCATTTTGAAGGAGTATCTCGGGACACGTACTGAGGGATTGTTGGTTTCAACACGCTCAGGCCGCGTTGTAACACAGTCCAACTTTTGGACTGCGTGGGAACGTACGAGAGGAACAAAGACTTGGAGGCCCTACGACCTTCGTCATACGTGCGCAACAAACTGGTTGCGTGCTGCTATTGACGTCAGGATCGTCGCGGACTGGCTCGGCCATCAGCCATCGGTGCTCCTCAATAACTACGCCGGCGCAATGGACGGTTCATACAAGCGCGCTGCAGAAATCGCAGCTGGTCTTTTCAATCCAGACGACTTCACATCTACTGCAGAAACTGCGGACTTAGAGGTGCGACCAACAATAGAAGGCGCGTAATAGTCACTAATCAACCAAGCACCGCTACGGGAGGCTGATGGAAGCGGTGCTTCACGTATTCCAATAATTTCTGGCCGTCAAGTTTGTCGGTTGCCGGATTGGTACGCACGTAAAAGTCTTTTTCATCGACGAACACCTCGATATCAGCAGGCTTTCGGCCTTGGAGCTCAGGATGGGTACAGCAAGGACCGCAACAACTACGTCCATCCAGTCCGATCGTTCTGACTCGTTATCAAATCTTCGACGTCACAGCCACAACAAGTTTTTTGTCCATGGTGTTCCTCGTTTGATGTCTGGTCCTTCAAAGAGGAACTTCAAGAGTCGCGGGTCGCCGGCACCGTGATCAATCGCTGTTCGGATTGCGGCGATGTGTTGCGCGTTCGGGCATCGTGCGATGAACTGCGCCATGTGAATGCCTCGTAATTGAATAATTAAAAAGCCCGCACTGGACGCACGTTGAGCGTGTTGGACTTGAAGACTTGTTGCCGATTGCCGTTGCTGAAATCCTGGCGCCACGCGAAACTGTTGTTGTACTCAGCAGAACTCC
>Ga0315905_10003697_pt1 | contig 15727 bp, 25 predicted proteins | sample LakEriMetagenome_5_FD_203522 | JGI IMG/M metagenome (GOLD analysis project Ga0315905, IMG submission 203522) | Freshwater fungal communities from buoy surface, Lake Erie, Ohio, United States - Buoy 4 MA121 | ecosystem: Environmental > Aquatic > Freshwater > Lake | place: USA: Lake Erie, Ohio... | reverse complement strand
TTTGATCTTGTCAATGCCAAACAGCTTTTCTATAAATCGTTTCATTAAGTTCCCCACTCATTTTTAAACAACGGCACCTGCAATCGATCACTGTAACGAAGACCTCTTGCCATTGCTAATTCTGCTATACGGCGATTATTTAGTGTATAAATACTTTCCACTCCACCCACAGGCATGAGATAGACAGGACCTTCAAATCCTGCTTTACGATATGCACCAATTGCACATTCTGCATCTGCAACATCTTGTTCAGTTGCTACCACAAATTTAAGATAAGCATAACCTACATCTTCATACTCGCGAACAATACTAGGACATATAGCATCTTCCCACTTTTCGCCACTGCAAGGCAATTTAGGACTGACACTAAATGTAATTGATTCACACCAAGATTTATTATTGCGCAATTTCCATTTGTTTAGATAGTCTTTAAACTCTGAAGTAAGTTTTTGAGTACCGTTTGTCTCAAAGGTAATTTCTTTGAGTCTATGCATACTGTCATGCTCTAGCAAATCCGGATAAGCTCGTTGCCAACCTAGTAACGGTTCGCCGCCTGTAATAACTAGATGTTCTTCTTCCCAACGCTTGTGAGGAAGTATTTCCATAATACGATTTACAATGGCATTACTTTCTAGCATTGGACTTAGATCTTTAAAGTCTGGATGCCAGCTAGCGTAACTGTCACATCCTGTACTTACAAGCGGAAGTTCTTCGTACTTTTGAAAAGGCTTGATCATTGTGTGTGTGGCTGCAATGTCAGTTGCTTCGTGACTTGTTTCGCCACGAGGCATGCCAAATCCTGCACATTTAAAGTTACAACCAAATGTACGGAGGAACACACTAGGCACACCCATATAGCGGCCTTCACCTTGTATACTGTAGAATAGTTCTGCTATTTTAATTTTACTCATAGTTTATTATACACTCTTTTTCTCTAAAGACCAAGAACCATCTCCCCGATCTGTCCATTCCAATGTATCACCTTCTTTCCAACCTGCTTGTTCTAGTAGGTCTGGAGGAAATTGGAGAATAGAATCCCCAGTCTCTGGATCTTCCTCAACGATCAAGGTCCAGGAGTTGCGATCCTGTCGCTTAGTAACATCTTGCATATAAAAGCATCCTCTTCTGTGTTAAAATAAAATGTCATTTTGTCCATTTCTGGACTGTATCGAAATCGATTGCCGGGTAGACCAAATACTTCAATGACCATAGTGCAGGTTTCATTCCACCAAAATCCACTTTGACCTGCATGCCACGGCACAACTATTTTTGTAGTCATTCTGGTAATGGTGTAAATCTTGACAAGAAGCTGTCTTTGTAACAACTATATTCTTGAGGAGGATCACCTGCTTCATCGCGATAGTGAATCCAAACTTTATCATCCACACACACTTCGGACAATACTATAAATTTTTTACTATGATCACTTCCGGTCCAACGACTACCTTGTTTAATATTCATAATTATTCCTTAAAACAGTTTTGACTCCATCCAGCCATAGCACAAACCCAACCAAAGCCTGCTGGGTCGCCCCAGTATACCACTGATAAAAATGCACATAAAAAAGTAACGGTTATAGCAATACTTCTCTTCATTTAGTCCACCACTCTTCGTAAGGGAATTCAATCCAGACATCTTCTTCTGCCTTATTTACTTCCATGCCCCAGTAGTTCATGCTAATATTACATTGGCTTGAAAGATTGTCAACCACAACAGCAAATCGAACATTATTGCCCCAAACATGTTCCCAACGATCATTATTAGGAAAGCAACCACTGGGCCAATCTTTCATAATCCAATTAAGTGTAGTGCCCTGATCGTTAATATCATCAACAACAAGAATATTCTTACCTTCGTAGGCATCTTCGCCCATGCCTAAATTACTAACAGTGTTTCCGCCGTCTCTTAAACTGATATCTAGAGATTGCATAGGGATATCAAAATAATGACTAATCATCACAGCAGGTAAGAGTCCGCCTCTTGTAAGACCTACAATATAATCTGGACGCCAGCTATCAATATCAAATGTAATTTGTTTACAGATATTGGCGATTAGATTTTTAAATTTTTTATTTTTAATTATGAGCTTGTTCATATCTTTCTTTCAAATATTGTTCGTGTTGTACCCATTTGTTCTTAACCAAAAATCCCCAATCCCTTTTCTTGGGACCGGGCACAAACAATGTCCATGCAGTTACATTAGGATCAAGTTCAATTCTGTGATAACTATTTGCACTACAGATCCTAAAACTACCCGGACCTCTCCACTTTTGTATTTCACAAGACAGGTTACCATCTGCATCAAACTGTGGAATCCATTCCCAGTATCCACCTTTCAGTATTAGAGTAGCGTAAGGCCACGGATGATCATGTACATCATCGGGGTCACCTTTTAAGAACTTGTGTAAGAATACATTAAAGGGAAAACTGTTCCTATCTTTTAGAAACAGATAATAGCGTTCAAGATAGGGTTCGTCACTTTGCCTATCCATAACAATACGCTTACGACCGAGTTTTTCTAACAGCTTAAGAAACATTATGAACCTCTTGTTCTAGATATCGTTTTAATTCTTTATCTGTAGGTTGAACAGAATAGTTCTTTTTAAAAAAGATTTCATAACTGTCGCTGCCATACTTACCAATGCCAAACAATTCCTCAGCATCATTTCCGTTCCAAGTCAAATAGTCTTGACTCATTCTAATCAACCGAGTATAGCGAACATTTAACATACCTAACGGTTCGATAATGCTTTTAACAAATTCTTCGTCTGCATGTAATAATGCTAACGCTGTAGGAAACCAATATAAGAATTCGGGTAGTGTAGTTTTTACTGCCTTCCTCCCGGTTTGATTTAACATGATAACTCCTACCATGTGTTCCCAACTATTAGTGATCTGTTGTTGCACCATTAGATCGTCTCGAAGTGGATTAAACATCATCGTGGCGCAAACTCCTGTTGTAGTTTAATGTTGTCAAAGAACTCTTTCTTTGTGTGAGGATCGTCTTTGAATGTGCCTTTGAGCACAGTAGTTTGTGTCAATGAACTATGTGCCATAATGCCGCGATTCTCACAACAACCATGCACAGCCTGTACATAGACCGCTACATTTTCGCTGTCGGTGGCCTTACTAATCTCTCTAGCAATGTCATTACACAGTTCTTCTTGTAATGTACCACGACGAGCACACCACTGAGCAATGCGAGTATACTTAGAGAGACCAATGAGTTTGTTGGCTGCAATGATGCCAATATAAGCAACACCAGATACAGGCTGGTGATGATGGCTACACATACTTCGTAGCTCACTTCTAACCACAAGCATACCTTCATATCGGTCCGCCGAATCATTTGGAAATGCTGTTGCGTCTGGTGCTGGTTCATATCTGCCTGCCATTACTTCATTAAAATACATTTTGGCCAGTCGTCTTGCTGTGCCTTTGCTATTAGGATCGTTCTCACGATCAATAAGCAATCTATCCAATACAGTTTCAAATGCTTCTGCGGCCTCGTCAATCAATTGGTCTTTGTATTCTTCCGTGACATACTCACTAATGTTATCTCCAGCCCAGAAGCGTTTACCTTCTCGCTTCATTTTAAAACGAATAACGTCTGCTAGATTAGCTTCTTTATAATCTTTGTCATCATCACCTTGCTGCTCTGCGCCAGCAAGTATATTTTTATATGTTAACGATTCTGTCAATTAAATTTCTCCGAGTTAATGTCGTGGATGACATAATTTATTATTTTAGCATCTCTAATAGTTTATTGCAACTAAAAAAGTTTTCTTTTAATTCATATACCTGTTTATTTAGGCTTGGCAAGAACTTTTCGTAATTATTCATATATTGAATAATCTTGTTACAGACTTCTGGCCTGTGTGCCTCATATGCACTATAGCTTTCAGTCCATTCACTAGGATACTTAAAAGTATCAAATGCCATTTCGCTGTAGCTTAGTCTATCTGGCACCATAGGAATGGCATCTACTATAGCACCTTCGTACCAACTGATACCTAGAGTTTCTTGTAGGTTAGCACTGAACACTAGTTTGGCTTCACCTAGCAAGTTATGATATTCGTTCTTGGTCAATTGTTGATCTTGACAGACTACAAATTCATATTGTGGTAAGTATTGTTTTAGGTCACGGAAAATTTCAACCTGCTTCTCTGGAGCAACGCGATGCGGAAACAAAATAAGATCACGCTTGGGCATGTTCTTATACATTAGCAAAGTATCTTGCATATACTCCATAGGCCAGCCTGTACGCACAAACTTAGGATACTCTCCGCTTAGGATTTCTTCAAGTTCTTCTTCATACCAAGGATTTTCTGCACTATGCCCATTGTTCAATAGTTCTCTATTAAACATTTCTATATGAAAGTTTGTAGCAAAGTAGTTGTGATCAAATGCAGAAAAGAATGATTTCTCAGCATTTCTAACCCAAGGTTTATTACCAACCAAGCGTCCAAGAAAGTCTTGAGGATCATAACTGCCAGCATGCCATAGGCCATGTGTAGTTACTGGAATACCAAGTAGTTCACTCATGTACTTTAGATTAATGATACCTGGATGCCAAGCATCAGTAAACACAAAATGATCGCCGGGATGAACGGCTCCCGAGCAAAATAAACGGCCCATCTGCTCAACCTGACTAGCCTTGTATATATTAGTACCGCCAAAGTTGAGAAATGCTCCAGGAGTGGTAGCACTAGGAATGTCCGTAGGACCTGATATAATGTTGACATTGTGTCCTGCCTTTCGTAAGAGATTAGGTACATGGGTCTTCCACTGACCCGTGTATCTTGTTTCTACCGCTTCTAGATCAACGAGAAAAACTTTGCTCATTGCGTGGACCGCGGTAGTTGTTTTGCCCTCGAGGCTTGTATTCGCCCTTTGGTACCCACGGTCTCCGTGGTCGTTGACTATCAAGGAAAGCCTTGTAGTTAATGTTAGCACGATCATAAAGATGTGCTGGGTTGAAGTCGCATAACTGAATACGACAATAGTCGTGATATGCCTCAAGGTCTTCGAAGACCTTGCTAACTTCGGGCTTCATTGTAAGATACTTCTTAAGCCATTCTTGAGCCATTATAGCTTTCCTTATTAATACTTGATAAAAGAACCATTTTCTCCGTCTTCGGAGACCTCAATCCAAACCTCACGGCTTGGATACTTTTGTGAAATAATGTCATGTAATTCACCTGACATCATCTCGCAACTCTTGTGATCTAAACTCAGTGTAGCATCTTTATAAAGATTTTCCAACCATCGTTTAAACTGAATAAACTCAATATCGCGATCATCATGTGTAACACCAATCCAAACTCTAAAGTGGAATATGTGTCGATGCTCGTTGGCAAGAAACGAAACATCGTATTCATCGCCTGTTGCTAAATTAGGATCAGTTGCTGCCGCTGGGTAACGATGCATGCCTTCCTTACGAAAGGTTACCCAAATCATTTTTTTTGGTCGAATGTCTTGTCTAATAATCATTTTACATTTATCGCTGTAATAGGACCTTTACTTTTAAGTCCAAAATTTTCCATAATTGCCTGACTGCACAATGCTCTTTGATAAGCCACCTCATGAGACGGGCCTTCTTTAACAAACCTAAGTTCGTCACATATTTTAGCACATTCTTGAACAAGAAGTCTAGCAAATAGTTCTTGATTAACAATAGCAACACCCATAATGTCTTCTATTGATTTATTTAAAATTTCTTGAATTTGTTGATTCATCTCAAACTCTCCATAGTGATAATTTTTGCTAACTCTTCTCCAAGTTCTTTGTCGTCTGTAACCACATACAGACTATGCTTATGATCATCCTTTTGACGATCGTACTTGGTAGTTTCAATAATAGTTCCACCGCTGGCACTATACACATTCAATCTAAATCCCTGTGACTGAATATCAGGACCTTCACGGTCAACAGCAATAGCATTGCCGTACTCTAGCTCGTCATCATTCATTAGCCAGTTGCGAATTCTTTGTTTAAATGTTAATTTCATAGTTCTTTCTTCTATATACTGCATAGGACGAACCATCGAGTTAGCTGTTTTTATCGACCTCTGTAAGCGATGAATAGACGTTGCAGTTGAGGCATATTGACTTGTTCCCATTATTTGATGATCTCATCTTTGCCATATTGATCCCAACTAGTAAACTTATTTCTATCTAGTAGGTCATGGAGGCTATGGCACCACACTCCAGGATTAGTTGCTTTAAAATCTTTGTCGTCTATCTTTATAGTAGCATTATATCCTAGCTGTTGTAAATAGGGCAGTTTAACCGAAATCTGCGGAATGAACTTCTGCTTCTCAACAAGCCCGCTTTCAAGAAGTCCTTCAACTTCATTGACATCTAAATCTAATGTACACCAGTAGCCTTCTTCCAAACAGACATAGATCATGTCTTCCCACATACGCCAATTTTGTGCATCATTAACACCATCAGTTTTAAAACTTTGGTTAGCGCCAAAGTAGATATGTGTGCAATCATTGTTTTTGGCCATGGTGGTAATAATCTGATCGTCGTGAACACCGACTACAAATAGAGTTTTCATACCGTATGCAGGAGTCTTTTCAATCTCTATTCCTGTGAAGAATGTAATACTGTCTGCAACACCTGATTCGTAATTTCTTTTCATTTTTTAAATAAGTTTTTAATTGATTGGATTAGATTGACAAATCTAAAATGGTAGTTAGTTAATATAGGAATATGATGAGGACAGCGACCCTGGCGATAATCACACTTAGAGTCATACTCCTTACCGCACAGGTCGCACCTCATTCTTCAAATCCTTCTTTAAGCAATCTCTTTTGCTCAAGCTCATCGTGATAGGCTTTACGATCTGCTTCACGTTTTTCTTCACAAGGCTCACAGATAGTACGGATCCATCCTGGGCCGTGTGTTTGTGCAGGAGCACTGCATTCTTCACAAGTAACGCCACTCATGCTTTCTGCCATAGTAACAAGTCCACTGATATAATCATCGCCACCTGTGTAATAAAAACGCAGTGTACCAAACTTTTCTTTAACTTGATCCAAGGTTACTTGTGGAATCAATTCAGGAACTGCCCTAAAATCTCCGACAACAATTTCTGCTAGGCGCTTTTCCTTATAAAGATCACTGGGCAGGGCTTTCATAGTTTCTTCAAACAGTTCAAAGTTACCAGCCTTGGCCTGTGTTGCCACTTCATTATATTCCATAGCCAACTTGCGCTGTTTTTCCTTCCAATCAATGTGATGTTGTATATTACCCATGAGTTGATCCAAGATATTGAACCATCCATCACCGCAATCAAAGCCCCAGCACATACAAGTTTCCTGCATGGGCTTGTTGCGATTCACCATCATTTTGGGATACTTTTCACACAACAGCTTGTCTAGTTCTAGTTTCATTACCAGTTACTCACATCAGTGTTATCAATTTTTACATCCTTGCCCATGATTTCAAATACAATTGTTTGGGTAGGGCCTATACCGCTTGAGTTTTCTTCAACAATTTCAAATTGTTCTACTTCAACAAAACGATTAGCAATATCTGCCAGCGTTTTAATTTGTGTTTGTGTTAGCGTGTACTTTTTCATTTGCTTGCTTCTGTTTAATTATAACAAGTTTATCCTTTAAGAGCAACCGTTGTTTCTTCAATTCTTCAAGTTTTAGATCTTCAAACAGTCCGTTTCTTTCTAAGGTATCAACCTGCTTGTCCAAAGCACGATGTGCTTCTTCTAGATGTTTAATTCGAAGTTCGTACATGCTATTACTCCTCGTCTTGTATTTTAGTTTCCATTTTTCGCAAGTTGTCATCATCGTTTTGATCAAATAATGGCAATCCGTCTGGCCCATATCTTAATGTGCTTTCGCCATCAACTGTAAACAAACTGTCAAACTCGTTATCAGCAGGTCCGCCTTGTAGTCGAGCACCTTCAAGGCTCTTTAAGAATTGTCCTGCGTTCTCGATCATCGTAAATGCTTCGTCTTTGGTCTTTGTGTTAAATAGTTCTTCAATAAAAGTAGCAAAGTAAAGAATTTTACGAGGAACCCAATCGCTAAATTCAATCTCTTTCTTACCTTCAACACCCCAAGTTCTCCAGTCTGGCTTGAATCTAGTACATTCAATATCCATTAACTGTTGTGCTCTTTGAACAGCCTTAATATGACACTCAACATTATGCCCCATCATTAACGCATAGCTAAAGCTATCCCACGATGTTTTATTTGGAATTCTATCTAGTTTGTTCTTGCGGGGAACTACATTGTAATGTTTATCATTTAAATGATCAAACTTAACCTGTTTGCCTTTTGAATCTAGGCCCAATTCAGCATCTGTTTTACGTTCGCCTAGATCGTAATAGGCAATATCAGTCATTGTTAATCTACTTGCAAACTCTGATTCAAACGGGTAGGGGATATCAAAAGCCTGGCTAAGGGCTTTGTTGTCTGGGGCTTTGTCCATGATGACAGACCAACGCTTGTTGGTATGTTGTGCATTGGTATAGACGAGGCCGTGTGCTGTGGCAATAAAGGGCGATGCGCAATCAAAAGAGATGGTAAAGTTTTCATTTATGTGCTTTTTAATTTGTCGTTGGATTAAAGTGAGATAACAACTCCAGTCAAGTTGTGCGGTACCCAAGAAGTGCATCCAGTCCTTGCCTTCCAGCAAGCCGTCTTCTCGCAATGTCATTAATCTTTTTAAGGTAATAGGCATTTTGCACATATTAGCACCGCCCATTGCCCAACCTTCTGCTTCCTTTCCAGCATACTTGCCTTTAGGATCACTAAACTCTTTTACACCTTGATACCATCTTTCAGCAGTATCCCAGTTACCGCCTTGTAAAACATTGAGCCATTTAGTAGCACCCATTCTGTTCTTTAGAAAGTAATCGTTGTTAAAACGAGTTTTATCTAAACAATCTTCAAATGTTTTTAACCCAGTCTTTGGACTATGTATACGATCGCAAGCCCAAGTAGGAACATCTAGCATCATACTCCAGTCAGCAGTTACTTCTAACCATTCTAGTATCTTTTGTCTAGTTTTGTTGGCTTCGGCTCCTTCAAAGTTTAACCAGTCAAACTTAAGAACACCTTTACCGATCTGATATCCACCTGAGTCACCTAAGATCATTGTGTTGCCACGATCTCTTTGTTGAATCATTGATTCTTGTACAAGACTCTTTTGTAAATCTAACTGTGCATGACCTGCGGAATATAGGGCATACTTATAGGTAAAGTAGCCTTGTTCCTCATTTAAGAAGTTCATACCTTCGATACCACGATCAAATCCTTTAGGAATACGATCTACGGGTACAAATTCTTCTAATCGCTGTTTAGCAATGTAGGTACTATAGAATGAACTAATAGCAGGTAGATATACTGCATAGTCTTTCTGTAGCGGTGTTAAATTAACTGGTTGTCTCATTATGGTCCTTAACTAATTTTGCAGTAATATCTAATTGCTGCTTCGCCTTCTTCATATTCTCTAATGCAATTTTAACAGCATCGTTTGTCGTTGCCAACTTTTCCCACTCCAACTCTTCTGCCATCTTCTTTTTAGCCCATGCTACAGCAATGGTAATATCACCACCAAGTTGAATGTCAGCAGTTTTACCATGCATCTGTTGCCAAAGATTCATGCTACCGTCAAAGACTTCTATGCAATTATTATTACCATTCCATCTCATCATACCTGAACTTGGAGCGTTCATATTGATATGTGGCATTGTACTCCCTCCTGTACTAACCCACAGGAGTGGATTACCGTTAGCAGTAATGTTTGTTATCATGCCTGTGCAGGAATAATGTACTTGTAAACAGCAATACCGCTGTCAAGAGTGATTTGAATAGCACCTTCGTTACTCAAACTCATCTTTGTGTTATTGACATCTGCAATCTTAAGAATGCTCAAGATTGGCATAACAGGCCAAGTCCAACCACGATCCAATTTACCTTCAACACCCATAGCAAAGATAAATTCGCCTGCGTGTGTTGACGCATCGCCAAAGATAAACTTTAGATTACCGCCATCTGTTTTAGCAAGGAATGTTGGATGTTCGTTGTGTGCACCTGCTTGAAAGTTAAAACGAGTCACAGAAGCCACTGTAGGCTCTAGTTCTACATCCCACTTAACACCACGGAACTTAACGGTCTTCATCTTTTCATTGATAACTTCTGTATTCATAAAACGATAATCGTTCTTAAAGTCTCCGTCTTTGTTTTCAAAGTGAATACCTACAGGTATCACTTCGCCGTTGCGTTCTGCGGTAGTGATAGAAATCTTTGCGTTTTCTTTGTACTCTGGACCATCAACAAGATACTTGAGCTTGTTGAGTTGCGGCATACCAAACACACCAATCATGTCTGGATGTGGGGCAGCAGTTTCTGCTTCCATAATAACTGAACGATCATCAGCCATAGAGTTGATAATGGTCTTGCTTTCTGTGCCTGTTACTTTAACTGTAGTAAGGAAGCCTAGGTTTTGTGTGTGTGACACGATGTCTTGTAAAATATCTTTCATTGAAAGTTCTCCTGTGTATTAAGATTATATTTAGATCTAGAATAAAAAGCAACCGCAATTTACTCAAAGTCAAAAAGTTTTGCGAATGTATTATCACTGCGAGTTGAACTGATGTCCCATTCTAAGACTCCAATCAAGTTTTCTAACTTCTCATCGATGACTGCATTTTCCATCTCAGCATCGTTGAAAGGCAAGTCCTTAAACCATTGAGGTAGTCTAAGTTCATCCACCGGGTAGGCCACTGAAGTATACCCCATAGGATTATCTTTAACTTTACAGACAATTACTTTTGCACCGTCTGTGATAGCTACAGAATATTTGTCATCCATCATACGCTTCAAAGTATTCCAATTAAGGCTTGCACGAACATGTCCGGGCATATTTGCCTTACCTGCTTTCTTTTCTTTGTCGCGATACTGAGAAATGTTATTTGCTCGCTTGGGAGAACCTTTCTCCCAACCTGGTCTAGTTTTAAATTCAGTTCGGAAGTTGGTAATGTACTCTAGAACATCTTCTTTGGTACCGTTATTTAGGACCTTAGTGAGTACCTCACTTAAAAAGTCCTGAATGATCACAGGAGTATCTGAACGCTTAAGGTCTAGTCCCATGGCTTTGATCTTGCCTGGCTTGCCGTCTATGTCTGCTCGCTTGCCTTCTTTGTCGTAATAAAGAACAGCATACCTCTTCTTTGTAATGAACAGTCCTCGACTGGCAACAATCTCTCGACCTGCTTTGATAACTTCGCCACGAGTCTTTGGACAGTGAAAAGCATCCTGCATGAACTTGGGAAATGTTGAGTTTACTTCTTCTCCAATGGTGTCGTAGAGGTCGACGACATTTTCTTTTGACCAGGGTATGTTTCCCTTTTCAATGTCTTTCTTAAGAGTGCTATAAGCACTAAAATAACAACTGTCAGTGTCACCATATATAATTGCCTTTCCTATGTGATCATTGGTACCTGTAATAATCTCATTGACCTTTGCAGCCATATGACGAGCAATGGCTCGACCTGTTAGTGTAGTTGACTGGCCAATACGATTGTCAAAGAATCTGCAACCTGGATTTAGAATAGCACCATACAGGCTGTTCAAGTTAATTTTCTTGACCAACTGCCGCTTATCCCAGTATTCTTCTTCAATCTTGTTGCCTGCAGAAATACAATCTTTAAGTTTGGCCTGCATGTCTTTTCGTTCTGCATACCACCGTTTTAACAAACCGGGAATAATACCTTCTTTGTCGTAGGTAAAGATAGTACCATTTGCACTAAGCATCCACGGTTGATTACTGTCAAAGATCAAATCATGTGCCTGTGCAGCACTCAAGGTGTCTGAACCACCATCTTCCCAGTCAATGGTAATTTCTCTGCCAACATTTCTGTCCATGACAGCAGTATACTCCAAGCTACCAAAGATGCCTTCCCATGCTGATGCAAAACTTTTACCCTTGGCAATTTCACCGTCAATGTATGCCTTGGTGCCATCTTGACGCAACTGTCCAACAATGGTTTCTGGTCCCATGTTCAATGCTCTAATGGCAGACGGATATAGACTGTTAATATCTAGTGAGCCAATCCACTCATGAATACCTTTCTTGGGATAAGCGACATAAGCACCAGCGGCCTGATTACTAAAGCCTTCTTCACGCGATATTCTATTAGGAACAATAAACCCACGCTTGTGAGCTTCATTAATAATGGCCTGTTCAGTTACAGCTACGGCACCCATAGTGGTCTGTAACAACACAGTACATTCATGTGCCAGTGTGTTGGCAAGATCCAAGAACTTTAACTTCTTGTCTAGTTTTTCTAACAACATACAGTCTTGTCTATTGTATTCAATAAATCTACGGAAATCGTTGTTGTACAGTTGATCAAGTGTGCCTTCGTACACAGTCTTGTTCTCCCCAATCTCCATTTCACCAATGGCGTCTAGTCGATAGGTGTGGCGTTCTTCATATGTGTACTTGCGATAAAGTTCAAGACTATCCAAGTGTACACGACCAATTAGATCGTATGTAACAGCAGCCTTGCCGTATTTTTCATACTCACGCTTCTTGGGGAATTGATTCCACAGGCAGAATCTGCGTGTGTCCTCTTTGCTTAGAACTTTAGTAACACGATTAATAGTGTAGGGAATATCAAAGCCTTCTGAGTTCCAACCACTTAGCACATCTGCATCTTCTATAAGATTTAAGAATGTATCTAACATGTCTGCTTCATTATCAAACAGCATGGTGTTAGGAAATTCTTCAACTTGCTTTTGTGCTTCCGCCATGCTCAGTGTCTTAGGAGGAATCGCCAAACAGATCATAGTCTGCATCCATTGTAGATAGACAGCGATAGCAGTGATTGGCATGAATGCATCTTCCGGTGATGCATAGCCACGCTCCGGATCAAAGTCCACCTCAATATCGAAAAATGCTACATTTAGTTTGGGTGCGTCTTGGTTAAGATAGTTGTCTTCGAGGCAGCGATAAATGGGATTGATATCGCTTTCAAAAAGTTTCTTGCCCGAATAGATTGAAAGTTCTTTGCGATGTTCTTTTACATTTTTAGAACTTACTCTGGACAATGGCTGTCCAAAAATACTTGTAAATTTACCTCTAGGGTCAGGGTAATAAAATACATGTCTTGCAGGATATTCTTTAAAGTGTCTTTGACCGTTACTGTCTCGTTCGACAACATTGATCATATCCTGCTCTCGATTATAGAAAGCATCTACGTACATAATTTCTCCTATGTCTTTTGTGGCAGACAAATACCAATGTGCGGGTTATGGCCACGCCTACCTTCTAACTTTATTTAATTAATTAGCATTCGAACTAGTCCGAATGTGTCGATTGTGGTGAGCAAGACATAATTAGCGAGCATACCAAAGGAACGACGACTATAAGCACACCAAGCGTATATAGCACAACCTGTAATCCAAACTGGGTACAAGGCAAGAAGAGGAGGAGTAGGCACGGTGACGGCCATAGTGATAGCACAACCAATAGATATAGCCCAAGCAAGGACCTCAAGATAAAAACGAAGTTTATGACTTTTGTAGTCTTCTCGGATCCAGCCAAATGTTCCACTTAGTATCTCGTTCATTCAGGCAAACGCTTGGTTACACCAAGAATCATTTCGATGTCGTTCCATTCTTGTTCGTGGTCTTTCCAATTGTCTTTGTGTGCAATTGAAATTGCCTTGTTGATAACGCTGGGTTTGATTTGTAATTCTTCTGCAACTGCTTTTACAGTTTCTTTTAGACCTTCTTTAAGATCTTCTACTTCGCGTAACACATTACCACCTTCGGTGATAAGTCGTTCTAGCTTTGCTTTTTCTTCGGGACCGTACATTCTTGTTGACATAATTTCTCTCCTATAGAACTATTATATAGTCAAAGAAAAAGCCGGTCAACTAAATTGCCGGCTTTTAGGTGTAATTGGATTAATTACTTTCAGTCTTCGCTTAGTACATCGTACATTTCGAAACGACCACCGTTACGCTCGTACAACATACCTGCAAATACTTCTGCCTTGGCACTTTCTGTGTACTTGGATGCAGCAACTCTTTGAGCCCATGCAAACAATGTTGTGTCGATAGGATCGATAGCCTGTTGTCCGCCACTTTCTTGAACCAACTTAATCATGTCTCTAAAAGACAAAACATTTTCAACTGATTCTGCAACTGAACGCTTTTTGCCTTTTGGCATCATCTTAGATTCAGTTTTAGATGCAATAGCTTTTTGTAGACCTGGAGGAAGTTTTTTCTGCTTGTCTGACAGGCCTTTTTTATCTGCACTCTTGTCATCACCTTTGTCACCGGCTGCACTTTTCATTGGCTCTTTCTTGTCGCCGTCTTTGTCAAGATCTAAAAAGTCTGGCTTGGCACCTTCTTCTAATTTGCTTTTGCAATCAGCTATCATCTGCTTCAACTCTTTCTGGTTGCAATCGGGATGCATTTTGCAAATTTCAGCTACAGATTTTCCATCCTTACACATCTTTTTAATGTGTGACATTGGAGGGCATTTCTTTTCGCCTTCTTCTTTAGCTGCTTCGACCATTTTCATAAACTTGCTTTTGAACACGGGCTCGAGGCTTTCGTCTTTCTTGGACTTCTTAGATTTTGGCTCGTCATCACCATCATCTTTAGGAGCCTTGTCACCACCATAGTTCTTACCGGCGGAGTGCTTAACACCAGTAGCTGTCTTTTCAATAGTGCCGCCAGTTGAACTAGACTTTTTGTCGCCTACTTTCATTTCTTCTTTTACTTCTTCGTCTTTCTTTTTCTTGGCTTCTGCTACATAAGTAGTTTGACCAGCTAGAACACGAAGTTGTGCATCTTCGTTAAGTTGCACAGCTTTATCTAATGTTGGTGCAGCAGGAGTAGAAGCAGGAGCTTCCATGCTGTCTAATTTGCTTAATAGTGATTTGAAGTCCATTTTTTATCTTCCTTGATATTTTTTCTGTAGCCATTGTTCGCAAAGGCCGCTTTTTACTTGATACTGTGCTGATTCTTCATAGCTTCGAGGACCAGTTTCTACAGCGTCTGCTGCGGCTTGATCGTAGGCCATTTTTTCATGTACAGAATTCATGTGGTCGTTGGCTTCAGTAATATAACTGCTGATCCAGCCGTCTAATTCATCACCCTCGTTGATCATTTTGTAAACGGCCATTGCATTTCTAGCTATCTGTGCTAGTTGTGCTTTTGCCATTGCTGCTTCGTGATCGGGCTTTTTAAAGTTCATATTATATTTATCTTTTTAGCAAAGAGCCGCCAGTTAACAAATTTGTACCTTTAAGGTCTAATGCATTTTTAGCAGTTCCGTCTTTGTTTTTGGCAGTTTTTCCGGGTTTATTTTTGTATACAGCACCTACACTCACATTACCAGCACTGGTAGCACCGGCTGTGGCTGTTTCAAAGATTTCCCGGATTTTCATAGTATATTATTTATTCTTCTTGGCACGACCAGCTTTCATGTTAGCTAACCAATGTGCCATACGCTGTTTTTCGCCTGATGAATTCTTAGCAGTCTTTCTTAGGCTACTTACACTGGCTTTGGTATTAACACCACTGCGTTTGGCCAAACCTTTGCGTCCAGGCTTCTTGCCATCTGCAAAGTTTTCTTTGATGTCAACATCGGGAACATCTACAACCCAAACTTTAGGATCATGCCCTTGATCCAATAGTGTAGCGATGCGAGTATTACCGGCAATTAGATCCAAAT
>Ga0315905_10003696_pt1 | contig 15732 bp, 6 predicted proteins | sample LakEriMetagenome_5_FD_203522 | JGI IMG/M metagenome (GOLD analysis project Ga0315905, IMG submission 203522) | Freshwater fungal communities from buoy surface, Lake Erie, Ohio, United States - Buoy 4 MA121 | ecosystem: Environmental > Aquatic > Freshwater > Lake | place: USA: Lake Erie, Ohio... | reverse complement strand
GGGCGGCCCTTTTACGTGGCGCGCGCGCGCGCAGGTCAGTCCACCGGCCATGTCGGACACGCGTCGTGATGACGGCGCGGTACGTGTGCTACGCGGCTGGCGATTGGCCGGAGGCTTTGGCTCGGTCGGCACGCGCGCGCGGAGGCGGGGGTCGGCAGGGGGGAAAAAAGGGCGCAGTGCCGTTGTTCTGTTGTCGCGTGAGGAGGCGGGCGACCCCCCCGGGAATGCATCGCCGTAACGCCACACGCGCGCGCGAGCGAGGAGAAACGCACCACGTAGCCCACGGCCGTGGTCGGCTTGTTGGCGGTCCACCACACCTGCAGCTGCTGCTGCATCTCGGCGGCCGTCGTCGTCGTCGTGGCGCTCGGCATCGCGAGTTTGAACAAAAGGAGGGGGGGTCGCGCGGGAGGGGGAGTCTCTGAGACTCCGCGAGGGTCTGAGAGGCGCGCGCGGGTGTGAGGGGGCTGCTGGAGGCTGAAAGGACGCGTGTAGGGCGGGTGCTCGTGTTTCCAAGGACGACGCGAAGGTGTTCGAGTCCGCGTGACTTTTGTGTGTGTGGTTGCTGCTTGCCGACGATGGGGGCGGGACGCCGCGCGCGCCTCTTTGCTCTTGCGGACGCCGCCGCCGACGACCGGCGGGCCGCCGGCGGCGGCGCCCCTCGACGCCGACCGGAGAGGCGCGCCCCCGGAATCGCTTGCCCCCTTCCCGACCCCCGTCTTCCTCCCACCCCGATTCTTTCGCGCGCTCTCTTAGTCAGCACTGTCGACTCCTTGCGCACGAGCCCCTCGCCCCTTGTTCCCCGCCCTGCTTTGTTCCCCCTCATCAGCAACACTTTTGCGCGCGCGACAAGAAGGCCTGCTTTTTTCGCTCTCATCCTTTTTTCGGCTCCGCGCACGTGCGGCACGCTCCCCTTGCGGCCCCCCGCGGGCGCGCGCGCGCGCTCATTCGCGCATCTTTCACCCCGTCGACGTGTTTCGTCGCGCGCGCCGGCGCCCCCGAACGCCCAGGCGGCAGACAAGGGACCCCCTCCCGGCCGCGGCGCCCATCGGCGTCGGCGGGGCGGCCGGCGCCTCTTCTCGCGCCGCCTCGTCACAACAAAAAAAAAACACCCCGCAAGGGGAGAGGGGCGACAAAAACGACGACGCGATGGAGCAGGACCTCGAGCGCATCGCCAACTCGGCGGACCCCGCGGTCATCTACAAGGTGCGCGCGCGGGGCGTCTTCTTTGCGACGAGGCCGCCCGGCGCCCCGCGGCAGCAAAAGACGCCCTCCCGCCGCCGCTCACAAAAAACACCCCCCCCCCCCCCCTCCCCCCCGCCCTCGAAACAACCACCACCCAACAACCCCACAGGCCTTCAACGTCGTCAACCGGCTCGCCGTCGAGCTCGACATCCGCGCCGCCGTCGACGCCGTGCGCCTCGCCGCCATCGACCTCCTCGACTGCGACCGCGTCTCGCTCTTCCTGCTCGCCGAGTCGCAGCGGGAGCTGCACGGGCACACGGGCGGCGTCCCCGGGGTGGCGCCGGCGGGAGCGGGCGGCGCCGGGAGCACCAGCGCCCCGAGCAGCAGCACCCCAAGCATGCCGATCCGCCTGGCGTACGGCCAGGGCGTGGCCGGGTACGTGGCCGTGTCGGGGGAGACGGTAAACCTGGCCGACGCGCACGCGGGGCGCGTGGCCGAGGGCGCGGGCTCCCCTGGGGCGAGCGCGGTGGCCGCTGGGCGCTTCAACCGCGCGGTGGACCGGATCACGGGCTACCGCACGCGGTCGCTGCTGTGCTGCCCGATCCGCGACGCCTCGGGCAAGATCGTGGCGGTGCTGCAGGCGCTCAACAAGAAGCGTGCTGACGACGCCGAACACGGGAGCGCGGGGGCTGCCGCCGACGCCGACGACGCCGACGCCGACGCCGATGCCGCCGCCACGACGGGCGTCTTCACGGCCACCGACGAGCTGCTCCTGCGCCTGGTTGGCGTGCACCTCGGCAACGCCCTGGCCAAGAGCCGCCTGCAGGCCGCCGCGCAGCGCGAGCGCGACCGCCTCGCCGCCCTCGGCCGCTGCTTCAAGCGCCTCAGCGGCGCGAGCAGCCTTAGGGGGGCGCTGGACACGGTCGCCGAGGCGGCGCGCGAGGTCGTGCGGGCCGAGCACGTCGTCGTGCTGCTGGCCGACACGGCGCGCGGCGAGCTGTGGACGACCGTCGGGGGCGGGAGCGGGAGCGGAGATCGCGGGAGGGAGGAGGAGGAGGAGGACGGCGACCAGGTGCGCGCGCTGCGCACGCGGTTCGGCGAGGGCCTGGTCGGGCGCTGCGCTTCGGAGCGGCGGCAGATCATGGTGTGCGCGCCGATGCCGCGGCAGCAGCAGCAGCAGCAGCAGCAGCAGCAGCAGCAGCAGCAGCGGCGGCAGCGGCGGCCGTCCGAGGCGGTGCCGGCGGTGGAGGAGGGCGACGAGGGCGAGGCGGCTGCTGCAGCAACAACAGCCCCGCCGCTGCCCCCGCCGTCGTCGCCGGTGGTGGTCGAGGACGATGCCGCTGAGGCCGCTGACACGCTCGCGGCGGCGCACGACCCGCTGCTGCTCCAGCTCCTCGCGGCGCTCGGATGGCTCTCCACATCATCATCTGCCTCCTCGACGCCCACCGCCGCCGCCGCCGCCCAAGGAGCCCCGCCGCCCACGGCCGCGGCCCGGCCCATGCTCAGCCTGCTCCTTCAGCCCGTGCTCGACCCGTCGACGGGCGCCTGCCTGGCCGTGCTGGCCGCGCTCAGCTCGTGCGCCGCGGACCCCTGCCCAGCGCCGCCGGCGCCGCCGGTGGTCGCGGACGGGCAAGCAGCAGCAGCAGGGGCAGCAGGGGCAGCAGCAGCAGCAGCGGCGGCGCCGGCGCCGGCCTCCTGCTGCGCTGGCGGCACCGCCTGCAGACCCTCGGCCGCCACCACCAAAGCAGCCCCCTCGGCGTCGCCGTCGTCGTCCCTGCTCGCCGACGACTGCTTCACCCCGTCCGACCGCCAGGCCATGGCCATGCTCGCCAACGAGGTGGCCGACGCCCTGTCCGCGCGCGCCCTCGAGGTCTCGTTCGCCTCGGCCCTCTCGGTCGTCGCCGAGCGCAGCGGCTCGGGCGCCGTCGGCGCGCCCGGCCTGGCCGCGCGCCTGCGGGCGCAGCTGCTCGACTTTGCCGACGCGGGGGGCCCGCGCGTGCAGGCGGCGGCGGCGGGCGCGGCGGCCGCCGGCCGGGCGGGCGGGCTGCTGATGTCGCCGTTCATGGCGCGCGGGTGGTCGCTCAACGCACCGCTGCCGCGCGTGTGGAGCGAGCTGCCGAGCCGCAGCGGCAGCAGCGGCGGCGCTGGCGGCGGTCCGGGGCCCGCAACGCCGGCGGCGAGGGGCGGCGCCGCGGGGATGGCGGCCGCGGCCGCGGCGGCGGTGGCCGAGGCCGACGAGGCCGCCGGACGCCCTGCTGCAGGCCCCCCGCCCCCCCCCAACGGCGGCGGCGGCGGCGGCTGCGCGCCGCGGGGGCCCTTTGCCTCGGGCGCCGCCGTGGCCGCCGCCGCCGCCACGATGCGCTCGCGCGGCCTGTCGGCCATCGACCTGGCGCTCTCCGGGGGGCAGCACGACGCCGCGCGCGCCGTCGCCTCGGTGGCCGCGGGCGAGCAGGGGCAGCCGGGCAAGCGCGTGCTGCTCGAGGCGGCCGAGGCGGCGGCCGCCGCCGCCACGGCCGCCGGCGCCGGCGCCGGCGGCCTCGGGCCGCGCGCGATGGACGGCTCGTCGTCGCTGTCGTCGGGCGGCGGCAGCGGCTCGTGGGACACGCGCGCCGCGGCCACGGCGTTCCGTGCGCTGGCGGCTGGCGGTGACGGCGACGACGCCGTCAGCAGTGGGAGGCGCTCGCCGCCGGGCGGGGGGGCCGCGGCCGCACACGCTTTGGGCGGCGGCGGCAGCGGCGGCAGCAGCGCGGCCGCGTCGCTCGGGGACTCGCGCGCGCCGTCCTCGTCGTCGTCGGTGTCCGCTTTTGCCGGCGCGCCCGCGCCCGCCGAGCGCGAGGCGCCGGCGACGCTCGACCGCGGCGGCTCGGCGTCCCTGTCGCGCTTCGCGTCGCTGCAGCACGCGCTCCTGCCCGCGGTGCACGAGGACGACGAGGACGGCGGCGGTGGCGGTGATGGCGGCGGTGGCGGTGATGGCGGTGACGGCGCTGCGGCGCGCGAACCAAAGCAGCAGCAGCCCTGCTCGCCGCCGCCGCCGCGCCCGCCCGCCGCCGCCTCGCCCGTCGCGGCGTCGACGCCGACGCGCACGGCCACCGCCCCGGCGGCCTGCGCCGCCGACGCCGACGCGGACGCAGAGGCGGCCTCCAACCCCGCCTGCAGCGGCAGCGGCGGCAGCGGCCCCGGCGCCCCCGCGTCCCACGGCTACGGCGGCCACGGCATCCGCGACTGGGCGCTCGACTGCTCCGAGCTGCCGCGCGAGCGCCTCGAGCGCCTGGCCGCCACGTGCTTCTCGCTCTCGGCCGCCGCCCGCGGGTACCGCCTGCCCGAGCCGGCCGTCGCGTCGTTCGTGGCCGCCGTCGCGACGCACTACCGCGGCCGCGACCAGGTGCCGTACCACAACTTTGGGCACGTGGTGCAGGTCCTGCACACCGCGTGGCTCGTGCTCGAGACGAGCCCGCGGTGCCGCGCCGCGCTGCGCCCCGTCGACGAGCTCGGCCTGCTGGTCGCGGCCGTGTGCCACGACCTCGACCACGACGGCCGCAGCAACGCGTTCCACGTCAACGCGGGCAGCGACCTCGCCATGCGCTACAACGACCGCTCCGTCATGGAGAACCACCACTGCGCCCTGGCGTTTGCGATCCTGCGGTCGCGGGCGGGGAGGGGCATGTTTGCGGGCTTCGGGGCCGACGAGGCGCGCTCCGCGCGCCGCACCATCTGCGAGTCGATCCTGTCGACCGACATGGTCGGGCACTACGCGATGACGCGCGAGCTCCAGGAGCAGAGCGGCACCCCCGGGTTCGCCGAGGGCGCCACGGACGGCGACCGCCTGCTGCTCGTGCGCGTGCTGCTGCACGGCTGCGACATCGGCAACCCCGTGCGCACGTTTGGCGTCGCCGAGCACTGGTCGCGGCGCGTGCACGAGGAGTTTGCGGCGCAGGCGCGGCTCGAGCGCGAGCTGGGCTTGCCGGTGACGGCGGCCGCGGCGCACGAGGCGGCCGAGGAGGAGGAGGCCGAGGGTGAGGAGGGCGGCGAGGAGGAGGCGGCGGCGGCGCGGCCGCCGCCGCCTTCGCTGCCGTCGTCGCCGCGCGCGCACGACGACGCGGCGGCCGCGGCGGCCAAGCGGCGGTGGCGCCGCGCCGCCTCGAGCCCCGGCGCCGTCGCCGCGCGCGCCGCCATGGAGACCCACTTTATTGATTACGTGGTGGCCCCGCTGTGGGAGCGCCTCGCGCAGTGCTTTGCGCCCGAGATGGACGCGCGCGTGGCCGCGCTGCGGGCCAACCGCGCGCGGTTTGCCGCGGTGGCCGCGGGCACGGCGGCCTGAACAAAAAAAACGCGCGTGGTGGGGGTGGTGCATGTTTCACAAGTATACGCAGAATTCAGAACTCTCTCAACGCCAACAGACAGCGCGCTGCTCCCCTGACTGCAGCTAGGCGCTCTTTTCCCTCCCACCTCGCTTTTTTGGGTGTCGTTCGTCGGGGTCTTTTTCGCGCGCGCCCCCCCCCCGCCGCCGCCGCGCGCCGAGGCACGCGCCCCGTTTGCCTGCCCCTCTCCTCGTTTTTACACGCGCGCGCATGCGCGCGCATAACATTATTAACCCCCCAATCCATAGTATTATTAACAAGCTGATCGGCCTGTCCCTTCATCTGACGCACCCGCGCTCGTCGCTGCCTCGCGAGGGCGCGGTGCGGACGTTGATGGGTCGCGAGCGGGGCAGGAGCGGCGAACGACGGCGGGCGGGCGGTGGGCAGTCCGGCGGGCCGCCGCCGCCGCCGTCGGGTCTGACCGTGAGCGACCCGGAGCCTCGCGGCCGCTCCTCCACACACGCACGCGCGCGACCCGAGCTGCGAGTTGTTCACGTCTGTATCTTCCCATATTGAACCTTCCGGAACACAAAGCCCTTTTTTGCCTTTACTTGCAGTCTCCGGAGAGGACCGCTCCTGCCGAAAAAAGAAAAGACAACAACAACAACAACAACAAATGGACGCCCTCGACCTGCTCGAGGGCGGCGGCGCAGACCATGGAAGAGGCGCTGGAGGAGGCGCGTCCTCACGCAGCAGGACCGAAGGAGCAGCAGCACCACCACCACCAGCAGCAAGTTTCGCAGGACGGGTCGGAGCAGGGCTGTCGCTGCCGTGGCGGTCGGCGGGCGGCGCCGGCGGCGGCGGCGGCGCGAGCGGCGGCGGCGCTGGCTGGGGACCCGGCGGCGGCGGCTGGGGTGGCGGCACCACCACCACCACCAACAACAACAACAACAACAACAACAACAGCAACGACATCAGCTCCTCCTCCTACTACTACTACCAGCCCGTGCGCGCCTCCGCCGGAGGGGTGGCCGCCGCGGTGGCCGACCGCCTGCGCTCGGCGTGGCAAGGCGGCGGCGCGGGCGCCGCCCACGCCGCCGCCACGAGCCTCGGCGGGGCCGGCGCGGCCGTCGCGAGCGCGCTGCGCGGCTTTGTCGACCTGTCGATGGGCGGGGCGCAAGGTGGGCTGTCCGACGGCGGCGGCGGCGGCGGCGGACTCAATCTCCTGCCTGGCATGCGCAGCCGCGGGCCGTCGTTGACGTCCGCGGGCAGCTTTGGCCGCAGCGGGGGCAGCGGCGCCGACGTCGAGGCTGCGGCCGCTGCCGCAGCGGCAGCCGCAGCAGCAGCCGCAGCGGCAAGCATGGGGCCGCCGCCCCAGCAGCACCAGTACTACTACCACCAGCACCCGTACGCCGCCCCGGCGGCTCCCTCTCCTCCTCCCCCTGCATTTTACTACGGTGGGCACCCCCAGCCCGCCGCCGCTGCCGCGCCCCCTCCTCCTCCTCCTCCCCCTCCTCCTCCCGTCTTCGCCCCGCCCCCGCCACCGCAGCAGCCTCAGCAGCAGCAGCAGCAGCAGCAGCAGCAGCAGAACGTGTCGCAGCCTTTGCCCGCCCTGGCCCCCATCGCCGTTGGCGGCGGCAGCAAAAAGGGCGGCGACCTGGCGCCGGCGAACGGGAGCATCGGCGGAGGAGCAGCAGCAGCAGCGGGGGCAGAGAGCAGCAGCGGGGGCGGCTCGGGCGACCGCTGGACGATCCGCGCGGCCACCACCACCACCACCACCACCACCAGCACTCACACGGCGGCAGCAGCAGCAGGGTACGTGACGCCCCGGGCAGAGACGCCGCCCCCCGCCGCAGCGGCCGCGCACGTTGGCGAGCCGCCGCAGCAGCAGCAGCCGCCGGAGCAGAGGCAAGGCGCCGTTGCGGCCGCCGTCGCCGCTACCGGCGGCGGCGGCAGCAACGCCCCGAGCGGCACGTGGAGCCGCCCGCTGCCACCGCCCAGCAGCAGCGGCGGCGGCGGCGCCAGCAGCGGCGCGCACGCGCCCCCGTCCTCCTCGCAGCCGCCGACGTCGCTGCAGCAGCCCTTTGGCGCGGGCCCCCCGGCGTCGCCCTGGCACGGCCTCGCGGCGCCGCCGGGGCCTCCAAGGAGCAGCGGGGCGGCGGCGGCCAGCGGGCAGCAGCCGCAGCCGCAGCAGCAAGGGCGTCCCGTGACCCCGGCAGCCCCGGCCTCTGTCGGAGGAGGGCCATGCGCAGGCGCAGCAGCAGCAGCAGCAGCAGCAGCAGCAGCAGCAGCAGCAACCGACTGCGGCGCCCGGGAAGCCCTCTGCACGCCGCCGCCGCGCCCGCTTGCCGCCCCGTCGCCCGCGCCGGCCGCGAGGCCGCCCGCGCCAACGCCCCCGGCCGACGCCCCCGCCGCCCCGGCGCCACGCCAAGCCGCCGCCCCCTCCAGCGGCCCGGGCGCCCCGCCCATCGAGGCGTTCGAGGTCACGTGGGACGAGCTCAGCTTCGGCCCGCAGGTCGGCCAGGGCGGGTTTGGCGTCGTGCACCGCTGCGAGTGGCGCCCGCGCCGGGGCGCCGCGCACCCGGGCGCCGCGGCGGCCCTGGCCGCGGCGGCGGCCACGGGGCCCGGCGGCGGCGCGGGCAGCGCAAACGACGACGGCGACGACAACGACGCAGGCGGCCCCACCATGACCGTGGCGGTCAAGGTTCGGCGCGTCCCCGCGGGCGACCCGGCGACCCCCCGGGCGCTCGAGGAGTTTCGGCGCGAGGTCGCGACGATGCACGCGCTGCCGCCGCACGCCAACGTGGTGCCGATCGTCGGTTGGGTGGTCGACCCGGAGCGCGAGGCCGTCGCTTTGGTGACGCCCTTCATGCGGCGCGGGTCGCTGTACGGCGTGCTGCGGCGCGGGTGGCCGAGCGGCGCGCCGCGCCGGCAGAGGCGGCGCGGCAGCGGCGAGCAGCAGCAGCCGCCGGGCGGCGGCGACGGCGACGAGCCGATGATCCCCTGGAGCCAGCGCGCGCGCATCCTGCTCGGCGCCGCGCGCGGCGTCGCGCACCTCCACGCGCGCAACGTGCTCCACCGCGACCTCAAGAGCGGCAACGTGCTCGTCAACGGCGGCGGCGGCGCGGACGACGACGACGGCGGCTCGGTCGACGTGCGCGTGTGCGACTTTGGCCTGTCGCGCCGCGCCCAAGGCAACGACCTGCTCACGCCCGGGATCGGCACGCCCTACTGGATGGCCCCCGAGGTCATCGCGCACCAGCGCTACTCGACGCGCGCCGACGTCTACAGCTTCGGCCTGCTCTGCTGGGAGGCGGCCGCGGGCGAGACGCCCTTTAGGGAGCTCGAGGGGATGCAGGCGGCGTTTGCGGTTTGGTCTCGGGGCGCGAGGCCCGCCATGCCCGCCGACGCGCCGCCGCGGCTGGCGGCGCTGATCCGGCGGTGCTGGGCGGCGCTGCCTGCGCAGCGACCCGAGTTTCGGGAGATCGTTGGCGAGCTGGAGGCGCTGGTTGCGGAGGTTGACTCGAGCGCGGCGGGAGAGGAAAAGGGGCCGCGGACGGCGGTGGCGGCCGCGGCGGCGGCGGTGGCGGCGGCGCCAGCGGGAGTGGGCGCGGCGCCCGCCCGCGGCCCTCCGCCGCCGCCCCGGCCCGCTCACCCCCACCCCCACGCGGGTGCGCCCCGGCCCCCGCCCAAGTACGACCTGCCGCCCCCCCCCGCGCCCTCGCGGGTCTCGCGCGGAGGGGCCGGGCAGGAGCAGCTGCAGCAGCAGCAGCGGCCTGCGGCGCCGGCCAGGCCAGCCGCGGCCGCGTCGCCAGCGCCGGCTCCGACGTCCGCGCCCGGCACGCCCGCCAAGCGCTCGCTCGGCGGCGTGGTGTGAAGTTGAGGCCAGTGACTGTACGTGCACTTGGAAGCCCTTCTCGGACTCGGAGAAAAGAAGGAATATAATGATGAAGAATGCATGGCGCCGCCTTTACAGCTCCTCCGACACGTCCTCCTCCAAGGCGTCGTCGTCGCCGTCGTCGTCTTCGTCGCCCTCGGCGAGCGCGCGGCCCTCGTCGTGCGCGGCGGCGGCCGGGTCGTCGTCCGCGGCGGCCTCCTCGTCCGACCGCTGCTCCACGGCCGCAGCGTCGGCAGCAGCTGGGCGCCCGTCCTCCTCCTCCTCCTCCTCCTCCTCCTGCTGCTGCTGCTGCTCCTCCTGCTGCCGGCGCCGCTGCGCGTCTCGCTCGCGCGTCTGCCGGATGAGGTCCTCAAAGCTGGCGCCCGCGCCGTCGCCCGCGCCTCCGCCCTCGGCGCCGCCGCCACCATTGGCCGCCGCGACCTGCCGGCGCCGCAGGACCGCTGCGAGCGTGGGGTTGGCGCCGCCGCCGTTGCCGTTGCCGGCCGCGCCGTTGGCGCCGCCCGCCCCCGCACCACCACACGCCGCAAACCCCGCGCCCGCCGCCGCCGCCGCCGCCCCCACGCGCCGCTGCTGCGCGCTAAAGGCCGCGGCCGCCTCGGCGAGCGAAGCGATCGCGCCGCCCCGCCGACCCGCGGCCCCGCCGCCGCCGCCGCCGCCGCCCCCACCTCCGCCGTCCACCAGCGCGAGCGCGTAGGAGCGAAAGTCGGTGTAGCGGCGCTGCAGGTCGGCGCGCCCGCCCGCGACAGACAGCCCGAGCTGGGCGAGGCGCTGCTTGAGCTCGCGGTCGCGCAGGAGGTTGAGGCAGAGCTTGGGGGGCACGTCGCGGGCGGTGAGGCCGGCGGCGGCGGCTGGCGGCTTGGCGGGGGAGGCGGCGGCGGGTGGCCGGGGGGCGCGGTTCTCGGCCCGCGGCGCGGCTGCGGTGGCTGCCGTTGTTGTTTGCCCGCTGCGCGGCCGCTCCCTCAGCGGCTGCTGCTGCTGCTGTGCGTGCGCCTGCGCCTGCGCCTGCGCCTGCGCCTGCCCCGGCGGCTGCTGCCGGCGCTCCAGGCACGTGTCCAGGTGCGCGTTGACGAGCGGCGCGCTCACCAGCACCGAGCAGATCGGGCACGCCACGCAGTCGGGCGGCGTCGGCCGGCTGCCCTGCTTCGGCGGGGCTGCTGCCGCCGCCGCTGGCGCTGCTTTTCGGGGGCGCTCGCCCGCCGGCGAGGAGGGCGGCGGCGGCGGCTTGCGCGCGTCGGGGTCGGGCTTGACGACGACCGTCGGCGGCGGCGCAGAGGGCCGCGACTGGCGCTTGGCGCGGGGCAGGGGCGACGGCTCGTCGTCGTCCTCCTCCTCCTCGTCCGCGGCGGTGAACGCTGCGTCGTCGTTGTCGTCGTCCTCCTCTTCTTGGGTGGTGCCTCCGCCGCCGCCGCCGCCGCCGCCGCCGCCGCCGCCGCCGCCGCCGCCGCCGCCGCCGCTGCCGTCGCTGCTGCTGGTGGCCCCGTCGCCACTCGCGCCTCCGCTCCCCGTTGCCGTCGACCCGTCGTCCTTGCGCCGCCGCCGCCGCCGCCGCCCGCCCCTGCCCGCCTTCTCGCCGGCGGACGGGGCCGACGCTGCTGCCGCAGCCCCGGGCCGCGGCCGCAGCGCCCGCCGCAGCGGCGCTCGGTCCTGCGGCCCCGGCAGCTCCTCCTTTTCGTCCTCGTCCCGCTGGTCCTCGCCGTCGTCCTCCTCCTCATCTGACGCCCCGTCCTCGCTGACCAGCCGCACCACTTCAGAAGGCGCCTGGCGCCGCTGGTCGGCCCGCCGGCGGTTGTTGGCCGCCGTTGGCGTCGCCGCGGCGGCGGCTGCTGCTGCTGCTGCTGCTGCCGAGGGACGGCCGCGCTTGCGGGACGCAGCAAAGATGCCGCCTGCTGCTCCGTTCCGGGCCTCCGGCTGCCGTTGCTGCTGCTGCTGCTGCTGCTGCTGCCGCTGCTGCACCGCCTCGCGCAGCCGCTCCAACTCTTGCCGCAGCGCGTGCGACCCCTGCGCCGCCGCGAGCAGCTCGGCGCGCGCGCGGCCGAACGCCGCCGCCGCCTGCTGCAGCGCGCGGTCCGGCCGGAGCTCGGCGGCGTCGGCGGGCGCTCGGCACTCGGGGCAGTGCGGGCGAAGGTTCTGCGAGATCTTGAAGTCGAAGTTGCGGCGGACGCACTGGGAGCAGACTGTTTGTTTGTTGTTGGTTGGGTGGTTGGTTGGGGAAAGGGGGGGGCGCGTCCTTGGCGCGAGTGAGGCGGGCGTGTTGTCGGGCCCCGCGCGCGCGCGCGCGGCACCATCGCGCCGCCGCCGCCGACGACGAAGACGACGGCGACGCGTACGGGCGCGCGCGGTGCGCCAGAGCGAGCGCAAGGACTCACAGGCGTGGCCGCACGACAGCGTCACGGGCGCGCAGAACAGCTCGCCGCAGACGGCGCAGCGCAAGGACGCGTCGAGCTTCCGGGCGGGCGACAGCGGGCCCCAGTCGTCGGGGTCCGTGATGTGATTGGTGCCTGCCCCGACGAGCGCGTCCATGGTGTGACGCTTGGTGAGGGTGCGCACACACGAGCGCCTCAGGCACGCCCGTTTTCCTGCGCCCCTGCGGCCCTTAGCGCGCGCGCCGCATGTGTCGAAGGGCGGACAGTCTTTTGAACACACGCGGGGGTGGGTTGCGTTGGCGACTGCTGAAGGTACTACTAGTAGTGGGCTATGGATGGCTAACAAGGCGTCCGCAAGGAGGGCGGCCGACCCAATTGAATGTGGCCCATTGCGTGTGTGGGGCGCGCGAGGTGCACAAGACAGAGAGAGGGGAGCGGCGACGCGGAGCCGCGAACGAGCGAGCGAGCGCGCACGGTGCCGCCCGGCAGCCGCCGCGTCGCGACGCGCGAGTCGACATGCAATGGCGCACGCAGGCCGCTCTCGACGCGGACACACGTCAGCTCGATCGCTCGCCTATTTGCCCGTGCTCCCACCAGCCCACATATCGTTCAAAGACGCATCAACCCGCGCGCACACACTTGCCGGGGGGCGCGCGCACTCTCACTTCGCTCCTCGCCCGCGGGATCGATCCACGCTCTGCACTCGCACACACCAGGCCGGATATCCCCATGCTTCTCAGGCGACCGGGGCTGGCCGCCCCGCGCGCAGCAGCAGCAGCAGCAGCACCACCACCACCACCACCAGCGGCAGGAGCAGCACCGCCGCGGCCGAGGAGGACGAGCGCGACGCTGCCGCCGACGCCGCGCGCGCCCGCCGCCGACGCCTGCCGGAGCGCGGCCAGGCGACCAGGGAGCGGCGTTCGGACGCGGAGGAGACACGGCAGCGAGCCGCCGACGTCCACAGCAGCAGCAGCAGCAGCAGCAGCAGCGGGCGCAGCAGCGGCGCTGCCCGCCGCCGCCGCGAAGAAAGAAAAGCTCCCGATGCAGCAGCGCGTGCTCAACGCCCTGCTCAACGTGTCCAACGTGCCCTACAGCTCGTACGTCCCCACGCCCGAGACCCCGCTCCACCGCGTCGACGCGGCCATCAAGCAGCTCTGGCTGCTCGCGCTGTACGTGGCGGTCGCGCGGGCGCCCCCCCTCGCGCGCCTCGGGATGGCCGCCGCCGTCGCGGCCGTGACGGTCGCCACGCAGCCCGCGCGCCTCTGGCGCCCGCAGCTGCTGCGCCTGTCGGCCATCTGCGCCTTCATTTTCTTGGGCGCCGCCCTGGGGGCCGACGGCGTGCCGCCTCTGCTGCAGCCGCGCGCGCCGCCGGGGGCGCTCGAGGGCCTCTCCGCCGCGGCGGCGCAGGGTTCTTTGCTCGTGCCGGCCGACCCGGGTTATGCGTACGTGATTTTCAACGCGGGCCTCTTCACGGTGACGCGCCGGAGCCTCAACCTGGCCGTGACCGCGTCGTCCCTGACCTTTTGCGCGCTGCAGGGGGCCTCCTTGTGCCTCGTCACCACCCCGGGGGAAGAGATGGCGCTCGCCTTGCGCCGGTTCCTGTGGCCGCTGCGCCTGCTCGGCGTGCAGACGCGGCGCGTGGCGCTGACGCTGCTGCTGTCGCTGCGCTTCATGTCCCTCGTGTTCGAGGAGGTGCGCAACCTGTGCCTCGGCCTGGCCGCCCGGGGGATCGCCTGGCGCGAGCAGGGCGCGCGCGGGTCCCTCGAGATCGCCGCGCAGATGGCCGGGCGCCTGTTCGCCAACCTGTTTGAGCGGAGCGACAAGATCGCGCAGGCCATGGCGGCGCGCGGCTTCCTGGGCCCCGAGAGCCACGAGCTCTACTGCATGCGCGCCAACCGCACGAGCGGGGTGGCGAACGCGGTGGCGCTGGGATTGCTGGGGGTGATGCTTTGGGGGGCGTTTTTGGCTTGAGCGCGTTGGCGGTGTAAAGAAAGAAGAGGCTGGGGGGAGCGGCGGCGGGGAGGCCGGGGGGAGCGGCGGCGGCGAGAGAGACCGACCCCTCTTCCTCGACAGACCTCCACACGCCCCGCCGCCTCCACTTGTCCCCGTCCCTGTTCAATTTTGTGCCAGCTCGATACTTCTTAGCCTATAGACCACGCGCGCTCTCGTGATACGCCTTGCTCCAGCGAGCGCGCGCGCGAACGAAGCGCGAACGGAGACGAGACCCGCGCGACCTTCCTCGAAAAGGCTGGCCGCCGCGGTCAAGGCCGTCTCGTCCCGCCCTCTGTGGCGCCGCTACGACTCGAGGATCGCCACCGCGCTCCGGGGCGAGTGACGACAGACGAGTGAGCTTTTAAGTACTGCGGTTTGCCCGCGCGCGCGCGCACGTAGCGCGATCGCTCTGCCCGCGCGCGTCCGGAGCAACAGAGACCAGAGTTCGGCGTCCGTTTCTTCGCTCCTCGTCGTCGACGCTCCCGCCGCAGGAGGCAGCCGCCACCTCCACCTCTAGCCTAGCGCCCGCCACAAACATGGCCGGGAGCTTCGAGTGCGGCGGAGCTGGTGGAGCAGCGAGGGGCGACGACGCGGCGTACGAGCAGCAGCACCTCGGCGCGGTGGCGGCAACGGCGGCGGCGGCGGCAACGGCAGCGGCAGCGGCAGAGGCAACGAGAGCCAGCCGCCTCGTCAGCCCGCTGCACCTGCAGGAGCAGCTGCTGCGCCTGCAACTGCAGCAGCAGGAGGAGCAGCAGCAGCCAGGCAGCGAGCCCGTGTGTGCCTACAACGGCCCGGACCAGCCGCTGGCGCACGCCCTCGAGCGCTGGAGCAGCGGCAGCACGGTGGCCGCGTCGGCGGCGGCGGCGCCCGGCGGCAGCAGCAGCGGCGGCGGAGGAGGAGGAACAGGAGGGGGGGCCAACACCATCGGCGGCGACGCAGCGGTGCCCCCTCCTGCCTTGGCCCTTCAGCAGCAGCAGCAGCAGCAGCGGCAGCACCGGCGCAGCAGCTTGCATGGCACGCGCTCGGAGGAGCTGTTGTGTCCGCTGACGGTGACGGCCGAGGGGGCTCCAGCAGCCGCCACGGCAGCCGAGCCGTCGGCGACGCGCCACGGCAGCAGCCAGCTGCTGCTGCTGCTGCCGCCCGGCTGGCACGACGCCGCCGCCTCAGCCTCCCCCGCAGTGCGCGCCAACGGCCGAGCCCTCGCCGACGACGTGCTCGACGAAGACTTTGGCGTGGACATGGCGGCGCTTGACGGCGAGGAGGACGAGGAAGAGCGCGCGCGTGCTCCCGCCCCCGTCGCCGCCTCCTGGGTCCCCCGCCTCAACCTGCAGGCCGTCGTCGCCGCCGCCGCCGCCGCCGCCGCCGCCGCCGCCGCCGCCGCCAAGCCCGCGGCGCCCGAGGAGGCTCTGCTCGCGGCGCCCGGCTCCTCCGACGCAGCAGCAGCAGCAGCAGCGGCAGCAGCAGCAGCGGCGGCAGCGGCAGCGGCAGCCACCAGCGAGGAGGAGGAGGCCGCGCTCTGCCTGCTCGCGAGCGCGTCGCTGCGCCCCGTCCACCGCGCCGCGCCCCTGCAGGACAAGCGCTCGCACGTCTACCCCTGCGCGTCGCCGCGCGACGACGCCGCGGCCGCCGAGCGCCTGCTCGCGCGCCTCGGGCCGGCGGACGGCGCCGCCCAGCGCGCCGTGCGCGCCCTGTGGTCGAGCCTGCGCGCGTGCCGGCGCGACTGCGAGGCGATGGCCGCGCGCGGCGTGCGCGTGGCGCGCGACATCAGCCGCGACTGGCAGGAGACGGTGTCCGACCTGATCGACCGCGTCGTCGCGCAGGACGCCGAGCTGGCGGCGCTGCGCGCGCGGTGCGCGGCGGCCGACGAGGCGCGGGCGGCGGCCGAGGCGGCGGCGGCGGCGGCGGCGGCGGCAAGGACAGCGGCAGCAGCACCCGCCTCGGGGCCCGAGCTGCCGCCGCCGGCGAGCGGCGCCGCGAGCGGCGCGGCCGACCTGGCGCC
>Ga0315905_10003694_pt1 | contig 15737 bp, 1 predicted proteins | sample LakEriMetagenome_5_FD_203522 | JGI IMG/M metagenome (GOLD analysis project Ga0315905, IMG submission 203522) | Freshwater fungal communities from buoy surface, Lake Erie, Ohio, United States - Buoy 4 MA121 | ecosystem: Environmental > Aquatic > Freshwater > Lake | place: USA: Lake Erie, Ohio... | reverse complement strand
GACAGACGCGGACTTGTCTGTGCCCAGATCTTTCTCTGTTCGGTATGCAAAAGCACGCACACACGCACACACTCTCACTCTAACACTCGTGCACACGTCCATACTTCCACAAGCCCACACGCACGCTCGCACGCACGCACGCACACACACACACACACACACACACTCTCTCTAACACTCGCGCACACGTCCATACGTCCACAAGCCCACACGCACGCACGCACGCACGCACGCCCGCCCGCCCGCACGCACGCACGCACGCACGCACGCACGCACGCACGCACGCACACACACACACACAAACACACGCGCACGCACACACACACACACACACGCACGCACGCACGCGCACACACATGCATGCATGCATGCACACGCAAACACACGCGAAAGGAATGGCGTCTAATGATGTGAATATCTCCTACGTTTCAACACAGGTGGTCTGGTTTTCTTCGCGCCCGCCCTGACCTCAGAGCGGTACTCGTCTTGCGCGCATGTCCTTGCTGTTTTGCGCCAGCTTTGTCATTTCAACTGACCCATGCAGAGTGTGCATAGGGGCTCTGGGCGACGTACTATTCCAGCGCAAGTGGTACACCACGCGCCAATGCGTCGCAACCGTTTGCGGCATCGCCGTCATATTACCTGACCTTCAACGACTCGTTGCATGGGCTCTTCCACGCGCCAGAGTGTGCAAACGAGTCGTATCACATTCGGTGGGGCGGCATGCTGCGTCCACGGCGCGCACAGACCTACACGATCTATGCGGACAGACTTGAAACTGATGAACGGATCAAGGTGTGGGTCAGCAATCAGTTGCTCATTGACATGTGGACCAGCCTCGGGGGTGAAACTGAAAAGAGCGGAACGGTGAGTTTTGCAGCGGCTGGAGGGTACTACCAAGTTGGCGTGGAGTACGCGTCTGACAAAAAAAGTGGGGGCATACAGCTTTCGTGGCAAACTGAGGATCAGCCTCGGGAGCTGGTGCGATCTGAGATGTTTTCGGGCACGGAAAACCCGCCAGAAATGCAGAAGTATCTCTTCAAGGCGTTCCCGGAGAAGGGCTTCCGAGTAAAAGTTGGATCAAAGACAATATTGAACACCCTTGATGACATCGATGGAGTAGTCGACGGAAGCCTGCTGCTGCAGCCGGATACGTGGTACACACTGGAAATGGAGTATGCGGACGTGAAAGAAATTTGGACGGCAAATCTGTCCTGGGCTTTTCCTGGATTGGAATTCGAAGAAATTCCGTCATCGTCGTTGATGTATTCTCTCGATGATATCCGTGGCAGCCCGTTCCTGGCGTATGTTGTCGCAGGCAGAGCGTCTGCCGACAAGTGTCGCTTCTGGCCTCCATCAACCTCTCATTTGGCGGTCGGTACCAGGTTTTCGATCGATGTTCTTGCATTTGATCGCTTTGGTAACCAGGTGGTGACGGATCATGAAACGTTTCTGGGATTGATTTCATTTCCCAAGGACTTGCGCTTTGCTGCATCCAGAGGAAGGCTTGTGCAGAAGGAATCACACACAACTGTGACATTTCTGCCTCTTGCGCATCACAACGTGCATTCAGAGTATGCAGTGGTAACACGAGCCGGAAGCGCGACACTTTCAGTGAGATTATTCAGTTCATTTGGAATTGCAGCAACCTACTTCAGCGACGATAATCTTAACCCCTCAGCTGCCATCAGAGCAACTGTGCTTTCTTCCATTGATTTTTCTGCCTCGTCTGCACATGCGCCACCAAGCTCCTCCTTGTCTAGCAACTCGGCTTGCAGCATCCGATGGGCTGGTCTGTTGAATCCAATCTTTGCACAGACATATACCCTGTACGGCTCCAGGCAAGCAGCATTGGAGCGCTTCAAAGTGTGGGTGGACAACACATTGCTCATTGACATGTGGAGCAGTCTTGAGAGCGCGAAAGAAAAGAGTGGCACGATAAAATTTGACACAGCTGGAGGATACTATGATATCAAGGTGGAATATATGTCTGCCTCCATGAACAACAATGACAATAGTTCGGGCTTACAAATCGCATGGCGTTCAAACGTTTCTCACGCCAACAGCTCGCGACAAGTAATCAACGGCTCTCACTACGTGGTGACAGCGTCTGTGCCAAGGAGCTCCAACCAGGACACACCACACGCATTTCCGGTGGAGTTTGATCCAGCTGGCTGCCATGTACTTTCGAGCTCAGCACGTGGCAATGGAATCTCTGTGGCCACTGTCGGGGAACTTTCCTTCTTCACCGTTGTCGCCCGAGATATTTACGAGAATGAATTGCAGGCACCCCACACGATCAGGGTGCACGGTGAAAGCAGATATCCCTTCTCTGGGCAGGTCGTGTGGAATGGTTCTGAATTTCATGTGCATTACAAAGCAACTTATCGAGGACTTGCACAAGTGGCAGTTCAAATGCAGTGCTCCGACATCTGGCAGCAAATACCTCAGAGCCCATTCAATGTGAGGGTTATGCAGGCTTCGCACTTCGATCCTCTCAGGTCACGAATCCTTGGCTCCTCCCTGACGGTTGTCACTGCAGGACTTTCTGCGACATTCAAAATCGATCTTCGTGATAGATTTGGCAGTCAGTGGTATTCAAAACGGGCTGGATTGTCAGCCCTCTTTGACGGCAAGAGGACGTTTCAGTACGAATCATCAATCTTAAACATTGGAAGTGTGGTATCGGTGGTTTCGTCGAGCTCATTTCATCTATACGATGACGTCGGCGATGATTTAAGGACTGCACGCATTTCGGGCGAGTATACAGGCCTCTCCATTACTATAGGCGCAGAGCGACGTCTGATCGTATCCTGCGTGGTGTCCGCGCCCGATGCCAATCCAATGGTTACAGTGTCCCCGCCTTTCTCGAGTGTGCCGTCAGAAGGCAACAGATATGAGGTGTACTCAGCGACAGACCCTGACACTCTGAGCCAAGGCGACGGCATCAATCTAACGATGACTTTCACGTCGAGCGGATCTTATATCATGGAGGTAAAACAGACTTCTGGTGAGGGCCTTGAGGGTTCCTACTACTTCGGCGAGTTTGAATCGAAAATTTTCACGCAAATCGATGCAGGTGTAGAATTTGAGTGGTCGACCTTGTCACCCATGGCGCCATACTTCAAGCCTGTTGCAGATGGAAACCTGCAATTCACCACGCGGTGGAGCGGTCATCTTTTCTCGTCTCTTGCCCAAGAGTATTCGTTCTATACAAAGCTCGCCGGACCCGACGATCGCGTGAAACTGTGGATTGATTCCAAACTTGTGCTCGATCACTGGTCCAGCCTGCAAGGCAAGATCGTGCCCACCGTTCTTGATCACCATTGTAGGGATCGAGAGGGCCAAATTGAAATCTGTCGGTGTGCGTGCAATGAAACATCCGTGTCTTGCTCCACTACAACGAGCTGCTGGACCGGAATGTGCAGCTGTGAGTGGACCATTGAGCCCAGCGGCATTGCTCTGCTAGACTCATGGATTATGCATTCACTGGTCCTGGAGTACAAGAACACTGCACAGAAAAGCGGTATTTCTCTGCAGTGGTCTACAAATGGAGTGGGTGGGCATATTCAGCAGCAGACCATTCCCCCGTTTTTTCTGCGACCATCTTCGGTGCATTTGCATGGTTCCCCACTAGAAGTTCAGGTTGTGCCTGGCGAAGTAAGCTTCAAACATTCTTCTACTGAGATGCGTACCACAGTATTGACTGCCGGTGCCGAAACGAGCTTCCAGATTGTAGCTCGGGACGCTTTCAGCAATGCCCGAGATTTCGACCGCGGAAGATCCCAGCTGGTTTCGCGCTTAATTTTCGACCAGAAACCGCCACCCGAACACAATGCTGGGGTCCGAACCCACGCTCTGCACGCGAAATTGTCCCGGGATGCATCAATGGTCAAAGGCGAGTTCACATTTTCTTTCACACCGCAGATTGCCAGTATGTCTGCTTCTCTGTTCACTAGTCTTGTGACTGCGGGCGGCATTTTCGCAACCTACTTCAGCGACGCAGATCTTCGACCTTCTGCGGCAGTAAAGGCCATGGTCGTGCCTAGTATCGACTTCTCTTCAACTGCCTTCCAGGCCTCTGTGGCCTCCTCGGTGCCCACCAACTCGTCCTTCAGCATCCGCTGGAGTGGCATGCTTCGACCTATTCACGAAGACACGTACACAGTGTATGCGGCTAGACAAGGGGCAGAAGAGCGCGTGAAGGTGTGGATCGACAACGTGTTACTGATTGATATGTGGAGCAGTCTTTGGGATGAAAACGAGCTGAGTGGCACTGTAAACTTCAGGTCAGCAGGCGAATTATACGACATCAAGGTTGAATACAAGAAAATACAGAGCACCACTGTAGGTGATGCACAGGGATTGCAGTTGCGCTGGAAAAACACTCATGAAAATACAAGTGTAGTGCCAGTCGACGCCCTGTTTCAAGAAAGCGCCATTGGTTCCGAGCCCCGCTTTCTGATCCATCCTGCTCAAGTTTGCAGATCAACCAGCACTTTCTCGGGCCCGTCACTAATGACTGCAGGCGTCCGCGCTACCTTTCGCATCTGGTTGCGTGACCAGTTTTCCAACATTCAAGCCCAACCATCTCAAATGATTGCAGGCACTCTTTTCAAGGGCGAGCTTTCAGAGGATTACGATGAGCCCTGGGCTCTCAAAGCAGGGCAATATACGATGGATGAGAGCTGCGCAACCCTCACGACCGTGGAGCCAGCCGACGAAGACGGTCTGGTGTCTCTTTCTGTGGCCACTACCTCGGCTGGAGCTCATAATCTCAACTTTGTTCTCGCCACGCGCGGGGGGCTATTGGGCGCATACCATGACGGGTGCATTTCCCTTGAGGCAGAAACGGTCTTGCGGCGGGTCGATCCTTTCATCAGCTTTGAATGGAACGAGGCACTGGCCAATATTTCGAGGATAAACCCTGCCAGTTTCAGCGCGCAGTGGCAGGGATTCCTGCAAGTTCCGGGCAACGACATGTACACATTTACTGTGATTTCGAACGGCGCTGTGCAGCTTTATATCAACGGGATCACCGTAACCGACTTTTCGGCAAGCGGTCAGCGCGAACACACTCTACATCTCCTTGACAAGCGTCTCTACAAGGTAGACCTTCGCTTCTCAACACGAACTGAGGACTCGTATTTGCAATTGCGATGGCGGAGCGCGATTTATGTACAGGATGAGGTCGTTCCGCTCAGCAATCTTTTCCACACACATCAGCCACTTGCTCTAAGCCCAATTCCATCTGCGATCACCGTTTTGGCCTCCAAAACGTGTTCCACCAAATCCTTTGTAAGTGGTGTGGCACTAACCCTATCTACGGCTGGAGGACACTCAAAATTTTCCATCAAAAGTCGTGACGAATACGGAAACCTGCGACGAATAAAAGATGACCGTTTTATTGTCAAGATATCGCCTACCACAGGGCGCTCTATGGATTTGAACGTGGCTCTCAGGTACTATGAGGCGAGTCACGTGGTGACGTACCGACAAACCCAAGCCGGCACGCAGATGATTGACGCCTACTTACTAGGCGGCGTGGGGTTGCAGGCGACATACTATGCTGGAGCAGACGAAGTTTTCGCTGAACAGTCCGCAGTGGGACACTTGGACGGGATCAATGTGGACTTCTCAGCGAGTGTTGGGAACCGCCTGGACGAAGCGTCCCTTGCAGCAGGTGATCCGTTTAGCGTAAGATGGAAAGGGTTCGTAACACTGCCATTCGTACAGGTGTACAACTTTTGTCCAGTACTCGCAAACGAAAGTGATCGTGTCCGCATATGGGTTGACAATCAGCTAGTACTGAACCAGTGGTCGAGCCTGAATGCAACAAGTTTTCTTGTGAATGTGACCGCTGAGCCCGACCACAGCCTTCCTGGCAATAATGTGAGCCTGATGGTTGAGTACCGGCACACAGAGGGAAATGCCGGGATGCTGCTGAAGTGGGCAACTACCAATTTCACACAGATTCCGCTTACACCTTCCGACTTCGTGGCGAAACAGTGGGGACCTGTTGATGACAGCTCTTGCCGAGCCATTGGGCTCTCGCCGCTCGGCACCATGCAGGATTGTGTTACTGCTGCAAATGCCTTGGGGTACCCGGCTCTGGGTATCGACACGATACAGGAGACCTACCGGCCACCGTGGCCCACAGGCTGTGTCTGGGAGACTTCAACCTCTTCTCTCTTCTACAACACGGCCCTAGATTTTGAAAAGTGCTCTGCAGCCTACAAGTGTCTTTGCGGGGGCTACATCCCAGAGCAAGTTGTGGCTGTCGAGAAGCTTATGCAAACGCACCAACTGTCCTCCCACATGATTACGTTGGTCGAAGGGGGGCTGCACGCTACATTTTTCGACTATCCGGACTTGACCGTGCCCAAGAAGACGATGCAGACCACTGGAATTGACTTTTCTAGTGCTGCATGTTCGCGAATTGAGTGTGACGTTAATGATTTGTATCCGGGGGTCCGCGTTACCTTGTTTACGGATGACGATCATGTGAGTGCGCGCTGGGCCGGCCTTCTTAAAGTCCCATATCCGCAAACATTTACATTTGACACTCCATTGCAAGAAAGCGATGAGCGTGTGAAATTGTGGATTGACAATCAGCTTTTGATAGATATGTGGGACTCGTTAGCAGCAATGGTTCCCAGCCAGAGTATGAAATTTCAATGTGCTGACGACACTTTTTTGCCTATCAAGATCGAGTACAAAGATATATCAGGGGCACAAGGTCTGAAATTGTTTTGGCAAACCAGCGAAATGGCAACAATACAGCGGAATCTCATCCCATCCCCCCAGCTCGCTGTTGGCGTGCAACGGGAGAGGCTGCCGATTACTCTCAACAACCAGCCTGATATCTTTTGCAGTGTCACATCGCTGCAATATGGGAGCGGTCTCAGCATTTCTACTGCTGGAGGTGTGCACACGTTCACCCTGCTCGGAAGAGACCAGTTTGGAAACTTTCGCACCATCAATGAAGACGATATTGCTAACCTGCAAGTAGTACATGTATCGGATGACTGGAAGGGATGGACGGTCGACCAAGACAGGACATTGAGCACACGAGGCCATGTCACCTTAGGTTCCGATCGCATGTCATACACAGGTCAGTACAGGGCGATTACGCGTGCCGGGGAATCAGTGCTCTTTGCCACCTTTGCAAACATAGGGGGCCTGGCCGCAACATTTTACGACGACATGTCGATGACGCAAACTTCTGCCGTGAAGACTGTGGCTCCCTACGCGTACCCCTCTTTGTTCCTCTTGTCAGATGCCGATGATGTGCCGGGCACAGTGCAAGGTACCCAGCCGCCACCGGCGTTCGACGGAGGATATACAGTCTCCTTGAGCGAGAGCACGGACTATAGCGTGCGTTGGAATGGATTTGTCAAGCCCGAGTACTCTGGCGTCTATTCTGTATGGCTTGGCTTCGGTATCACAAGACAAGACCGTGCTCGGCTGTGGATTGACAATCGTCTCATAATTGATGAGTGGGCGACATTTGGTGCTGATTTCCAAGACGGCAGTGCGTTCGACATTAAACTCTTGATTGAAGTCGGGGCGAGTATGCATTTTCACACTCCGGAACAATATTACCAAATTCAAATCGAGTACAAGCACAGAGATGGCCCGCAGATGCTCACGCTGATGTGGGCGCACGAGCAGCAGGGCCTTGTTCGAAGTTATATCACAACTGAACGCTTAGCTTGGGGTCTTGATTCTCCAGGCTCGCCATGGCCCATAAACAACCGGCCGGCCCCCACCTGCGCGACCAAATCATTTGCAGAGGGAACAGACATCACAGTGTCGACTGCTGGGAAGAAGCACACGTTTCAAATCTATTCAAGAGACGAGTTTCTCAATTACAAAGACGAAGGAGGCGACAATTACGCGGTTCGCATATATTCATGCTGCGGCCCTGAGATCAGGACCGGGACCCTCGGGGACAAAGGCAATGGCAAGTACAGCATCAGCTACACGTCCCTTACCAGGTCAGGAGGCAACACCATTTTTGCAACGCTTGCGACGGCGGGAGGTCTATCAGCAACATACTACAACGATCCTCACATGCTGCTCCCGAGAAAAATTCAGCTCAGTCCCATAGTCTCTATGTATGCAGCCTTTGGGAGAAGTCCCTCGGCGCCCTTAAGCACGTATGATTTGTTTGGGGCCCGATGGGCGGGATTCATCATGGCTACAAGAAGTGGCATCTATACATTTGGCACAGTCATTGGCGGAGACGACGAGCGGGTAAAGCTCTGGATTGACAACAAGGTGATCATCGATCACTGGACCTCACTCAACACTCTCAAACCCAAAGGCATCATGCTGATCAATGCAAATCTCTCCAACTGGTACCCTGTAGAGCTCCTGTACCGTCAGTACGCAGGAAACGCGAGGTTGGAGCTGGAATGGGCGACCTCCTCAATTTCCAACACAATCATTCCCTCCTACAACCTGTATCAGTCCTACACGCTCTCGGGGTTTCCGACACCAAGTATTAACCAGCCCAGCAAGACTTGCGCGGATAACTCAGAGGCCTTTGCTGTCGGGCTCACGCTCGCAAAGATTTGCGCAGATGCAAGCTTTACTATCACAGCTCGAGACTCTTTCAGCAATCCTCTCACAGCAGATCAAGCAGACTGGTATGTGCGGCTGACCAACGCCCCGAACCGGAACTATGCAAACCTGCCAGATAGTTTCACGTTCCCTGGCTCAGTTGAATGGGCGAGAAACTCGCGTTATATTGCCAGCTACATCGCGCAGGGCACTGGCAACTGGAATTTTGTCACTCTCCTAGAGGGAGATTACTTATCTGCCACGTACTATGACAGTCCGAATCTGAATGCTTCCACTGCGGCAACTTCACTCATCCAAGAGACCATTGACTTCTCGTCGACGTGTGAAATATGCGCTGCGGTTGCCTGTCATTGCACTTTACCCGAGGGGGTTGTGATAGACGGCAAAACCTTCGCCGACGCGGCTCCATTTTCAGTGCGGTGGGCCGGCTTCATCACGCCCCCGGATCTTGGATTATATGCCCTTAAGTTCGAATTGCGAGCGAGAATGGAGGCAGACTTTGAGGGCCGGGTAGCGCTTGGCAGTGATGAGCGAGTACGTCTGTGGGTCGACAACAAAATAGTAATTGACCAGTGGGACAGTTTGTCCCAAGATGAGTTTATTTCAAACTTCCGTTTTGCCCGCGCGGGGCTCCATGATTTCAAGATGGAGTACAGCAAGGGGCCAAATCCCAACACGGCGCAGTACGGCGAAACTTGGAAGCTCTCATGGTTATATCAAGACTCGGACCTCGCCATCACCAGAGTCATTCCATCATCAGTCTTCACCTATGGAAATGACATTCTGCGGCAGCCCTTCCAGTACTTTGTTGACCCGCCGAAAGTGGCTTATGCGGTGCCTCTCAACGGTCCTGCCATCGGCGCAACTCCGGTTCGAATTTATGGGAAAAACTTTGGGGAAAAGGTGCCCGAAATTTGCACTCGCACTGTGTACATCGGCTCAACAGGTGTTGACACGGATGACGGAACCGTGCAATGGCAATCGTCGTCCAGTATCACAGCTTTTACGGCACCTGGAGTGGGGTTTGGCCACAACATCACTGTCCACTTGCTTGGCATGCAGTCAGAAGTGAATGGACTTGCACGCTACACATATGATGCTGCCCTGGTCACAGGCGTTCGATTGGCCAATGCGGCTGTGACTGGCGAAGGCAGAATCACCGTCATTGGAGGCAGTTTTGGCATCATCGACTACACGCCAAGATCTCGCCTCGGAGGCACTGCTTGTATTGCCACGAGCTGGCTGTCAGACAGCAGTCTAGAATGCAGCGTGCCCTCCGGCAACAACGACGGCGATGACCTCGATATGGGCATGCTTGTCACTGTTGCCAATCAATTCATGCGTCCCGGAGCTACGTTCACCAAGGGTTTCACGTATGATGAGCCGCTGATGAGTACAATTCTTCCCAACAACGCCAAGGTGGCTGGAGGGACCAATGTGACCGTCTTTGGCTTTGCACTAGCTCCTACGTACGATCAGACGCCCGAATCTCGAGTTGGAGGGACCGCGTCTGAAGCCACTTTCTGGCTTTCGGAATCATCCGTTCGGTGTATGGTCAGCAGAGGTGTATCTAAGGACAAGAGAATCACGATCTCACTCGAAATGTTCATAGACACAACGTCGGAAATCTTTTCGTACAATAAGCCTGCTCTCTATTCGAATGCAAGCTACAACCAGCCACCTATGTACAACCAAACAATTATCACTGTCTCTGGGGTCAACTTTGCATTGGAGGATCGCACGTCTCGCGCGCGGATCGCGCAGTCTGACACCAACGACTACATAACAGATGACCACAAGAGCAATCAAGGCACGGCCACAGTGCTTACCACGTGGGTCAGCAATTCAGCACTGCGCTGCAAATCAGCCATTGGGCTCCAATCAACACAAAAGATCGCTGTCACGACGGGCACGCTCGAAGCTCAGATCCATGGTCAGATAAGTGAGATATTTTCTTATGACATCGGCTTGGTCAGCGGAGCTTTTCCTACGGCATTAGATGCCGCCGGAAGTGCCGAATACCAAGATTATCTGGGGTCATGCGAGCCTGCTGGAGGCCAGTACTCCTCTAAGTTTATCGCCGAGTACATCTGTTCGCAAGCTGAAAATCTGGGGATGTGTCCTGGTAGCAAAATTTGTCCGTGCCTCGGAGTGTACGAAGACTCTACTACAGGTTTCTGGCGCTTGTGCTACAGACTGAACTGGAACGGCACCATGGCGCTGCCTCTGTCTATGTGTGATGGCGTCCTCGAAGGAAAACTAGCGCCAAATGGCATTTTGAGTTGCAATCTTTTGTCGATTCACATGGGGCACGTTGAGAACTTTTGCCGCCGGTGCGACTTCTGTCAATATGTCACCAATGCAATGGTGCTGATGGGTCTCAACTTTGGACTGTACGACCCAACGCTCCAATCACGTTTGCACAGCTCTTCAAACTTGGCCACAATCTGGTTTTCAGACACAAGTCTCGAGCTCAAAGCCCCAGCTGGAATTCAGCGCTCGAATCCCATGATGGTGACAGTAAGCCGAAAGGCTGGAACCGAAACACAAGTTTTTTCTTACAATTCAGCTCGGTTTGCAACTACAGATCTCTCCAATGCGCCGCCCAAGGCGATGTTTCCCGGTGAGATCGCGCAGATCCGCACCATCAAGCTGCTCGGATATGGCTGGGACAACAATGCCTACAGCCTCTCGTCTTCCGCCGGAAGCTCGGCTGCCGCAATCACATTGTGGCGATCGCTCACTTCCGTCAATTCGAGGCCCATATCTGGTGTTTTTGGCTCGTTTAAAGTAACGCTGACCGTTGGATTGCAGCATAGTTCGGTCTCGACGCCGTTTACGTACGATGGTCCAAGTGCGTCGCGCGGTGGGCGTAGCAACCAGCCCGCTACTGGTAGTATCAGCTTGACTCTGCAGGGTTCGGCCATGGCTAAAGCTGAGATGTCTGCACGGGCCCGAATGGGCTATTCCTCATGCACAGCTTCTAGCTGGATATCTGATAGCAGCATTCCTGCCTTTTCATCCAGTGGTTTGAGCAGCAGCAAGTACTGGCATCTCACAGTTGGTCAATTTGTCGGCAGCAGCACATCAGTCCTCTCTTACGATGTCACCACAGAGGCTATTGATGATTCCACGCGCCGCAATATCCTCGGGACCGTGCGTTCTCTGGTCACGGTGGTTGGTGCAGGGTTTGGGAGCAGTGATTTTACAAGTGCAGCACGTTTCGGAGGAGGTTCACAGGCTGGGACTGGTGGTACGTCTTCGGGCGCATCTGTTTGGCACTCGACCACGAGCATTGTGACATTGTCGGCAACAGGCCGAGGCAATTCGCAAAGGATCATCGTCACAGCCGGGTCGATGGGCGTGGTGTCGTCGCAAACTATGGGCCTATCGTATGATTCACCCCTGTGTCATCAGTTCGGTTCCCACAATAAAACGGGTTCCACACTGTTTGGACAAAACGTTCCATCAATGGGATCAACATTAGTCACCCTTTTGGGCAAAAACTTCGCCGTCAATAATCCGACCATGCAAGCCAGAATCGGTGGCTCAAGCTGTTCGATGACAAAGTGGGAGTCTGATACATGTGTGTCGATGAGACTAGCGTCTGGCAGCTTTCGCGCGCTACCATTTACCGTCACATCAAGCAAACTTGTGCACTCGGGGTCTGGTGCCTTGAGCTATGACATTCCACAGGCGTCGACAAGCAGACTAAGCAACTCAGCAAAAACCGGGTCGCAGCTTCATACTATAATCGGCAGTAACTATGGTGCCAGTGAGAGCCCTTGCGTGAGACTAGGCACCTCGTCCGCCGAAACTACATCCTGGAGATCTCACACGTCAACTCTGTGCAGGAGCGCTGCAAGCTTCGGTGCCTCTCGTCAGGCAATCGTGACTGCAGGCTTGCAATCTGGCAGCAGCTCTGAAATCATGTCGTACCTAAGCGCTAATCTCCAGACATACTTGTCGCCGCGCGATGCAGCGTCGATCGCTGCTAACATGCCTAGACGTGTCGGTAATATCAGCGCCAGCGTCTTGCTGTCAGGCGCAAATATGGGCTTATTTGCAAAGAGCAGTGCTGTGCGGGTCGGGGGTTCTTCGAGCGAAAGTACCGTGTGGAAATCGGAATCCTGCTTGCTGGGGAAATTGGTTGGGGGCAATTTCCGCTCACTAGTGGCCATGATAACGGCTTCGAACGCCCACGGCGGAACGTATGGTAGCCAGACTTTTGCCCTTTCATACGACATGCCCTCCATGAGCAAATGTGATCCACCCAATCGTCGAATATCATCAGCGCAGTCGCTGACAATACAGGGCACAGAAATGCGACAGGTGGCGTACTCGTTGATAGCTCGAATTGGAGGCTCAGCTTCCGAAGCAACTAATTGGATTTCAGCAACAGGTCTGTTTTTGAGATCTCTTGTGATCACAATCGGGAATTCCCAGCTGGCTTTGACGGCAGGCAACACTGTCTCGAGCCTTACAGAGTCTTTTTTCTTTGACGAGAAGTTTCTGTCAGGTATCGGCAAGGGCAACGCAGCATCGACCGGATCCACCTCAATAGTGCTCGTTGGGAGCGGGTTTGCTCTCTTGCCTCAAACTGCGTCATCGTCCGTTGGTCACTCGAGCTGCGAGATCAGCGTTTGGATGTCCGATTCCAGCGTACTTGTCAATCAAGTCTCGGGGGGATTCGCTACCCTACCGGCTACCATTACTCTTGGGCGCCTCCGGGGCACGTCCTCCCGGGTCTTTTCTTTCGATCTGCCTTCCATTTCAGCAAACACATACAACACGCGCGCAGCACTCTCCTCCGAAATGTTCTCAGTGACCGGCAGCGGATTTGCGCATACAGCTCGAGCGAAAGTTGAATCCTCGCGCTGCGAATCAACCTTTTGGCACTCGCAGAGTGGCATAAGTTGCCACCGGGCGCGGGGAATCGGAATGACTAATAAAATTGTGGTCACGTCCGGGCTCCTTGCTGGAACGAGCACCCATTCTGTCTCGTACATGCTTCCCGTTGCCTCGGGGGCAAGATACGCAAATGTGGGCACTCATGGAAAAGATATTATCACACTATTTGGGACTGGGCTTGGACCGAGCAGCCTGACCTTTGTTGTGTCAGCGGGATTCTCTCGTTCAGAAGTCACTCAATGGATCACACAGACAACAGTGACATGCAAGTTGTCAGGAGGCATGCAGGGCTCTTTGACAGTGAAGATGACTGTAGGGCTCAAGGCTGGATCTGCTTCACAAATGTACTCGTATGATCCTGTGCGCGTATCGCTGACTCGGCCCTTCAATTTGCAGAGCGATGTAACCATCACAACGACAATAGTCGGCTCGGGATTCTCAGTGTATCTTGCTACGGGACGAATTCGTCTTGGCATGACCAACACGGAGAATACTCATTGGCTCTCAAATACCAACATGAAGTGTCGATCAACATCAGGATTGGGAAGAAGCTACGGTGTGACAGCCACGATGGAACAGCAAAGCGGATCAGTCTCGTTTGGCCTCTCCTATGAACGCCCTCTGATTTCAAATCTTCGATCGCAGAATGTTCCGACGACGAGTGCGATTTCCATCAGTATCATCGGCTCCTTTTATGGCAGTTTCTCGCCTTCTTTGGCGGTGCGACTTGTCAGCACCGTGACTGAGGTCTCGCGTTGGCTGAGTGACAGCAATCTAGTCTGCTTGATTGCCAGAGGATTCAAGGTCAGCGGCGGTGCACAAGTGACGAGTGGGAACGTTTTTGGCTCTGCGACGGAACTTTTCACGTACAATGCGATTTCGGTGTCTGGACAGTCACCCAGAAACCTACCTACGCTCGGCTTCCTCTCAACTATCATTGGTGGGGCGTGGTTTGGGCCGATTCCACACACTATCAAGGCACGGGTTGGGTCTACGTCTTGCCGCGTGTCTGAGTGGGTAGCGTATGCCTCTGCAGGCTCGACATGGAATTACACTGCAGTTTTCTGCAAGGTGTATGCGGGGGCGATGTCGTCGCACAGCGTAATACTGACAGCTGGGATGGGGCTAGGAACATCAACTGAAACCCTGTCAGTTGATCTCCCGATTATCTCCTTGTTGAGTCCGCCGAATTTGATCAATGATGTATCTTCCTCTTTGACATTGTGGGGCTGGGACTTCAGAGGACATATCAAAATATTTTCAGTTCAGGCCCGAACGGGCCGCACAAGCAGTGCAGAAACAGTTTGGACCAGCACTTCAGCACTCAGATGCCATGTGAGACCTGGCAGTGAAAGCAGCATTAGGGCAATTCTGACCACTGGAATACGTACAGGCTCGCTTTCCGAAAGCTTGTCGTTTGATGCCTCCTCTCCAGCCCAGCAAATCCCAGCAAACATCCCGGCTCTGGACAATATCTTGGTCAAAATAATATCTTCACCCAAACCCCTCGGCGTTGGTTTGGGCAGCATGCACTCTACTGTCTCCGCACGCTCGGGCCCCACAACATGCCAGTCGACTGAATGGGGGGGGAATCACACATGGATTGTTTGCAAAGTTGCATATGTTGGGCACGGCGCCTCAAAGAGTACCACTGTGACCGCGGGAGCCCGAGCTGGCTCGGTCAAAAATGCCATGTCATTTGATCGCCCTAGCATCTACATGACGTCGCCGCCAAACGTCCCTACGATGATGTCGGTGCCCTGTGTCCTCGCCGGGTCTGGCTTCGAGTCAGCCGAAGTCTCCAGCAGAGCAAAAGCGAGCTTCACGGCTTGTGAGTCTACTGTTTGGACAAGCAGCTCAGCGCTGCGCTGTCGGGTGGCAATGGGTAGCCGTTCCACTACTCTTGTGAGCATCACGGCAGGAGTGCGGCCGGGAACCGTGACCGCAGTCCTGTCGCACGACATAGCGTCGATTACGATGAGCGGCGTCGTCAATATCCCAGGTATTACCGTCAACACAATCACCATACGTGGAGCAAGTCTGGGCAGCGTGCAGTCTACCGTCAAAGCACGGACAGGGGGGTCCTCATGTGCAACTACACAGTGGGCCGCGGATCTCTCTTACATAGTGTGCAAACCCAGCACGGTGGGGCACCGGGAGACGATGCGGGTGGCTCTCACAGTGCATACGGGCCGAGGGATTCCAGGCACCGTGACAGAGACCATGAGTTACGATCG
>Ga0315905_10003693_pt1 | contig 15743 bp, 14 predicted proteins | sample LakEriMetagenome_5_FD_203522 | JGI IMG/M metagenome (GOLD analysis project Ga0315905, IMG submission 203522) | Freshwater fungal communities from buoy surface, Lake Erie, Ohio, United States - Buoy 4 MA121 | ecosystem: Environmental > Aquatic > Freshwater > Lake | place: USA: Lake Erie, Ohio... | reverse complement strand
AAAAGACTATCTCCACGATCAGGCTTCCCAATCATAAGACCTTACGATGACAGCAATCAGCTTTCTTTTGAGGAAATTATTTATCTTTCCATACCATGAAGCTGCTTTCCTCATTTATATCATCCATTGCCAGGGCAAGATCCTGGAGAGTGGAAAACTGGACCGACTATCCTGTCGCTTGCCAGAGAGATGTTTTGCAGGACCTGGTATCTACCGCGCAGTACACAAGCTTCGGTAGGCAATATCATTTTTCAGACATGTTCTCAGTGAGGAAATTCAAAAGCAGGGTTCCTGTTCATGAGTATGAAGACCTCAAGCCCTACATCGACAGAATGCTTAATGGAGAAGAAAACGTGCTTTGGAATACTCCAGTAAAATGGTTTGCCAAAAGCAGTGGTACTACAGGAAACAAAAGCAAATTTATTCCAGTAAGCGATGAGTCGTTGCAGGAAAATCATTTCAAAGCCAGTAAAGATGTATTGACCAGCTACTATAAAAATTTTCCTTCCAGCAGTTTGTTAACAGGCAAAGGATTGGTGGTTGGCGGCTCTCATCAGCTCAATCACGTTAATCAGGAAATACAATATGGCGACCTAAGTGCAGTACTGATGCAAAACACACCCTTTTGGGGTCAATGGCTAAGAACGCCCGAACTTAAAGTAGCCTTGATGGACGACTGGGGTGAAAAACTGGAAAAACTCGCCCGGTCAACCGCCGACGAAAATGTAACCTCTTTGGCCGGTGTGCCCACATGGACATTGCTTTTACTGAAGCGAATTCTTGAAATCAAACAGAAAAATACCATCATGGAGGTATGGCCCAACCTGGAGTTGTACATCAATGGCGGTGTTTCGTTTGTTCCATATCGTGAGCAGTTTGAAAAAATTATAGGCAAACAAATCAATTACCTCGAAATATACAATGCCAGCGAAGGGTTTTTTGCCGGTCAGTCAAATCCCGACGACGATGGCATGACACTATTCACCGAACATGGCATATTCTACGAGTTTATGCCGGTTGAGGAATACGGTAAGAAACATCCCACAACAGTTGGGTTGGATAAGGTATGCATCAACAAACAATACGCACCTATCATCAGCACTACCGGAGGATTATGGAGGTACCTGATTGGCGACACTATCGTTTTTACAGCGCTGGATCCTTACAGGATAAAAGTAACAGGCCGACTTAAACACTATATTAATGCGTTTGGAGAGGAGCTGATTGTTGATAATGCCGATAGGGCCATTGCTGTTGCTTCATCCAATACAGGCGCTGTAGTAAGCGATTATTCAGCCGCCCCCATTTATTTTTCCGCAAACAACAATGGCGCACATGAGTGGCTCATCGAATTCGACATTGAGCCCAATTCTATAGAAAGCTTCGCCGTTGAGCTTGACAGCGCACTCAAAACCATCAACAGCGACTATGAAGCAAAGCGCCAGCACGACATAGCCCTGAGTTTGCCTGTGATCAGAAAAATACCTTCGGGCAGTTTCTCCAGATGGCTTCAATCAAAAGGTAAAATCGGCGGACAGCACAAAGTGCCCAGACTCCACAACGAACGAGAAATCATTGAAGAAATACTTGAGCTGATAAAATAGCGCAGGATTTCTTTTTTTGAACAAAAGTGCAACACTACATTTGCAATACAAATCAACAACCTATTAATTTATCATGACGAAACTAATGGAAGGTAAAGTAGCTATTGTAACAGGTGCAGCAAGAGGCATAGGAGAAGCTGTGGCACTTAAGTTTGCTGAACATGGCGCTCACATTGCTTTTACCTATGTAAGCGACAGCAGCGCAGAAAGAGCAAATGCTCTTGTCGACAAGCTAACCAAAATGGGGGTAAAAGCCGCTGCCTATCAAAGCAATGCAGGAGATTTCGCTGCCTGCGAACAATTGGTGAATGATGTGCTGGCCGCTTTCGGACAAATTGATGTTTGTGTAAACAATGCCGGAATATCCAAAGACAATCTTTTGTTGAGGATGACCCCTGAGCAATGGAATGAAGTAATACAGGTGAACCTCAACAGCGTATTCAATATGACCAAACAGGTTATCAAACCTATGATGAAGGCCAAATCCGGCAGCATCATCAACATGAGTAGCGTAATTGGCGAGATGGGTAATGCAGGACAAAGCAGCTATGCCGCAAGCAAGGCCGGTGTAATTGGCTTCACCAAAAGCGTAGCTAAAGAACTCGGCAGCAGAAACATCAGATGCAATGCAGTTGCACCCGGATTTGTGGAGACAGACATGACAAGCTATTTGAAGGATGGCGAAGGGGCAGACAAATACAAATCATTGATTCCTTTGGGTAGGTTTGCATCCGCAGAAGACATTGCTAATGTTTGTCTTTTTTTGGCTTCAGATATGGGTAACTATATTACAGGCCAAACTATTAGTGCTTGTGGTGGAATGAATATATAACCAATAAATTTTTTTTTCTAAAAAACACCAAATAATTTTAAGGTCATTTTTGACAAATGTTGATCGACCCCCCTTTTTTATAAACGGCGATTTATTGTAATGTTCAATCCAAATACAAAAAATACAAAATTAGCACGGCCATACCTTCTTTTAATGGCTATTGGATTGTTGTATTTGTTCTTTTTCTTTTGCTCGGGCCAGTTTAGAACAGACCTCATAAAAGGCTTTTTGGAAAAGTCTTCTTCTATGTCTTTTCAGACATTAGCAGATGATTTTGAAGCAGGGCAGGAAAGTGGCGAGACTCAAGATGATGTGCCAAATGATGGAAAGGAGTCCAAGGAGCTTATTTTTTATTCCATTATTACCTCAAATATTCTTCCTCATTTATCTATTAATAAAAAACACCTTCTGCTCAAAGGCAGACCATTGGCTTCTGTATTTTTTGAAAAAACCGTACCTCCTCCCAAACATACTTAGTGTTTTTTGGTTTTATGGTTAAAGCGTTAACCTGGCTTTTGAGTTAATATCAATTTTGAATGTATAAAAAAATTTGAATGAAAAAATATTTCAGTAGTATAGGCGCGGACTTACCTGCATCTATAGTGGTTTTTCTTGTTGCTATTCCTTTGTGTCTGGGGATTGCCGTTGCAAGTGGTGTAAATGAAATGTCTGGTATTGTTGCAGGCATCGTTGGTGGTGTTGTTGTGGGTATAATCAGCGGAAGTCAGCTTAGTGTAAGTGGACCAGCAGCGGGGTTAACTGCTGTGGTAGCTGCATCTATTTTAAAACTGCCTTCATTGGAGGCTTTTTTTCTTGCCGTTGTAATTGCAGGAGCGATTCAAATTGTGATGGGAATAATAAAATTAGGTGGAATAGGAAACTATGTACCCAATGCAGTAATCAAAGGGATGCTCGCTGCTATTGGAATTATATTGATTTTGAAACAACTTCCTCATTTGGTTGGGTATGACAAAGACTACGAAGGAGACGAGAGCTTTATTCAGCTTTCAGGCGAAAATACATTCAGCTCTTTTGTGAACTCATTGAATGCCATTACACCAATGGCCTTACTTATTGGTGTTTTGGGCTTGATTATTCTTATAGTTTATGAAGCAAAATGGATCAAATCTCAAAAGCTCTTCCAATTATTAAACGGGCCTTTGGTGGTTGTAATAGTGGGAGTAGTGCTTAACAATACCATAGGCAATATTGACGCTGGTATCACTGCCAAAGAAGCACATTTAGTAAGTTTGCCCATTGCTCATTCGGGTGCAGAATTTTTATCTTTTCTTAAGTTTCCAGATTGGACGACGATTTGGAATAAAGAAGTTTGGATGGTTGCTGTTACGATATCCTTGGTAGCCTCCTTGGAAACGTTGTTAAGTATTGAGGCCGTAGATAAACTTGATCCATTGAAAAGAGTAAGCCCGCCGAACAGAGAACTGATTGCACAGGGAACAGGAAATTTAATAAGCGGTTTGTTTGGTGGATTACCGTTAACCAGTGTTATTGTTCGGAGCAGCGCAAATGTAAACGCAGGAGCAAAAACAAAAATGAGCGCTATATACCATGGCATATTGATTATGGTAAGCCTTTTCTTTTTCCCTTCCTTACTTAATATGATCCCAAAGGCAGCCCTTGCTGCAATTTTAGTTTTTACCGGATACAAACTTGCAAAAGTGTCCTTGTTCAAGGAATACTATAGAAATGGATGGGAGCAATTTATACCCTTTATTGTTACGATTTTAAGTATAGTGTTAACAGACTTGCTGACTGGCGTAATGATTGGAATGGCTATTGGCATATTCTATATTGTCAGAACCAATTTTAGAACTGCGATTCACGTAGTGGAAGAACAAAACAATATAACTATCAGCCTCAGAAAAGACGTATCCTTTTTTATCAAGCCTATATTAAAAGAAAAGCTGGAAACTGTTCCCAATGAAACCAATTTATTGCTTGATATTGATAAAGCTGAATTTATGGATAAAGATGTTATTGATACCATCAATGAGTTTATGGACCATGCTCATCTTAAACAAATAAGAGTAGCCATTAAAAAAAATACTGACAATAAAACTCATCAGCTAATTAACGAACCTGGAAACAGTTAATTAAAACAATTTTATCTTAAAAATTTAAACAACAAACTATGATCAATTCATATCATAAATTATTGATGGACAACTAGGCATGGGCTACAGAACAAGTACAAAATGACCCTGAGTTTTTTTCAAGACTTTCAACCACTCAAACTCCTGAATTTCTTTGGATTGGCTGTAGCGACAGTAGAGTGCCAGCCGACAGAATAACGGGAACTCAAACAGGTGAGATTTTTGTACACCGCAATATCGCCAATATGGTGGTACATACCGACCTTAATTTGCTGAGCGTATTAGAATATGCAGTACAAGTACTAAAAGTAAAACACATTATTGTTTGTGGCCACTATGGTTGCGGAGGTGTAAAAGCCGCTATGGGCAACCACTCCTTTGGTATCATCAACAAATGGCTAAGAAATATCAAAGATGTTTATCGCATGTACAGAGATGAGATTGAGACCCTGCAGGATGAAAACCAAAAAGTCAACAAACTCATTGAATTAAATGTTCAGGAGCAAATCATGAATTTGGCTAAAACATCAATCATTCAAAGGGCATGGAAACATGAACAAAGGCCTCATTTGCATGGCTGGGTTTATGGATTGGAAAACGGTATCATCAAACCGGTTTGCGAAATGGAAGCCGGAAGCCCGATTGACCCGTTTTACATTTATGACAACATTTAATTTCAAAAAGTAACTTATGGAAGCAGCTCAAATCATTGAAAAATACCAATTGCTCCCTCACCCCGAAGGAGGATGGTATAAAGAAACTTACAGGTCTGAAGAAAAAATACCTGCAGAAGCGCTTCCTAAACAATTTGGCGGTAGTCGTTCGTTTGCTACCGCCATTTACTTTTTAATGGAAGCAGAAAATTTTTCGGCATTCCATCGTATTAAGTCAGACGAATGCTGGCACTTCTATGCCGGCGGAACACTTGAAATATATATCATTGATCATTTGGGCAATCTTTCCATTGTTTTATTGGGCAATGAAATGGAAAAAGGAGAGTGCTTCCAATTTGTAGTGCCTGCCAATTGTTGGTTTGCGAGCAAACCGGCACCTGGAGTTGCTTTTTCCTTTGTAGGTTGTACTGTTTCTCCTGGATTTGATTTTGAAGATTTTGAACTGGCACAAGGGGATGTGCTTTCTCTGCAATATCCGCAACACGCTGCAGTCATTAATGCTTTATGCCGCAGTTGAACGCTGGTTTGTTGAAAACTTGCTTCTAACTTTTTACCTTTTCATCAACTTAGTCGATACCTTTCGGCCGTAAAAATAATTTCTTATTTCAAATTGAAATATGGCAATTATCGCAGGCCAACCATTAAAAGAAACCGGGGAAAAATCCTTTGCTGAAGTTGTTGTTGATGATGCAACAGGACAACACACTTTACGTTCCATTTCCTTTTTTGAAAAAGACGGGGTGATCATTGCTTTTTCTGCAAGCGATGTATTTCAAACGCCAAATTATCTTACCCTGCAAGTTGCTGATGAGCAACACATTTCTCTTTCGCCAGCATGTTTACAATTCACCAACCACAGTTGCGAGCCGAATGTTTTCTTTGATACTACTAACATGAAAATGATAGCGCTGCGTGACATTCAACCAGGGGAAGAATTTAGGTTTTTTTATCCTTCAACCGAATGGAAAATGGCCCGCCCATTCTCCTGTAATTGCCAAGCTAAAAACTGTTTGGGTACCATAGGTGGCGCATCGCAACTTTTCAAAGCTTTAATACAGCAACACAGACTTACTGATTTTATCATTAAAAAACTATCAATGCAATAAGATGAAAGATTTATTGTCATTGATAAAAGCTAATGGTTACGAAAACATCAATCAAATAGAAGTATTTGTATTGGCGCCTTCTGTTGAGTCGGAGGATGAAAACATTGAATACTACTATGATTTTACACAGAGTATTGCTGAGTACACAAACGTGTTTCGCAACTTGAATATTACGTGGCATTGGAAGCAGGTCAATATGTCTATGTACCCTCTTGTAATTGACGAGATTCAGACCATACATCAAACTCAAAATACACTTCCTGTTGTTCTCAATCTTTGTGATGGAGATGAAATAAACGGTACGCCGGGAATATCCGTTGTAAAAATGCTTGCAGAAAAAAATATTGTCTATACAGGTGCAGATGAGTTTTTTTACAACATTACCACCTCGAAAATTCCAATGAAAAAGGCATTTGATGATTATGGCGTTCCAACCCCTGCTTGGAGTAGCCTATCAACCAACACAATGGAATACGATAAGCTCTTCCAGGAGTTAGGAAATCCAATTATTGTTAAACCTGCAGTATCAGCTGGTAGCATGGGAGTAGGAGTGAAAAATGTGGTTGAAGGACCTTCGCAATTGCAAACGCTACTTAACGAACTTGCTGAAGGATACAGAGGATGGAATTTAACTGCAGACGGCTTTATTGCCGAATCATTCGTTAACGGCCCTGAATACACTACGTTGATTGTAGGTTCTTATGATGACCCTGAAAACGCAATGGTGTTTCCCCCTATTGAAAGAGTTTTTCATGAGTCCCTTCCTGAAAAAGAAAAATTCCTTTCGTTTGAAAGACTTTGGGAAATTTATGAAACAGAAACGCCGATGCCACATGGAGAACATTTTTACGAGTATCAACCCGCAGCTCAACAATATGCCGAAGCCATTAAAAAAGTTAGCTGGGATGCATTTGTAAGCAATAAAGGAAAAGGCTACACTCGGGTAGATTTGAGAATGGACTCCGTCAGTAAAAAAATCTATGTGCTGGAAGTAAATGCACAATGTGGGCTCAGCGAGGATGAAAATTATACTTCAATCGGAGCGATTCTAAAATTTGCCCAAACCAGTTTTACTTCACTGGTCGAAATGATTTTAACAGATGCTTTAATCAGGCATAACCGCTTGAAAAATCTTTTGCAAAAAAAAGATAATCCAGTCAATGCTTAAACCACAAACTACAACAAGATGAAAATTTGTGTGCTTCAACCGGATTATTCAACAACTACAGTAGATTATCAGCACTATGATCCGCCAAGGGATTTGTCAGGTTTGATTTCGGGCGCCGTGGTTGATCATGTATTCATCAATAAACTTACCATTTTCAGTCAGCTAAAAGCCCTAAGCCAAAAAGGCTATGATGTTTTTGTGAACCTTTGCGAGGGCTATCTCGAATGGGAAGTTCCCTCCATTGACTTGATTTGGTTTTTGGAACACCTCAATTTACCTTTTACAGGACCAAGCTCCTTGCTGTATGATCCTACAAAAGAATTGATGAAGTATGTGGCCTATGTTGCAGGGGTATCAACACCAAAATTTATAATTACAACCAACAACAAATTAAACGAATCCGCTTCTCATCACCTTCAATATCCGCTTTTTGTAAAACCTGCAAAAGCAGGCGATAGTTTGGGTGTTGATGATGCATCATTGGTTTACAATTCCGAGCAATTAAAAGCAAAAACACAGGAAGTTGTTGCTACGTTTGGTGAAGCTTTAGTCGAAGAATACATAGAAGGCCGTGAATTTACCGTGCTGTTGCTCAGAGATGGAAGCAATGTAAAAAATACTATTGCCTATCAACCCATCGAGTATGTTTTTCCGGAGGGCTTTAGCTTTAAAACCTATGCACTTAAAACCAAAGAACTTCATGCCGATGCCAATGTTCCCGTTACAGATTCGCAACTTTCCTCAAAATTGAAAGACGCGGCTGTAAAAATATTTGATGGCTTTTCAGGAGTTGGCTATGCCAGACTTGATTTCAGAATGAATAAGAATGGACAAATCTTTTTTTTAGAAATCAATTTCACTTGTTCTGTTTTTTATGCTGATGGATATGAAGGTTCTGCTGATTACATATTGAAGCATGCCGGTGTAAATAAGGGAGAATTTCTTCAGCAAATCATCAAAGATGGAATAGCGAGACATCAATCTAAACAAAAGAAATTTGAAATGCGCGGAGATGCCGTTTCAGGTTACGGCATTTATGCTAAACAATCAATCGAAGCCGCAGAAGTTGTTTTTAAGGGTGAAGAAATGTGTCAGCGCATTGTAACATTGCCCTTTATAGAAAAAAACTGGAATGAAGCTGAGCTCGATAATTTCAAAAGATATGCCTATCCGATAAGCGAAGGCGTATATATTCTTTGGGATAACAATCCCGCAGAGTGGGCACCGCAAAACCACAGCTGCAATGCCAATACAGCTTACGTTGGACTTAATGTTGTGGCACAAAGAAAAATAGCATTAGGAGAAGAACTTACTTTGGATTACGCAGCTTTTCTGGATGACACCATGGAACCGTTTCGTTGCACATGTAATGCAAGTTGTTGCAGAGGAATGATAAAAGGAAGAAAAAATAATTCGGTAACATTGAGGCTGCGGAAATAACAACAACCTAGAAAAGGCTATTTCACTCTACTCACTTTGCCTTCTTTAATAAGATATTCTTGTCCGCTTTCAGCGCAAACGGCCTTATTGGAGCTGTCAAAAAATAACTTCTGTCCAAACTCGCTCATCCATCCGGAATGTACAGCAGGATTTCCCTTCACCAATGCATAAGGAGGAACATCTTTAGTAACAACAGCTCCTGCTGCAACAAAAGCATATTGCCCGATGCTTACACCGCAGACGATTGTTGCATTTGCGCCGATGGTAGCACCTTTCTGAACCAGTGTTTTCTTAAACTCGTCTTTTCTGCTTACCGCACTTCTTGGATTGATAACATTGGTGAATACGGCACTTGGCCCCACAAAAACTTCATCCTCGAGTACCACTCCCTCATACACACTAACGTTATTCTGTACACGAACACCATTGCCAATACGCACTTTTTTTCCTACAAAAACATTTTGTCCTAACACACAATCTTCGCCAATATGCGCACCTTCCATCACATGGCTGAAATGCCATATCTTGGTATTGCTGCCAATACTGCTGCCTTGGTCAGCTATAGCCGAGGGATGTAAATAGTAAGAAGACATTTGTTATTGTTTGGCGATGCGACTCAAATAAATACCATAGCCACTTTTGCTCAATTTTGCAGCAAGCTTTTCAAGCTGCTCTGTTGATATGAAACCCATTCTCCAGGCGATTTCTTCGGGGCAACCCACTTTTAATCCCTGACGTTTTTCTATCACACGAACATACTCGCTCGCATCATTCAACGAATCAAAAGTGCCGGTATCAAGCCACGCGAATCCCCTGTTGAGCGTAACTACTTTGAGTTTTTGATTTTCCATGTAAACCCTGTTTACATCTGTTATTTCATATTCGCCTCTTGGAGAAGGTTTGATGTTTTTTGCGATATTCACTACCTCATTGTTGTAAAAATAAAGTCCGGGTACAGCAAAATTACTTTTGGGATTTGCCGGTTTTTCTTCGATACTCAACGCATTAAAATCTTTATCGAACTCCACAACACCATATCTTTCCGGATCGCTCACAGGATAAGCGAATATTACTGCGCCTTCCGGATTTGCAGCGTTTTGAAGCAATTGACTGAAGCCGCTTCCGTAAAAAATATTGTCACCCAATACAAGCGCCGCACTGTCGTTGCCTATAAATTGTTCTCCAATTACAAACGCTTGCGCAAGACCGTTAGGAACCTCTTGTTTAGCATAGGAAATATTGCATCCCCATTGCGAACCATCGCCAAGTAATTTCGAAAATTGTGTTTGATCTTCGGGAGTCGTAATAATAAGAATATCCTTGATTCCGGCAAGCATCAGCGTACTCAATGGATAATAAATCATTGGTTTATCGTAGATAGGCATAAGCTGTTTGCTGATACCCATCGTTATCGGATACAATCTTGTTCCTGATCCGCCTGCAAGTATGATTCCTTTCATAATACGATTAGATTAATGAAATCCTTTTTGAATGATAATTTTGTAATTGATATAAATCTGATGACGACCTGAATTAACCTTCGTACATCACATGGTAATAATTCTGATAAGCACCGCTGGTTACTTGCTGTAGCCATTCCTGATTGTTCAGGTACCAGTCGATGGTTTTAGATAGCCCTTCCTCGAATTGAAGTGAAGGCATCCAACCCAACTCATCTTTCAGTTTAGTGGCATCAATGGCATATCGCAAATCGTGACCAGCGCGATCTTTTACATAAGTAATCAATTGCTCGCTTTCACCCTCACCCCTGCCAAGCTTTTTATCCATTTGTTTGCAAAGCTCTTTCACTAAAGAAATATTTGTCCATTCGTTATGACCTCCGATGTTATAAGTTTCGCCAACATTTCCTTTATGAAAAATGATATCGATAGCCCTTACATGGTCTTCTACAAACAACCAGTCGCGAATATTTTCTCCTTTTCCATAAATAGGCAAAGGTTTTTTATTGATGATGTTGTGAATGCAAAGCGGAATGAGTTTTTCCGGAAAATGAAATGGTCCGTAATTGTTTGAACAATTTGAAATTTTTACAGGAAGACCATAGGTATGATGATATGCTCTCACAAAATGATCTGAGGAGGCTTTCGATGCAGAATAAGGACTACGCGGATCGTATGCTGTGGTTTCGTAAAAAAATCCTTCTGAACCTAAACTGCCATAAACCTCATCTGTGGATATGTGGTAAAACACTTTTCCTTCCATTTGTCCTTTCCAATGTTCTTTTGCATTTTGAAGTAACGAAACGGTGCCAATTACATTGGTTCTTACAAAAGCCAGCGGATCGGTAATGGAACGGTCAACATGACTTTCTGCGGCACAATGCAATACGCCGGTAAACTGATGCGTGTCGAAAAGCGATTTCACCAGATCCATGTCGTTGATGTCGCCTTTCACAAAAGTATAATTAGGAGCACCTTCAACATCCTTAAGGTTGCTCAGATTACCTGCATAGGTTAGGGCATCCAGATTGACGATGTGGTATTCGGGGTATTTTGTTACAAAAAGTCGAGTGAGGTGCGAACCAATAAATCCGGCTCCTCCTGTTATCAAAATTGATTTCATTTTCTTCTGGTATTTGTGCTTGTGTGCTTTTTGATTTTAGCACAGCTTATCAAAGCCCAAAAATACGAAAACTATATTAACGGTTGGACTGGTTGACAATTTAATAATCTCTGCTTTTGTTTCGGCCTTTCAATATATTCAGCGAGGGTTTCAGCCTTTTGTTTTACTTTTATGGGATGCAGAAGAAATTGTTTTTATTGGATGCTATGGCATTGGTTTTCAGGGCTTACTATGCCTTGATTCGCAGTCCCCGCATCACCTCCCAGGGGAGAAACACCAACGCACAATTCGGCTTTACCAATACGTTAATTGACCTCATCAACAATCAGAAGCCTACACATATGGCGGTTTGTTTTGATACTCATGCGCCAACCGAAAGACATACCGATTTTAGCGAATATAAGGCCAATCGCCAAGAGGCACCTGAAGACATCATTTCCTCAATCTCTGACATCAAAAGTATAATTGAAGGTTTTAATATTCCGGTTGTGGAGATGGATGGGTTTGAGGCCGATGACATCATTGGAACACTTGCCATACAGGCCGCTAATGCCGGCTATGAAGTGTATATGGTAACGCCTGATAAAGATTATGGTCAACTGGTAAGCGAAAAAATCAAAATTTACAAACCACCCTATCAGGGAAGCGTGTTCGAGATTTTAGGCCCAGATGAAATTTGTAAAAAATGGGACATCGAACAGGTGAGCCAGGTTATTGATATGCTGGGAATGATGGGCGATGCGGTTGATAATATCCCCGGTATTTCGGGAGTAGGAGAGAAAACAGCTGCTAAGCTTTTGAAGGAATATGGCAACATCGAAAACGTTCTGGCAGCTGCAGATACTATAAAGGGTGCATTGGGAGAAAAAATCAGAAACGGAAAAGAAAAAGCGGTGATGAGTAAAAAACTCGCCACTATCATCACTAATGTTCCTGTTGAGTTTCACGAAGAAAATTTTTTACTGAAGGAGTTGAATAAAGATGCGCTCACTTCCATTTTTACAGCACTCGAATTCAAATCGTTGGGCAAAAGAATATTGGGCGACGATATTCAAAGCGTTGTTACAAGTCCTGTAAAGCCCGCAAATTCAAATGCACAGATGGATTTGTTCGGCAATGTTGTAGCGCAAAGCCCCGTTGAAACAGTTGTAGTAAAAGAAGAACCAACCTATACTGTTGTAGATAAGAACATTAACAACACGCCGCATCAATACCATTTGGTTCAGGAACGGGAAGACATCCTCGCCTTGATTGCCTTGCTTGAAAAAGCGGATGAAATTTGTTTCGATACGGAAACGACCAACCTTGACGCTAATCTTGCAGAGCTTGTAGGCATTAGCTTTTCCGTAAAACCCGGTGAGGCGTATTACGTTCCCTGTCCGCCGGATAAAGCACTTTGCAACACTTTGCTCGGGCATTTTAAGCTTGTCTTTCAAGATGAACAAAAACTTTGGATAGGACAGAACCTTAAATACGATTTGCTCGTACTAAAATGGTACGGATTAGAACTGAAAGGAAAATTGTTTGATACCATGCTTGCTCATTACGTGATTGAGCCCGAGGGCAAAAGAAGCATGGATTTGCTGAGTGCAAAATACCTCGGTTACGAACCTATTCACATTGAAGAGCTGATTGGTAAAAAAGGAAAGCATCAGGGTAATATGCGCGATGTGGAGCCCGATAAAATAAAGGAATATGCAGCTGAAGATGCCGATATCACTTTGCAGTTGAAAACCGTATTTGCGCCCGAGGTAGAAAAACTTGAAGTGTCCAAAGTAATGAATGAAGTGGAGACGCCATTGATAAAAGTCCTTACTGATATGGAATTCGAGGGCGTAAGAATCGACATGAACTTTTTGCAAAATTATTCCGGAGCTCTCGAAAAAGATGCTAAAGAAGCGGAAGAAACTGTTTATCAGCAGGCAGGCGTGAGATTCAATCTTGCATCACCCAAACAGTTGGGTGAAGTGCTGTTCGAAAAATTAAAACTTGACCCCAAAGCCAAAAAAACAAAAACCGGACAATATGCTACAGGTGAGGATGTGCTTACCAAACTCGCCAATCAACATAAAATTTGCAACGATATTCTAACCTTCCGTGAACTGACCAAATTGAAATCAACTTATGTTGATGCTTTGCCGGAGCTGTTGAATCCGAAAACTGGAAGAGTACATACAAGTTATGCTCAGGCCGTAGCGGTAACGGGAAGGCTTAGTAGCAACAACCCCAATCTGCAAAACATTCCCATCAGAACGGAAAGAGGACGTGAAATCAGAAAAGCTTTCATTCCCCGAGATGAAAACCATGTTCTGGTTTCAGCAGATTACTCACAGATTGAATTGAGGATTGTAGCCGCCATCAGCGGTGATGAAAACATGTGTGAGGCTTTCTCTTCGGGTAAAGACATTCACACAGCTACAGCAGCAAAGGTTTTCAATGTTGCGGAAAGTGAGGTTACCAAAGAAATGAGATACAAGGCCAAAAGCGTCAATTTTGGTATCATTTACGGACAAGGTGCATTTGGATTGGCAGAAAACCTCGGCATTTCAAGAACGGAGGCTAAAGAAATCATCGACAACTATAAAAAGCAGTTCCCTAAAATACAGCAGTACATGGACAATACAATTGCCTATGCAAAAGAAAACGGTTATGTACAAACGCTAATGGGTAGAAAGAGATGGTTGAAAGATATCAATTCTGCCAATTTCACCATCAGGGGATTTGCAGAGCGAAATGCTATCAATTCTCCCATTCAGGGAACCGCTGCAGACATGATCAAACTTGCCATGATAAGCATACATGCGGCTATTAAGCAAAAACAACTAAAGTCTAAAATGATACTTCAGGTTCATGATGAACTGGTTTTTGATGTGCTAAAAGAAGAGCTTGACACCATAAAGCCAATCATTCTCGAATGCATGAAAAACGCATTATCATTGCCTAACGAAGTTCCTGCAGATGCCGAACTGGGATCGGGCGCCAATTGGCTTGAAGCACATTAATTCAACGGGTAAATAATAAACATTAAGGATGAAACCTTTGCTCATCTATTGCTACGATGCTTATTGCGGCTGGTGCTTCGGCTTCAGCGCTACTATAAAAAAAATCACCGCCCAATACAAAGAGATGCTTGATACGGAAGTGCTGAGTGGCGGCATGATTTTACCTGAAAAACCGGTTCCAATCAAAGTGAGTGCAGACTATATCGTCAAAGCTTACCCGATAGTAGAAGAAACTACCGGCGTAAAATTCGGACAAGATTTTTTGTGGCATATTTTTAATCCGGACGACAGCGATTGGTTTCCTGATTCTTTAAAGCCCGCAATTGCACTTTGTATTTTCAAAGCATATTATCCAGAACGATCCGTTGAATTTGCAACTGATCTTCAATATGCGCTTAATGTGGAAGGCAGAGACTTAACAGACAATGAAGCCTATCGTCATCTGCTTGAGCAATACGGAATTAACGAGGAGGCTTTTTATGAGAAATTGTCATCCGAAGAATATGAAGAACAGGCTCGTTATGAATTTTCGCTCGTGAAACAACTCAAGGTTGAAGGCTATCCCACCCTGCTTATACAAACCGGTGATTCCAGCTTTCACCTCGTTGCAAGAGGATATACAGATTACGAAATACTGAAAGAAAGAATTGACAAAGTCCTGAACAGCCTACTCTGATTTAGGAGAACATTTTTTCAGCGATTGCTACGCTCTCCGGTTTTCCCACATCTATAAACCGGTCGCCGGTATGGTCGAGGCCAAGAATCAAATGCTGCGCTGCCAGACTCAGGTAAGTTTCAGTTAAAGAAAATTTTCCGCGCTGTGGAATTAATTCAAATACGGATTGCTGAAAAATAGCCACACAGCTGTATGCCATTGCGTGAAGCGCTTCGTCAGCCACAACTATTATTTGTTCCCCTGTGGAGGTATTTTGCCATCCGCACAAACGGTTGTTATTGTCAAATAAAAAAGACCTTGATGATTTTCTGTTCGTAATTCCAAATGAGATTAATGCGCTTTTTTCTTTATGAAACGACAATAATTGATGGATGTTTAAATCTGTAAGTATGTCTGCATTTATGGTGATGAACGGCACATCTGATTGCAACAAATGCTTTGCTTTTAAAAGTCCTCCGCCGGTTTCAAGTACTTCACCTGTTTCATCAGAAACAACAACCTGGCTTCCCCACCCTTTATTCTTTTTTACCGCCTCAATAATCTG
>Ga0315905_10003692_pt1 | contig 15746 bp, 10 predicted proteins | sample LakEriMetagenome_5_FD_203522 | JGI IMG/M metagenome (GOLD analysis project Ga0315905, IMG submission 203522) | Freshwater fungal communities from buoy surface, Lake Erie, Ohio, United States - Buoy 4 MA121 | ecosystem: Environmental > Aquatic > Freshwater > Lake | place: USA: Lake Erie, Ohio... | reverse complement strand
AAACAAAGATACTTTGGTAAATTAATGCCATTATCATCGCCGAAATAGCACCAATAAAGGTATTAAAAATATTAACAACTTCATTCGTTAGCCAAGTATATTTAGATTGTAAAGTTGCACCAATGACACTTTCTAAATTTGTAGCGATAAATGCAGCTAATACACTCCAAATCATACCAACAGGATTAATTAAATTTACACCCCAACCAATCAGAGCGATCGCTATTGATGCTATCATACCAGCTACAGTTCCTTCTAAACTTACCGCTCCTTCTGTACCTCTCGGAACTGGTTGCAATGTGGTAATTAAAAATGTACTTTTACCATAAGCTTTCCCAACTTCACTCGCAGTTGTATCCGATAGTTTGGTGCTAAAACTAGCAACATAACCCAAACATAGTAAATATTTGAAATCAGGTAAAAACAACACTCCTAAAGCACATACAGCGGCTATTAATGCTGAACCCCAAACGTTTTCTGGACCTCTTGCACCACCACGTTTTTCTGCAATTCCTGCGGCTTCTTTTTCCGCTATACCAATGCGCGTTACTCCAGAACCAACAATAAAATAAAATACTACCACTAGATATCCTGGCCAACCTAGCGTTCCCCAAATGATAATTCCTAATAATCCAGCATTCAGTATACCTGCGGGTGTGAGCAATTTTTTGGGAAGAATTGCCACTATTCCTAGTAAAATCGTATTTAAGGCTAATCCCATTAACCAGGGATTTGTCAAATCAATTAAAGATAACATCTGTGATCAATTATGGGTATTTTCAGATTTTTAATGTGATAAAATTATTTTATCCTCTTTTACCACATTAATATTAAGATTCTTTTCTCCTTTGCTTTTCCATACTGTGGCAATAAAGAAACCCACAATAGTTATATTCTCTCACCCACCCACACCATGAACCAACCTATTTTTCACCTCGCTTTCCCCGTCTCCAATATCCCCGACACCAAAGCCTATTATATTGACGGTTTAGGCTGCATAGCCGGAAGAGAAAACCCCCATGCTTTAATTCTCAATCTTTATGGACATCAATTAGTAGCCCACGTTACTCAGGATATTTTAACACCTCAAAAGGCAATTTATCCCCGACATTTTGGACTAATTTTTTCTCAATTAGAGGATTGGCAAGAATTATTAGCAAGGGCAAAAAACAAAGAACTAAAATTTCGAGAAGAACCGAAAAACCGCTTTGTTGACTCCCTTCTAGAACATCGCACTTTCTTTTTAGAAGATCCCTTTTATAACTTAATGGAATTTAAGTATTATCAACACCCAGAGGCGATTTTTACTAGTGCTGAATTTAAGGAAATTGGTGATAGAATTTAAAGAACTTTATCGCTGGTAAGAAATCATAATTTGTTCACAGAATTAAATAAATAATCCAAATAATTCGGGGATCTTACTCACGGTAAATTTATAAATTTACTGGTGATGTTAATGTCTCTGCTACTATTTCTAAACTCCTATTATCTGTTAGCATTAAAGGATGTAATAATACTGGTAAATTTACTTCTTTTCCTATCCCAAGCTGGGAACTTTTAGCAGGTACAATCATCAAATCATAAGGTGTCCAAATAGATGTAAAATTTATTTTTTTTAACATCTGAACATCGGCATTTAAATCTGCTAAAAAAGGACTATTTGGACGCATTTGTACACATCCTGGCAACCATGAACCATAAGCAATTACTGTTCCTTTATGAGGTGAAGAAATACTAATAAATCGCTGTACTCTTTCTATTCCTCCCAAACGTTGAATATAATAACGACTAACAATACCACCCATACTAAAACCAACTAAATCAAGTGGTTGTTCTGGTGCAAAAATAGTATTTATATAATTAGCTACCTGTCGCGCTAATTTATCCAGAACCTCAGCACCATTATTCGGGACCAAATCTACTGTATACACGGACAAACCTCTTTGTCTGAGATACAACGCCATTTTATCGAAAACCGCCCCAGTATCGTTAATACCATGGACTAATAAAACGGGATTTTGCTGTTTTGTAGTGATAATTTTCATTTTTTATGATTTTTAAGGATTTAACTCAGTATTATCATGAAGATTATATAGGACTCCTATTTGATTTTTGATAGCTTGCGTAGCGTAGCCATACAGAACTCGGTACATACTGAAATCCTTCTTCCCTGTTCCCTGTTCCCTGTTCCCTGTTCCCTAACTCAACCGAAAATTCACAGAATCAAACCGGATTCTTATAGAAAATGTGACATGAGGATAAATCTAAATTATTAAGATTTATTAAAAAATTTCTCATAATGTTATTTATATATTAAAATTTAATAATTAATTTAATTTGTGTTATCTACCAGTTGCAACTGTTGACACCAAAGACCTGAAAATACTGATCAGTATCACGGTTTCCTAAGTGACAACCAGTAATTTTTATGACTGGCAGCAATTAACGGAATAAACCAGGAGTATTTTTTATGGGCTTTATCAAAAATCTGATTGCAGGTATTTTCGGTTTTATCACTGGCTTGTTTGGTAATAAGGGAAACAGCTACTACATGGAACTAAAGGAAGAAGCTAATGTTACTCAAGTAGTAGCACCAATAGCACCAGTAGCATCAACACCCGCCGCAGTAGCAGCAGTAGCACCAACACCCGCCGCAGTAGCACCAGCAGCACCAGTAGCAGCAAAAGCTGAACCCGTTAAAATATCAGTTCCAACTGAAACCAACTTTGCCACCAAGTATCTCATTCCTAAAAATACTCCTCGTCGTCGTCCTGGGGTAAATATGAATAGCTTTTTAGACATGGCACGTCAGGTGAAAACCCCAGCCTAAATACCTGGTAAGCTCTTACGCATCTAAATTTGATCATCCTAATAGCTAGATGTTGTGGTGCGGGCATACTTCGACAAGTGTTACAGTGAGCTTGTCGAACTGCTCAGTACAAGTCTTTCCCGCTAAAGTCACATCAACTAATTGCAAGAGTCATCCTTAGCGGTTCGCATTGCGCCTAATATAGTAGAAACAATAACACAACGCCTTGCTGTGCCACCGGATTTACTAGATAGGGTGATTTTCCCGAGTGAAGATACAGATTTCAGACCACCAATATCATTAAACCGGACTCGTCTTACACCGTTATCCAATTCTAATGTTGAATTGGGATCTAACTGCACATTGTCATCTAAATCATTCCACTTTATAGTAGGATTGTTTAGGTCAGATTCCTTTTCCTTGTGAACAGCCCATTGTAGAATATCATTCTGTGTACGAAAACTAGCTTGATAGTTCACTTTTTCTTTTTTTGCTTGACTTTGGGCTTGACGCATGGCTTGATTAACTTCGCCTTGGGCAATATTTAACCGACGAATATTCATAAAAACTGACCAGCTTGGTAAGGCGATCGCTGCTAACATAACAATAATAGATCCCACTGTAATCATTTCTATCAAGGTAAAACCAGCATTCTGATCATCTGGTAATGACTGGACAACTAACTTTTTAAGTTTATGATTAATAGCCACTTTTTGCTCCTTGAACTATCGCACTAGCTGTGGGAAAATAACTTTTTCTTTTTTTATCATTTTCATCATTTTCATATTTTATTTTATCTGGATCCCTTTCTCTACGAGCTAGAGCATTACCGCGAATAAATACCTTTGCTGTTGTATTGGCTTTATCCACACAAGCATAAAACCCGGTCATACCATTACTTGGCGTTATTGTTGACCATGTAATTGGAGGTATTATGGTATCGGCTGGACAGGTGGCTGGTGGTGGAGAATCTGGTGGTGGAGAATCTGGTGGTGGAGAATCTGGTGGTTTTGTTTGATCTACGTAGTCAATTAACACATTAGCATCAGTAGTGTAAGCCGTTCCAGATTTCTGCCAATTGTTCATGGCATCTTCTACAGTGTTGTATTGAGCTATATTAAAGGGATTAAAACCTGGGTTAGGACAGTTATCAGCTACATACTTTTTAGTATATCCTGGACAAGTTACACCTCCTGTAGGAACTTCCACACCGTCTTTAACTTCCCATCTGGCGATACGAGCAGATTGTGACCAATTTGTGTTAGTATCTTTAATTAAATAATAAGCAACTAATGAATGTACAAAAGCATCATCTTTTCCTGATGCAGTGGGAATCACTTGAGCAACAAAATTCCGTTGCCAAAAAACTAATATAGGAGTTTTAGTAGTATCATCTGGGTAACGCAGTTGAGGTTTTATTGCGTTAATACCAGCAGCATCATAAATATAAATAGCTTGTTGTAAATCACGAGAAATATAATCCAGTGCTATTTGGATTTCTTGCTCAGAAGTTATCTTAATTTCCTCATCACTATCTGTGTTTATCACTCTAATCATAAACTGTAGTAATAGTGTGATCATTACAGATGACATCGCTAAAGCTATTAACAATTCAACGAGAGTAAAACCAGCAGATTTATCAAGAGATTTTGAGGCTTTGAATTGATTTTTGAATATAAATTTAAGTATCTTGATCATCATTGTATTGTCCTTTTTTAAATGCACTCAAGGCAGATTTTCATATCTTTCTGATTTAGATTAAATTGTTGCACAGTGGGGATTTTACCCGCTTTTTATGTGAAAATTAATGGTGAATTTGACTGAATTAACCCAAGCTATAAACCAATTTATTGACAAGGTTGATTATTGAACGCAACCCAAGCGGGAACATAAACTGCCAAAAGTTGTACTACCGCTAATCTCAACTGTTTTTATCAAGATTGGCTCTTGTTTATTAACTACAATACGACCTGTACTAGACGGTAGAATAGTTTGATCAAAATCCAAGTCTTCTCTATATATTCTAATCGCTAGACGATAGCCATCACTTGTTTTAGTACCTGCGGGCTTTATTTGAGCCGCTTGAATGTAAAATTCATCAAATGGGAATGGGGTATCTTTATCTGGTTGACAAGTTGAAGTTGGATTAATTGGATTACAGTTAGCAATGATGGTGCTGTTTTTATTAAACAGATACAAATCTGTATCTGTTTTTTGAGGAACCGGCATTTCTGTTTCTAGATTTATAGGAGCATTTTGAATTACTGTAATTACTTTAGTGGGCGCTGAAATTGAATTATTGCTGACACCATTAATAAATGTCTCAGCAGCTTGAACGGCTTTTTCCATACTTTTCGACTGCACCCGGACAGCCGTAGACATGACCAGGACTGGTGATATAGCAGCCAAGAGAATAGTAATGAAAACTACCCCTACTAGTACCTCAATAATTGTGAAACCAGAATCACTAGCAGATAAAATTTTTGGTTGTAGTTTGGTTTTTATCATTATTTTATCACCTCTTTGTAAGTTTTATGTAGGTTTTATTATTGACAGATATCAGGACGTTGTTTTTCATCTTCTATGGCAAAGTTAGGAGTAGAAGTCTCCTTAGCACATAACAAAGTTTGTACCCATGTATCACCTCTGCTAACTTCCCGTAAATATTCATCCGGTGGTTCAGGTGGTGTGACTGCGAGTTTACTGGCAAATAAGTCGGGTGACTGAAATAACAACCCTACATCGTAACTCCACTGTCTTGTCGGGGGATTATTAACTGTCTGAGGTGGATTTGTCCCTGTAGCATAGGCACTCTTTTTTACCTGCATAAAAGCCCCATTGAGCTTGATTTTACTACTAGTCCAATTCTCTATAACGCGAACCAAGTTATTTAGACCACCATTATCTACTGTAGGTTGAGCAGGATTGTCACCAGCAGCAATAATCAGATTAAAAGTAGTATCTTTATTAGCTGTTTGTTGGCTACCTATTGTATAACCCAATTCCTTTGTGAAGTCGAAGTCTCCAGAAAGCAAAGTAACAGCATCAGCTAAAATATTCCCAGGTCGCCATTCGTCACCTGTGGTACAATTAAGAAATCTGGAGTCACCAGAACGACAGGCAAAGTTATTATTAAAAGTAGTGCGAGTGTAGAAGTTATTCCAATCATCTGCAAGTGTTTGTGTAAATTCCTCTTGAGTGTGTAGATTAAAATCACCTCTAATATACGCTGGTAAGTTGGTAGCTAAAGTTAACCCCTTTTCCTCTTCCTTGTAGCTATTTGTTCGCCCCAGTTTCCCGCCATTAATGAGTATAATTGCACTGGGACGGCGTGTGGTGTCGTCTGAATAATCTACAGGACTTTCAAGTTTTCCAGCGTCGGTATTACCCGCACTGATATCTGGTAAAGCATCATCACGAGTCGCGTAAATAATACCGCTATTGGGTAATAAATATTCTGAACCACCAATGGTTTTTGTCCGTAGTAGATTCAAGTCTAAAACTGTAGCGCGAACTTTTTTATTTTCTCTCTGGTCAGAAAAGAAGGTTTCAAAAATTGCACCATGGGGAATAACGGAATTATTAGGACTAAGACTACCATCTAGAATTTGTAGAGCGCAAATCTGAGCATCAATGGCAGACTGCTCTGATATAGTTCTATTTGCTGGTGCTTTTGCTAATGCTCTAGCTAGTAATCCATCATCTATCAAAGGTCTATTATTATACTTTAACTGAGATAGATATGTCAAAGCTGTTGCATAATCACTAACTGTTTTAGTGGGTGCAGGATAAACTATACCCCTATTAGATTTACCATCTTTGTCTTTTTCAAGATTAGAAGCATTTGGTAAACTGTCCATATTTTTGTAGCTCTTATTATCAGTAGGATCATAATAACTACTCACACAAGCTATGGGTTTAGGCGTTTGGGCATTATAGCCAGTAGACTTGTAGTGATAAACTGCTGTAGCCCGCATTTTTAGATAAGGTTTTGTATCATGATACATTCCCTCAATATCAGACAATATTTCTTTCTCTGTACTAGTAATAGTACTAGGAGTATCATCTTTACTCAAATAAACTCCTGCCCCCGTAACAACTCGTAAACCACCCACGGGTCCTGTGGTACTTGTTGGTACTTTAGCTGCTGCTAATTCCCAGTCTCCATCTCTTTCAGTAGAACCAATATCTGCTAAATTCCGTACTAAAGAGGGTCGTGTGCGAGTTTGCGTAGTACCATTTGGTAAATCCCATTTAATGCCACTAATATCTTGGGTATCCTCAATATATGAACCAATAAACTGATTTTTACTTGTATCCCACCTCAGTTCGGGTAAATTGTTACTAACTAGGACTCTATCACCCAATAGTTTTTCTTTTCCACTATTTTTCTTCAATTCTTTTGGGTCGCTGGCCTTGGGTTCTAAGGATGTTCCGCTAATGTTGAGTGATAGATTAGTATAATTAACACCTGTTTTACCGTCTGTTGGGTCTGTAGGATAAACCCACCTATCAATGGGACGCAGGGTATCAGCAGATCCTAATGGGTTAAGATATGTTTCTGTAGCACCAAAAGCAACTTCTGTATAAGGTACACGACGAGTCCGTCTTTTAAAGTAAATTTCTAATTGTTGACGACGGTATTTAAGGCGCTCTGTATCATCAAAAGTTATTCCTAATGCTGTTTGTTTGAGTGCAAGTCCGTTTTTAACTTCTGTTGGATCATTAGCACCTGTAGAATCAGCAGCAATTTGAGCATCAATTAATTTATTAATCCGCCGTACATAAGCTAGGTTATTATAGGCTGTATCTTTGGGACTATTTGTCACTGATTTTGTTAAAGTATCAGTAGTAACATCATTTATTTTACCGTTGTATAAATCAACAGTTGCTCCCCCCGTATCAATTGCGTCAGTAAACTTACCCAGTGCTAAATTACCACCAACAATAATTTTGGCATTTTTAGGTTTATAGAAACAAGACGCTTCACTACTAACTTGATATAATTTAAGATTACTAACACTTCCAGCAGCCAGTAAATTACTATTTGTAAAAACCCCACCATTCAAATTTGTATCGGAATTTAATTCTAGATCATCGTCATAAACAACAGCATTGTTATTTGTTGGTGTTTGTACTCTGTCTTGTTGATACTCTATAGCCCTGCCCAGACTAGCAGGGATATTACCATTATATACTTCATAGTCAGTATTGGGAGGATCAGTAATTCTGGCTGTAGCGGTATAAACAAAAAAGGCTTTCTTGATTTCATTATCTTGTCTCACCCAACCAGTATTACCTACTACAATGGTATCGGTACTTCCACAATTAGCATTTAATGTTCCTTTGACTACTGGTACATTTCTGGCTTCTAAAGCATTTCTGGCTCTGCTATACTGACCATTTACCACGGGTGGAGTTTTAAAATAAATACCGTAGAGGGTATAGCTATCAAATTTCCCGTTGCTGTCAGTATCAACAGGAAACCTCCAAGCTGTTTCTAGTGATGGTTGTCCCTGTAAAGATAGTGTTAGTTTAGTTTCATCACCAAATGTATATTTATCTATGTTATTAACAAGAGCATTATACAGATCATCGTCTGTTGGTGTAGTTTTTGGCAGAGTTTTATCCTGCAATAATTTACTAATTTTTGCTTTACCTCTATCAATTGCTGGAGTAGCAGCAGTCATAACCGACTCATTGACACGGACGTTATTAGCATTTTCCCGTCGGTTAAAAGAACGAACCATAATAGCTGTGGTCAGTAATACCACTACCAGGGATACCATTAGCACTGTTGGTAAGACAAAACCCGCGTTAGTAAGTTTCTGTTTTTTCTGAGTGCGGAAAACATTTCTTAGCAACCAGTTTAAGCTTCGTTTTGTTGCTTTTTTTATGAAAAAACCCCGCAGAAATTTCGTCAGTATCCTAATTATTTTTTTTAATTGCTGATTCTTTTGATACATAGATGCCTCCCTTCCCGGTCAATAATTTCCTGGTATTTTTTGGTGATGATTTCAGATAAGTATTGATGTATATTCTTTTTTTACTGTTAAATTATCTATTTAATAGCGAACCACAGCGGCACAGAGGACACTGAGGAAAACTATAAGCAATCTTTTGGGGTAAGAGGAGTGATTTATCTAGGTTTTTAATATACCATCTTTTCTAGACAAAGTTGCAAAACTCTTAATTTTTTTCTTTTTCCTCTCTTGGTGAAAGCTCACTCTTGCTATTAGACTTTCTCTAACTGTGCTACTCTAGGGTCTATAATTTTCTGTCCTAAACTAGCGAATTGAATGGCTACGGAAACTTTATTTCCTTCTCCAAAAACATGAGTAATTTTACCAATACCAAAAGTTTTATGTAATACTTTATCACCTACTTGCCAAGTTGGAGAAGTGCTTTGTTTAGTAGTATTTGCCGATGTTGTCTTGGTTAAAATACGGGTAAGTTTATTCTGTGTAGTTAATAATTCTGCTGGTAATTCGTCTAAAAATTGCGATCGCATTGCCGGTTCTCTAGTACCATATAAACGGCGTTCTCTAGCATGGGATAGGAATAAACGTTCTTGAGCGCGGGTAATACCTACATAACACAATCTACGTTCTTCTTCTAATAAGGATGGATCTTGTAATGAACGATAACCCGGAAATAATCCCTGTTCTAATCCAACTAGAAAGACTACGGGAAATTCCAAACCCTTAGAAGCGTGTAAGGTCATTAGAGAAACTGCTGTTTGTCCCTCTTTTAAATTATCTAAATCGGAACTGAGCGCAGCACTTTGTAAAAATGCTTGTAAGGAAATATCTTCGCCTTCATTTTCCTCTTGAAATTGCAACATGGCGTTATATAATTCATTAACGTTGCTAATTCTGTTATCAGCTTCGTCTGTACCTTGGTCTTGCAATTCTTTGATATAACCAGAATCTTCTAAAATCCCTTGTAATATCTCTGAACCGGGAATAATTGTGATTTGTGCTTGACGATTTTGAATCATTGCAGCAAAATTATTTACAGCTTTTGCTGAACGTCCTGCTAAAGTATTAACTGATGTTTCATCACTAATTATTTCCCATAATGTTATTCCTAATTGCTGGGAAGCATTGACTAAAGCGTCCATAGTAGCTTTACCAATTCCCCTACGAGGTGTATTAATGACTCGCAATAAGCTAACAGTATCCGCTGGATTATTAATAGCTCTTAAATATGCAACAGCATCTTTAATTTCTTTCCGGTCATAAAACTTCATTCCTCCCACAACCGTATAAGGAATTTGATACTTAACTAATAGTTCTTCAAAAGGTCGAGATTGAGCATTAGTTCTATATAAAATTGCAAAAGCACCCCAATTTAATTCCGGGTTTTGATTTTCTAAACTGCGAATTTGGTCAATAACAAAAGCTGCTTCGGCCATTTCTTCCTCAGCTTTATGAAAACAAATTGCTTCTCCCGGTTGTCTTGTGGCCTTGAGAATTTTATCAATGCGTTGGGTGTTATTTTCAATTAATTCATTAGCAGCTTGGAGAATGTTTTCACAAGAACGATAATTTTCTTCTAATTTTACCATAGAACGGGTATCATCATCTGGCAAACCATCGCCAAAATTCTCCTGAAATTCTAGTAAAATCGTAAAATCTGCCATTCTAAAACTGTAAATTGACTGGTCAGCATCTCCGACCACAAATACAGAACGATTTTCCCATTTCCATTCACTTTTACGTTTTTCCCCATTGGTAACTAAAAGCTGAATTAAATCATATTGAGTCCGGTTAGTATCTTGATATTCATCAACTAAAATATGACAGAATTTGCGATACCAATAACCTAAAACCTGCTCATTTTGTTGAAATAATCTAGTAGGAATTAAAATCAAATCATCAAAATCTAAAGCATTATTTTGAGCCAGTTTATCTTGATAGCGGTTATAAACATCAGCAATTACCCTCCCGCGATAATTTGGCTGTTCACTTTCAAATTCTCTAGGGGAAAATCCCTGATTTTTCGCATTACTAATAGCGTAGCGCACAGACTTAGGTTCAAATTTCTTACTATCTAAATTTAAATCTTTAGTCACAATTTCTTTAATCAGACTTTGCACATCAGATTCATCAAAAATAGAAAAATTCTTCTCCCATTTTCTCCCTTTTTCATCTTGATATTTCTCAATATCATAACGGAGAATACGAGAAAACAAACTATGAAAAGTTCCACACCACATATCTTTAATAGTAGTGCGGTAAACTTGTGATTTAATCAAAGTTTGTTCATATTCTGTTAGTAAATCAAACTTTTTATCATGTTTTGTTATCGCTAATTGTTCAGCAAATATCCTTTGAATTCTTTCCTTCATTTCCCTTGCGGCTTTATTAGTAAATGTCACCGCGAGGATATTTTCAGGATTAACACGGTGTTGTAGAATCAAGTTAGCAATACGGTAGGTTAGCGCACGGGTTTTACCCGAACCAGCACCAGCAACTACTAACAATGGTCCGCAATAGTGTTCTACGGCTTGACGTTGACTAGGATTGAGGTGATTAAGGAAATCAATACTTGTTATCATAAAATATAAAGACGATGAGGAGTTTGACGCTCCCTGCCCTATAGAGGGACGGGGATTCTTGTTTCAATGAGCAACCTTACCCAAACTTGTTACCAAGTCTGAGCAGAGGGTCATCTCTCCACAAGCGTTATTAGTTTCCGTCCGCCCGACGGTACTTAAATCATAGCCACTTTGTCTTAGTGCTTTAGTTAGAATGTTAATTGCAGCATTGTGATCACGGTCAAGTATGCACCCACATTTACAAACATGAGTTCTAACTGAAAGTGATTTCTTGACGATTTCTCCACAACTAGAACAGTTTTGAGAAGTGTATTGAGGTGCAACTGGTACAACTACACGCCCATAGACTTTACCAAAATATTCTAACCATTGAGTAAACAATGACCAACCAGCATCACTAATTGACTTGGCTAACTTGCTATTTTTAACCATATTTTTCACTTGCAGTTTTTCAAACGCCACTAAATCATTAGATATAACTACGCACAATGCTGTCTTAACGGCAAAGTCTTTACGTTGACGTGATACTTGCAAATATTTTCTACCAAGACGGTTAATAGCTCTTTTACGATTATTAGAACCTTTATTTTTACGACTAACTTTTTTTTGTAGTCGTTTTAAAGATTTTTCTGACTTTCGTAAATATCTTGGATTATCAATTTTATCCCCTTGAGAATCAGTGTAGAAACTGTTAAGACCAACATCTAAACCAATAGTTTTACCAGTTAGATTAACATCTATATTCCGTTCTGCATCTATACAGAATTGAACGTAATATCCATCAGAAAGTTTAACTATTCTGATTCTTTTGATTTGCTTAATCTGGTAAAAATGTAAATCCCAAGTTCCAATTAATTTTAGCTGACCAATTCCACATTTATCCGTAAAGTTAATGTGTTTTCGGTCTTCTAATAGTTTCCATCCTGATGTTTTATATTCAATGGAACGGTTATTTTTTTGGAACTTTGGATATCCTTTCTTTCCAGGAGTTTTAGCTTGACAATTATCAAAAAATCTTTTAATTGCAAAAGCTGTTCTCTCGGCTGCTGCTTGTCTAGCCATTGAGTTTAATTTATCTGCAAAATCAAATTCATTAGCTACGACCGCAGTGTATTTATTTAGGTCGTAAGGTTTAACATTTTGATTGTTCATCCAAAAGCGCAAGCACTTATTACGAATGAACTGAGTTATCCGTATAGCTTCATCAATTTTTTGATATTGCTGCTTTGTGCCTTTGGCTTTAAATTCAAAAACAATCATTTTTTTTATTACTAATTCGACCTGTTTTAAGTATAATATACTTTAAGGAGTTAGTCAATCTTTAAGATTGGTAAAAATGAAACTACCCTCTCTCACGATTAAGCTGCGCTTAATATCTCTTGGAGGGTGTTTAATTTTACCCGCTTTACATCCCCACCCTGTAGAGGGATGGGGTATTACGGCGTTTTCTGATAAAATAAACCAATAATCTCTGATTTCTCATGCTTATTAGTGGAAGAATTGTCAATTAACAGCCTTTTGGTTGTAAATGTCTAGGTAAAAAACTCAACGATTAAAATCATGGAAATAAAAATGCAAGAACCAGAATACCAAGAAACCCAGTCCAAAGAAACAACTACCCCCCAAATTAACACCCAAACCGGAAATCTTACCAAACTTCAGCCGCCTATGCAGCCTCAAGAACAATGGCTCAAATATGGACAACAAGTTTCTGGTTTTCTGGGTACATTACCAGATTATGTAGGTAAGTTCTTTGGTCAATATCAACAGCCTATAGTTAGTATTGGTTTAGTAGTGACATCTGTAGTCGCAGTTAAGGTACTATTGGCCGTACTAGATGCTCTTAATGATATTCCTTTAGTAGCGCCCAGCTTTGAATTAATTGGTATTGGTTACTCTGTGTGGTTTATCTATCGCTATTTACTCAAAGCTTCCAGCAGACAGGAGTTATCTAGTGAAATTACTACCCTCAAATCTCAAGTTGTCGGTAAAAAAACTTCTGAATCTTAACTAACAAATTTAGACAAATTTAGATACCCGGATTCTTTAATAATTCGGGTATCTTGTTAGGGAACAGGGAACAGGGAACAGGGAACAGCCAACAAGACGCAAAAAACCGCGAAAAATTTGCTTTTTGATGTTGACAAAGGATTTTAAAAATGTTATCCTAATCTTGATAAGGAAGAACTATCTTATTAAAAGTAGGGTGTGTTAGCGACAGCGTAACGCACCATTTTAGGTTGTTGACATAATCATAAAATCCCTATCTTCATCCTGTAAATCCTTTAACCCTGGATATTATCTCGACTTACTTCGACAAGCTCAGTACAAGTCGCGGTAGTTGAGCGTAGTCGAAACTCGATAACCACCTGATTCCGACAAATGTAAAAGCATAAATGTTACCAAAGTTTCCTGTATGTGACACTAATACAGACTCTAATTAACACATATTAAATCAAAAAATGCGGTTGTATTTCTGATTAAATCCATTATAATTATACGAAAGCAAGGTTTTACGTAAAGTTTCTCAGTCCCTACCCTACAATAAAAAACCACATTTCCAAGGTGCAAAGGAAAAAATATGTCTAACAACTCTTTCCTCCGTCAAACCGCAACAACAATTGTTTTTATTGATGCCTCCCTTTCCGACTATCAGACTCTACAAACAGGAATTATCGAGAGCGTAAAAACAGTTATTCTTTCCCAAAATCAAGACGGAATTGAGCAAATTAGCCAAATTTTACAACAACATCCCCACATCACCACCATTCACATCCTTTCCCACGGTGCGCCCGGATGCTTATATTTAGGCAATAGTCAATTAAATTTAACTAATATTCATAATTACACCCAACAGTTACAACAGTGGCAACCTCAGAATATTTTACTATATGGTTGTAACGTCGCAGCCGGGGACGCAGGGGCAGAATTTATTGACAAATTACATCAAATTACCAACGCCACCATTAGCGCCTCCACCACAAAAACCGGCAATGCAGCATTAGGGGGAAATTGGCAGTTAGAGGTGAATATTCCCGTTACGTCTCTACCTTATTTGCCGAATATTGTTTTCAATGCAGACACCCTCCACAGCTACCAGGGAGTATTTGCACCCACATTAGTGGGAGAGTGGGATTTTTTAACCTATGCCAATGCTGTGACAGTGGTGGGTAACTATGCCTACGCCGTGGGGGATAGGTTGGAGATTATTGATATTAGCAACCCTGCCATACCCGTTGTCAAGGGAAGTTACGATATTTATGATGGTCAAGGTGTGCAAGTAGTCGGTAACTATGCTTACGTAGCTGATGGTGATTCAGGACTACAAATCATAGACATCAGCAACCCCACTACCCCCACCCTCAAGGGCAATTATGATACTTCTGGCTGGGCTTGGGGTGTGCAAGTAGTGGGTAACTACGCTTATGTTGCTGATGAGTATTCAGGACTACAAATAATAGACATAAGCAACCCCACAACCCCCACCCTCAAGGGCAATTATGATACTTATGGCTTTGCTAATGATGTGCAAGTAGTCGGTAGCTATGCTTACGTAGCTGATGATGAATCAGGACTACAAATCATTGACATCAGCAACCCCACAACCCCCACCCTCAAGGGCAATTATGATACATCTAGCTATGCTTATGGTGTGCAAGTAGTCGGTAGCTACGCTTATGTTGCTGATGTTGGTTCAGGACTACAAATAATTGACATCAGCAACCCCACAACCCCCACCCTCAAGGGCAATTATGATACACCTGGCATTGCTTATGGTGTGCAAGTAGTCGGTAACTACGCTTATGTAGCTGATGCTGATTCAGGACTACAAATCATTGATATTAGCAACCCCACAACCCCCACCCTCACGGGCAATTATGATACATCAGGCGGGGCTTATGGTGTGCAAGTATTGGGTAACTACGCTTACGTAGCTGATATTGATTCAGGACTACAAATCATTGATATTAGCAACCCCACAACCCCCACACTCAAAGGCAATTATGATACATCAGGCTGGGCTTATGGTGTGCAAGTATTGGGTAACTACGCTTACGTAGCTGATATTGATTCAGGACTACAAATAATTGACATCAGCAACCCCACAACCCCCACCCTCAAGGGCAATTATGATACATCAGGCTCTGCTTGGGGTGTGCAAGTATTGGGTAACTACGCTTACGTAGCTGATATTGATTCAGGACTACAAATAATTGACATCAGCAACCCCACAACCCCCACCCTCAAGGGCAATTATGATACATCAGGCTCTGCTTGGGGTGTGCAAGTAGTCGGTAACTACGCTTACGTAGCTGATGGTGGTTCAGGACTACAAATAATTGACATCAGCAACCCCACAACCCCCACCCTCAA
>Ga0315905_10003691_pt1 | contig 15747 bp, 6 predicted proteins | sample LakEriMetagenome_5_FD_203522 | JGI IMG/M metagenome (GOLD analysis project Ga0315905, IMG submission 203522) | Freshwater fungal communities from buoy surface, Lake Erie, Ohio, United States - Buoy 4 MA121 | ecosystem: Environmental > Aquatic > Freshwater > Lake | place: USA: Lake Erie, Ohio... | reverse complement strand
ACTTCAACAAAAATCTTTTTATTTAAATCATTATTATTATCAATTATCATTATAAATGTTAATTTAGCTTGATTATCAACTTTACTTTGTTCAATATTAATGACATTTTTTAAATATATATTAAAATTAAATAATTTAATTTCATCAAAAATTGGTTTAATAATACTTTTAATTTGTTCATAATTTTTAATTTCTTTAATTAAAGGTCTATTACTTAAATTAAATATTATTTTATTTTTATCAATATTTAATTTATTTTTAATTTTATCTAGATTAATTTTAAAATCATTATTTTTTTCATTTATTATATCTTTATCAATATAATAAATTGAATTATTATATTTATTATTATCAAAATTAATATTATCAAAACATTCAAATTTATTAATAATATCAAAAATGAGATAAAATATTAATGATAAATAAATTAAAGTTAATAAATTAAAATTATTTAATTCAAATAATGTTTTAATCAAAAAAAATAATACTAAAATAATAATAAAATATATCATTATATATTATTATTATATAAAATAATCAATAATTTAATCTTCTTTATTTCTTATCATAGTCATATCTTCATCAATATAATCTAATTCATCTTTATTATCCATTTCATTATCAATATCTAAAGCATCTAAAGCCTCTTTATCATCCATTTGTTTTTCTCTTAATTCATCAATTTCATCATTAGATAAATCATTAGTATCTTCAATAATATCATACATAGATAAAGATAATTCTTTAAATCTAGCTTTAGATGAAATATATAATAAAAATTGTTTAGAATAAATATTTTTTTTAGTTGTTTCAAATAAATTATATTTAATAAATAAATTATTAATGATATTGATAATTAAAATACATACATTATTTTGTATAAATTCATTATCTTGTAATTCAATTAATTTTCTTAAATTATTAATATAATAATAAATTAAATTATGAATTGAATTTTTAATTTTTAATAATGAAATAGATGATATATAAATATCATCATCAAATATTATTTTATCAATAATAATTTTATCATCAATTTTTTCAACATTAATAATTTTTTGTAATTTATTCCATTCATTAAATATTCTATTTAAATTATCATCATAAATATTTAAATAATTAATTTTTTCAGTAAATTGTTTAATTGAATTATCATATTTATTTTTATTTTTAATTTTAAATATAATTTGTAATGTTTCATTAATACAATTTTTTAAATTATTTAATCTAATATTAAATAATTTATTAACATATTCAATTACATTAGTATTTTCATCAACTTTATTGAACATATAATTATATCCTAAATATAATAATTTATGTTTAATAGAATAATTAATTTTAAGATAATTATTTGAATTACTTATTAATACAATTTCATTATTTTTTTCTTTATAACCAATAAATTGATTATTCAATACAGAATAATACATAATGACATTAGTTTTTATATCTAAATAATAATAAATATCTTGTTTAAAAATGGTATTATTTTTATTAAAAATAATTTTATTTTCAATATCTTTAATGTAAATATTATCTCTATGGTAACCATTATAATCATGATTAATAATATAAACATTATTTCTTAAATAAACATTATTAATATTATAATTTTTTTGAACAAATTTTTCTAAATAATTAATAAATTCATCAATTACAATATCAATATTTTTTTCTGATTTAATATTTTTAAATTTATTTGTATATTTATCAATATATTTCATTTCTTTCTGATATAATTTTTCATTATTTTTATTTAATTTATTAATATTCATTATTCTTTTTTCATAAATATTTTTAAAAAAAAGATTAAAATCTTTATTTAAAATATCTTTAATTTCATTATCTAAAGGAGGATTATTTCTTTTAGTTCCATCATAATTATATATTTTAATATTATCAATAATAATTTTTTGTAATAAATTTTTATTAATATTTTCAATATTAATAATATCACTTCTTTTTTTTATAATTTTATATTTATTAATACAATAACTATTAATATTTCTTTTTTCTAATAAATTAAAATAAGTTTTTAATATTTCATTATCATCATAATTAATTTTAATAACTTTCATTGTATCTAATTTAATTATATTTATTTTAATATTAACACCAACAATTTCCATTTTTTTGCTTGTTAATTTTTTATAATGATTAAGAATATTTGTTGTTATTTCATCAATTGAATAAATTAATTTAATTATTTGATAAAATTTACCAATTGACATTTGATAAATGTAATTATTATATTTAAAATTAGTTTCAAATAAATTATTAATTAAATGAATGAAAGTATGAATTATTTTTTTATGTAATAAAATATTAGGATTATTTTTTTTATATTCAATATCTTCATCAAACCATAAACCATATTTAATAATAATACCAGTTAAATAATAAATAATATAACATAACAATTTATAATTTTTAATAGGAACTAATTTATCTGAATTAACAATTCTAATTAAGATATTATCAAATAAAGAATAACCATATTTTTCAAAAAACATAAAATTAATAAATTTATCATAAGACAGAACACTAATTTGAACTTCATTTAAATCAATTAACAAAAAATATATTAGATAACAATATATAATATTTAATTTAATTTTTTTAAATTTATCAGTTTCTTTTGATGAATAAGTAAATATATCATTATCAACAGAAAATAAAAAATAAGTTGATAAGTCTTTATTAAATTTATATAATCCTGAACTTTTTATTCTTTCAATTGATAAATTATAATTTTTATTAAATAATGTTTTATATTGTAAATCAATAATATCAATCATATTTCTAATAATATTTTGTCTTTTTAATTTAATATCTGGAGATGAACTTGAATAATATTTTAAACCACTAACATATGTTATTTTTTCAATTAATTTATCTAAATTTTTAATAAATTTATTATATTTTGAATATTCATATATTTCATCTAAATTTGTATTTAAATTATAATTAATAATAATATTATTTGTATTATCATCCCATGATGATATAAAATCTTTAATTTCTAATGTTTCATAACAAGATTTACATAAATATTCATTATCATTATTTTTTAATGTATAATTATTCATAAAATCAAGTAATAATTGATTATATTTTTTAGGATTGAAAAATTTAAAAGTATTTAAATAATTCCAAGAAATTATATGTTGGCATATAGTATTTTCAAATAATTTTTCATCTTCATCATCATATTTATCATTATCTTTATCAGATATTTTAATCAAAGGTATTTCTTTTTTTCTATATATAATTGATGGTAATTTAATAATATTTTTTGAAATACCAGGTATTTTATTTTCATTTTCATCATATTTAATTTCATCTAAATTACATTTTTCATAATAAATATATTTATATATATCATTTTTTTGTTTATTATTCAAAGGTATTAAATTATTTTCAATATTATCTGATAATTGTATTAATTTATTAACCTCTCCATTAATATCAATTAATTCATTTTTTATTAAATTTTTTGTCATAGTATTTAATTCTTCATAGATATCATAAAATAAATTATTAATATAATCTGATGAATTAATAATAGTTTTAAAATATTTTTTATATACTATATCATTTTCAACATTAAATAACCAATATAATATTTTACCATAATTTTTATCTTCCATAATCATTTTTTCTAATCTATGTAATATTACCTTATAACCATTTTTATATATTGAATTTACATTTTTTAAATCATTAATTTTATTACATTCAAAATAAGATACTTTATTAATTATATTATGATTTAATAAAGCCACACCAACTATATTAACTTTTTGTTCTGGATATAAAACTCTCCATTCTAATAAATCATTTCTATTATTAATAAATCTATCATCATTTATATATTTAAAATTAGTATATCTTAAACATGGAATAACTTTATCTGATTTAAAATAAATACCATCTTTTGATAATGATTTATAAGAATTATAAGGATAATGTCTATAATTAATTAAATCATCATAATATTCATTACTAATTATATCTGATAAATTTTGTCTTTCTATTTTTTTAATAATATCTATTTCTTCAAAATCATTTCGTAAAATGGCATCTCTATTCAATATATTTTGATAATAATTTTTAATTATTTCATCTCTATTTTCATTTTTTTCATATAAATTTGATAATTTATTTAATTTAGTAATTATATATTTAATTTTTGTTTCATTTTTTTTAAATACTCTTTCATTTATATTAATTTTTGTTGTTTCACCTTTATCATAAAATTCATTTTCTTTATTAATTCTAATATAATCTTCAACTATAGGTATAATAATTTTTCTTTCAAATAATATATTAATTTTTTTATTAATATTATTTTCAACTATTAAATCTTCATTATTATAATCAATCATTAAATTATAAAATTCTTCAACTAAACCATTTTTTTTTTGTGTTTCATTAAATAATCTTTCTAAATTAGTATAATTTATATTATCAGTATCAACTTCAACTATTTCAATATATTTTATTTCTGCATTACTAATTTCTTCATTTTCAAGTATTTTATATAAATTTTTTTTATCTTCTTTTAAATAAATATCTTTAAAAATAATAATCAATATAATATTATGATTATTATTTTTATTTTCTAATACTTTTTCATTTATTCCTTTTAATAAATTAATTACATATTCATCATTTGTTTTATTCTTTAAATATTCTAATATTTTTAATAAATTTTTATGACATATTTGTAATTTCAAAATATAATCATTATTAAATAATTTTTCATTTTTTTTAATGATTGAATATATTGTATTTAAAAATATATCATTATTTAATTCATAAAAACCATATAATAAAAATATATATATATATAAATATTCAATAATTTTATCAATTATATATTCAATATTGGTATTTTTATTAAAAATACCCATTACATCATTTTTTATAACATCTTTTAAATTATTTATATATTCATTAATAATACCAAAATTATTTATAAATAAATTATTTGTTTTGAAAAATTTTAAAAGATTTTTATTAATAATAGTATCATATAATATATTCAATATTTTTTCATATGTTTCATCAATTTGATTAATAAACATTTATATAATTAATATATATAATTAAATAATTATAATTATTATATAATAACTAAAAATTAATTATATTATAAATTACTTTATACTAATAATATATTTTAATATTATTATAATTATTAATTAAATGATTTAAAAATAATTAATATAATTATTAATATATATCATAAAATTTGTTATGAATTTATTATAATAATTTGAAATAAATAAATTAAATTTATAATTATCAAATTATAAAGATACATTATATAAATAATTTAATTTTTTAGTTAGTGTTAAATAAAATTAAAAATATGAAGATTTATTATTAATACATAATAAATGGGATACTATGATTAAAAATAAGATGTATAGAGAATTAAATAGTATGGTATTTAAAATTAATGATTAATAATTAAAACCATATATATTTACATTTCCTAATTTTTTTAATGATATTAGAGATAATATTGATTTATAATAATTATAATTAGATAATATTTATAGAGTATGGGATAGTGTTGAAGGAACAACAATAATATTTTATAAACATTAATAATAATGGAATGTTATGTCATAAAGATGTTTTGATTTATTTAAGTCAAAATATGCTAATTTGAATACATATGGAGAATTATTATTAGAAATATTATAAAATAATAATTATAATTTAGAGTAATTATATTAATAATTTGATAAAAATGATTAATATTATCATATTTTTGTATTAGTTCATTAATAAAATAATCATTTAATTAATTATAAAGGAAAAGGTTATTTATCATATGTATTTTCAAGAAATTATGAAGATGGATAAGAATAATATATTAATTTTGAATTAAATAATGATATAATATAATATAATTAACATTAATAATTTATTAATAGAAATGAATTAATATAATTTATATAACATTAATAAAATAAAAATATAGATAATTTATAAAAATAAGGTTATATAATTTAAGATTTATCTAATTAACATTTTTATAAAATACATCATACTATTTATAAAGAAAAAATATAATATATACCTAAAAAAAATACATAAATTGAAAATATCATAGCTACATATTAAACAAATAATATTAATAAATATTTAAAACATTTAAATATGGATATGAATAATAATTATATAATTTAAATGAAAAATTTATTTAATTTTTTGGTTGAATTTATATATAAATTATATAAACATTTTACAGATTTTAATATTAATACTTGTAAATTTACAAAAATAAATTAACATAATTATTAATTTATTTAATAATGTAATCATATTAAATATACATTAAATAAATTACAATTATTAGTTATTTATTAAAATAATAAAAGTTAATTTAAGAGAGATATTAATGAAAAAGATATATATAGACATTTACATAATTAAAAATATACAGATGCTAATGAAATAATTAATTTATTAGGTGAAATTATGATTTATATATGTGATAATGAATTATTTTTATAATTATATAATCCATTCAATGTATATAAATATAATAAATATGATTTTTTGAATAGTGTAGATATATTAAAAAAATATATTTAATAATTATTAGATATGAATTATAATAATTATATAACTAATAATAAAGATAAAATATTTACAATGAATGAATGATTTATTTTATTTAAATTTAATATTAATTTTATTATATTATAATATAATAAAATTATGTTTTTTCAATTAATTATTATATATTTAATATTATAATATATATTATAATATTAAATAATTTATCATAAATAAATTTAAATTAATCATAATTCATTTTCAAATAATTCTTATATATTTTTAAATAATTATAAAGGTTTATCTCTCATTTTCATCAATATTGTTATTATATTATTATTTGATTTATATGAAATATTTAATTATTATTATAATAAAGATGGTATATTATAACCAGCAAATTATATATCTTATTCATCTTATAAAAATCTTGTAATTAAATTACCAAATGTATGTGTTTCATTTTAAACTTATAATATACCTTAATATAAATGTTCTTAATTATCATCCATTTAATTATTATTATATAATTATAATTTTTATAAAATATTTGTAATTATTTAATCTATTTTTAATTAAATTATCATACATGCTCTTATTAATATATCTTTTTCAATTAATTATTTTCTTGATTATATTAAAAATATATATTCTTTATCATTTATTTCTTAATATGAACAAGTACATGTATGTTAAAATATAGCATCTTTTAATCCTATATGTAATGTTGAATAAAATGTTCCTTCAAATTCTTCATCTTTTTTTAATGTTAATATTGATAATTTTTATTTATAAGGATTATCCATTTTATTTCCTTTATATTAAAATATAGCATCATCAGTTGTAACAGTATAAATACTATCTTTATTATTAATTATTTTAATATACATCACTAAATTATTATTTCTATCTTTTATACGTTATTCTTCTTCTTACATATACTATTTATTTTATTTCTTTTCATAACTATTCATATTCGCATCATTTTCTAATTTTTATAATTATTTTAATGTTTCAATATCATTATCAATTCCCCATACTGGTATATTACTTATTGATAACATTATCTCATCATTATTATAAATTGATGTATTTTTATTTATTTACATATCTTATTTTGTAAAAGCATACATTGGTATTAATTCTTATATTACTCTCTTTAATGTATTAATAACAACATGATTTATTTCATCACCTTATAATTTAAATTTAATAAAATTATTTGTATTATTAACTTAATAATCTTATTTTTATATAACTTGTAATTTAATATTTTTATTTTATGGTTTTTTATCTTATTATTATTTTACCATTTTTATTATAATATTATATAAATTAATAGTTTATATAATATTATTTCAATTTTTTTATATCATATTTAAATAATATATTATCCATCACTACTATAATTATAATCACTTTCACTATCGTGTTTTTTATTATTTTTTAATTCAATTTTTCTTTTTATTTTATTTTTATTTATATCTAATATATCATTTATATCATCATTTATATCATCATTTAAATTATCATTTAAATTATCATTTAAATTATTTCCTATTATATCATCATTTAAATAATCTTCTGTATCATCTATTGATGAATTAATTAAATTATCACTAGTATTATCATTCATATCATCTTCTGTATCATCTTCTGTATCATTATATATATCATTTTTATTATTTTTATTATCATTATTTTTATTTTTATATTTATCATTATTTTTATTATCATTTTTATCATTATTTTTATATTTATCATTATTTTTATTATTATTTGATGTATCATTTTTTGATGTATCACTCATTGAATTATCATTATTATAATATTTATCATTATTATCATTATTATAATATTTATCATTATTTGATTTATAATATTTATCATTTTTATCATTATTATAATATTTATCATTATTATAATATTTATCATTATTTGATTTATTTTTATTTGATGTATCACTCATTGTATTATCAGAAGATTTATTAGATATATCAAAAGATGTATCACTTGATAAATCATTTGATGATTTATTAAATACATTATTTTTAAGATCATCAATAGTAGTTAAATGTGTATTATTTTTAGGTTGTATTTTCATTTCCCAAAAATTAATTATAGTTATAAATATTTTATCTAAATCATCCTCTAAATTATCATATGATAATATTTTTATAAATTTAATATTTTTTTTAATATTAAATTTTTCAAATTCATTTTTTAATTTATAATAATCATTTTTTGACATTGAAATATTATCTAAATTTAATAAATTTAAATAAAATTTTTCTGGTATGTATAAATGAATATGTGCATCATGATTAAATAATATTCTATCATAATCAAATGAATAACCAAATATAACTAAAGATGGTGCTAATTTTATCATATTATTAATATTTTTTAAATTTTTATATCTATCTAATTCTTCATTAACTAATTCATTTAATTTATTATAATCTGTTGTATCTATTGTATCTGGAATATTATGATTATTTTTATCAATCATATATATCGGTTTTAAATCAAGATTATTAATAAATAAATCATCATATAATTCAAGTTTAAATCCTGGTAATATTGTCACAAATAATATAAATTTACTATATCTTGATAAATAAGCTTCTTTAACTGACATTATATTATATTATAATATTTTTTTTAATATTATATAATTCATTATCTTACATACATATAAATATATCCTGTTTATAATATCTTTTCATCAGAATTATATATATTAATATCATTGAAATTAATTATATTATTTTCATGAATATATATACATTTATAATGACCATTATAAATATTACCAGAATGAATAATTACATTTTATAATTTATATTATTAATTTTTAAAATTAATTATATTATTTATATTGATATCATTATTAATTTTATTTAATTCATTATTAAATCTATTTATTTATATAAAAAAATAATAAGGTATATATTATATTTTTGTTATTTTTTTAGCATCATTTTTTTTATTACATTATTTACAAAAATATTAATTTTCTTAATATAAATACTCAACTTCCATTTCTTTATTTATCATATCAATTAAAATATTATTATTATTATTATTAAAATTAATTTTTAATATATTTCCTTTATCTATAGTTTAATTAATATTTTAACATTTCAAACATGTTATTGAAATAATTAATTAATATTCAAATATTAATCTATATATTTTTTATATATTAAAATCATTTAAATTAATATTATTAATATTTATATTATAATTATGTTGTTTTGTTAATTCATCTAAAAAAAATATAATTATTTCACCAGTATCTTCTTAACTAAATTATTTAATATCTTTATTATTAGTTAAAAAACATTTATATAATTATGATGGATTAATTTATATATTATTATTTTAATAATAATATTACCAAAATTAATAATATTGATATAATAATTCATCTTTATTTAAATAATCTTTTAATTAATTAATTATATTATTAAATTCATCACATCTCATAAATAATTATAAAAATGAATTTAAATAACATGTATTTCCTAAATTAATTATACCATTTATATTATTAGTCATTTATAATAATTAATTATACATATTAGTTTATATTAATAATAAAAAATTATTTAATCATAATTCATTTTCTCTAACATTTATTAATTGTTCAATATTATTGTTTTTTATTAATTTATTATAATTATTTAATTCTTTTTTTAATTTATTTATTTTAAAATATTCATCTATTTTTATATCATTTTGATTATTTATATCATAATAATTATTCTTAATTAAATTATAACTTATTGGTTTATAATTTATAATTTCTGTTATATCATTTTCAATATTATCTTCAAATGTTTTATTGAAATTTTTTATTAATAAATCTTTTTTATCATCTTTTAATATATCATTTTTTATAATATTTGATTGTTCATTATAATTTTTTATTTTATTTGTTATTTCATCTTTTGTTATAATTTCATCAATTATATAATTAAAAGTTATATCATCATTTTTTGATATTTTATATGATTTATCTTCATTATGATTATTTTTTAAATTAATAAAATCATCATTATTTAATAAATATTTTAATTTAAAATTTTCATTTAATTTATTATTTTTTATTGGTTTAATTAAAAAATTTAAATTATTTTTTATGAAATTTAAAAAATCAAATAATTTATTATTTTTTATTAATTTATTCTTGTAATTTTGTATATCATAATTATCAAAATATATTATTATATCATCTGATGGATTATTTATTTTTAAATTATCTGGATGAAATGATTTTAATAAATATCTTATTATTTTATTTAATTTATTATTATCAATTGGTAATTTTCTATAATTTATATTTAAATAATGAAATATATGTATATGTTTTATCCATTCTATAATATCTTCCATATGATATATTATTTTATATATTTATTAAATTTATATTTATATAATTTATATAATTTATATAATTTATATAATTTATATGAATATTGAAAAAATACATGCATGTTTATTTTTATCAATTATAGGAGATAAAATAGGTTTTGAAAATGGTAATAGAGAATTTTATTTATTAGATCAAATACCAAAATATAATTCTTCTCAATTTAAAACAAAAGTTATTGAATTATCTTTATTTATGTTATTAGAATTTATCAAAAATGGTGGTATTTCTGGTATTAATACTAATGATTTAATTTATTCAGATGATTCAATTATGCTTATTGCTAATACTGAAATTTTTTTAGATAATTATAAAAATTTAAAAGATTATTTAAATAAATTATTAAATAGATATATTAAAGATTTTGAAAATGAAAGTATTATGAGAAATAAATATAAAGCTGGTGTTCATACAATGAATACTATTAGATTACTCAAAAATAATTCTAATTGGAAAAAAAGAGAATATGAAAAAGGTGGTGGTGGATCTGGTGGTTCAATGCGTTCATCTATTTATGGTATTATTTTTGATTATAAAACACAATTAAAAAAATTAATTAAATATTCAATTTATTCATGTATGATTACTCATATGAATGGTATTGCTATTATTGGTTCTGTATTAAATTCTTTAATAACATCATATGCTTTAAATAATATTGATATTGAAAAATGGTTGTTTTTTAGTTTGAATATTATCAAAAATAATTATATTGATGATATTATTGAAAAAAAGTTTAAACATATTTATGATAATTATTTAAAAGATAAATCAATTTATATTGATTCAATTGAATTATATTTAGAACAAAATTTTAATAATGAAAAATATAAATATGATATAATTAGAGAATTAAATCCTGGTGATAGAATATTATATTATTATGATAATTTTTCTTACAAAGAAAGTTTCTTTCCTGGTTCTAATTCAAAAGATTCCATTATCATTGCTTATGATTGTTTATTAATGGCTAGAGATAATTATGAAAAATTAATATATTATAGTATGATACATTTAGGTGACTCTGATACAACTGGTATTATCGCTTCAGGATGGTATGGAGCTTATTATGGTTTTAATAAAAAATATGATTATTTATATATTAATGATGAATATTATGATTTTATAAAACAAATTAGTAATAATATAATTAAAAAATATAAAAATATATAATTTTTTTCTATTTTTAATTATATATATATTAATATGGCTGATAATATTAATTTAAATAATGAAAAAAATAATTTAAAAGATATAGTTATATTTGAAAATAAAATAAAAGATATAAAAATAAATATAGCAAAATTAAATAAAATTATAGCATCATATAATATTCAATCAAATAAAGAATATTTTTTAAAAGCAGTAGAAGATGCAAATAAAGCAGCAGAAGAAGCAGCTGCATTTGCAGAAAAAGCAGCAAAAGCAGCAGAAGAAGAAGCAGAAAATGCAGCAATAGAAGATGCAGCAAAAGCAGCAGCAAATGCAGCAAAGGAAGAAGCAGCAAAAGCAGCAGCAGAAGCAGATAAAGCAAAAGAAGAAGCAGCAAATGCAGCAGTAAAAGCAGCAGAAGAAGCAGCAAATGCAAATCCAGAAAATGCAGTAAAAGCAAAAGAAGAAGCAGTAAAAGCAGTAAAAGCAGCAGCAAATGCAGCAAATGCAGCAGCAGATGCAGCAAATGCATTAAAAATATATTTTTTTTATAAAATTAAAACAAAAATTAATGATTATATAAAAATTTTAAATGATAAAATAAAAACAAATATTATTGATAAACATTTATCTGAAATAAAAAATATTATTAATTTTATGAATAATAATAAAAATAATATTAATAATATTATTAATACTAAATTTAATGAATTTTCTATTGATGATATACAATATATAAAAAATAGTATTAATAAAAATTATATATTAGATTTATTAGAAAAATTAGATGATAATGAATTAAAAGAACTTTGCGTTTTATTACATAATAAAAGTGTTGTTATACAATCTCCAGTATATTATTATACAAATATTAATAAAAATAATTTTAATATAATGAATTTTAAAAATGAATTTTTAAAATTATACAATGAAAAAAATAAAAAGTATGATAATGAATTAATTTATAAATTAATTCAAAATTCACATACTCTTAAAGCTAGACAATTATTATTTGAATTTATTATATTAATTAAAGAAAATTATAATTTAAATAATATAGCATTAAAATATAATATTTTAAAAGATGCAGAATTAAAAAAATCATATGCGATATTTAAAGAAAATATTTGGTCTGATGAATCTTTTAATAATTTAAATTTTGATGTAAAATCATCACATTATGCGATAATGAGTAATCCATTTAATATATTTTATAAAGGACAACCATATTTTTATTATTGGATAAATAATGATATAAAATTATTTTCTGATAAAAATGATAATCAAAAAAGTGAATATGTATATACATTACATAATTCAAAATTTACTGATGATATTATGAAAAAACATTATAATTGTTTTATACCACAAAAAAATAAAATTACACAACAAGAATGTTTAAATAATTTAAATATTATAAATGTTAATGAAGTTTTTACTGATGATTTAGTTAAATACAAATATATGTATGATATATTATTAGGTGTAGGATTAAAAATGTATTTAAATAATGGTAAATTGTCATTTAATGTCAAAGATTTAACAGATAAATTAAAACTTACAGATAATGAAGTAAATGGTGTAAATAGATACGCTATATTAAAAGGATATATAGAATTAGTTAATGAAAATGTATTTACAAATATAAAAAGTATTGATAAAAATAGTTATTCAATTACTTTTGATGATAATGGTGGTGAAATAAAATTATATCCTGAAACAAGTACAAGAGGTGGTTGTAATGAAAATAGAAATGAAAAATTAAATAATAGAGAATTTGATGATGTTATTAATTTTGTGAATAATTTAAAAAATAAATTATCAAATAAAAAAGTTATTTTAGGTAATAACACTGAAAATATTATATTAGAATTAGATAATCGTATAAATAATATTGCTAAACAAGTATCTAATATTAAAAAATTAATTGAATTAACAAAAATTGTTAAATTATATGAAAGAGACCTTATTATTGATGATGAAATGGAAAAATCATTAATGGTTGATGTATATAATAAAGAAAATGATATGAGAAAATTATTTGTAGATTTTAATAATATGAAACAAGCATGTTTAAATAAATTAAGAAAAACAAATTTATATTAATTAATAATTGGTAAGAACATATCAAGTAATAATAAAATAATAGTAATAATTGATACTATACATAATAATTCATCATTATTTATTTTAATATTAGATGAATATCTAATTGCTAAAAAACTAGATAAAGCCATTATAATATAACGAAGAATAATATTAACTTTTTTAATATTTTTTTTATCCATAATTAATTTATATAAATTAATTAGATATAAAATAAATAATAATTATAAAAACATAATGAATAAATAAAAATATAAATGAAGAATAATTATGATAATACTTAATATTTAATATAATAACCTGAAATAACATATTTTAAAAATAATATAAAAAAACATACATAATTTTCATTAGAATATTAAATGGAATATTTTCAAGGATAAATTGATTTTGGTAATAAAATAACATGTTAAATTTAAAAAACAGGTGATTTGATTAATAAAATGTATTTATTAATAACACTACCTGAAATATCATATATAAATTTATCAAATTAAAATATATAAAATACAATAGAATTATAATAATAATTGAATTAATAATAAAATGAATATTAATTATTTAAAAATTTTATTAAGATTACAAATAAAATATAAATAGAAATAGATAAATAAAATAAGATATATGGTAATTAAAATATATAATTATTGATTGATAAATTAAAATAGAAATATAAATATAATAATGAAATATAAAAAATAAGTAATATATAATTATAAATAGATTAATAACCATTTTTTAATATAATATTATTAAATTATACTTTAACAAATTAAATATTATTAAGTGATTTTATGAATATATGTGATATATTATTAAATAATTTATAATAATTAAATTTAGATTATTAATAAACAATTAATTATATAAATTAATTTAATGATTAATTTTAATAATAATTATAATAAATAAATAAATTATATTTATATTAATTGAAAAAAAAAGATGAAATAATTTAATATAGATAAAGAAAATAAATATGTTTTTCATGGGTTGAAAATATTGGAATATAAATAATTAAATCAATATAAATTGAAATAGGAGGTAAAATAATTGATTAAATAGATAAAGATTAATTATTTATAAAAAAAAAATTAGATTTAACTTATTAATAATAAAAAATATATGATTTAATGATTGGTAATATAGATATTTTAACAAAATATGATTATAATTAAAAACCATCATATTAATTAATTATACCATTTGATTTTTGGTTTAATAAACATTATAATAATTCAATACCATGTATATTTTTAAGATATCATGATATAAAAATAAATATTGAATTAGAAAATATTAATAAATGTATATATAGTGAAAATAATGATAATATATATAATTTATAATTATAGAATGTTAATTTGATAGTTAATTATGTATATTTAAGTAAATAAGAAAGAGATTTTTTTTCATAAAATTAATTAGAATATTAAATAACATAAAATCAATAAATTAAATATAAAAAT